>Ga0272443_10005104_pt1 | contig 13762 bp, 13 predicted proteins | sample SSMAcet12_FD_193581 | JGI IMG/M metagenome (GOLD analysis project Ga0272443, IMG submission 193581) | Marine sediment archaeal communities from Little Sippewissett salt marsh, Falmouth, MA, United States - SSM-Acet-12 | ecosystem: Environmental > Aquatic > Marine > Wetlands > Sediment ...
CACAGCAGCATATACATCTGCCTGAATGCCTTTCCCGTTTAGTTTTTCCCCGATAAATTCTGCAATCTCCTTTGTGGAACCGTATTTTGTAGCATATGCAATAAGCACCCTGCCTGTCATAACCTGTATATTGTAATCTCCGGGAATAAAATGTTGGTCCGGCTGACCATAGCAGACAGACTGAAAATCCTTCCTGTCCCGGATAATCGACTCTCTTATTAATCTAAAGACCAATAAAATATCAGGGAGTGTAATTTTTTGCCAAGATTAGATGATTTTCTCCAGCCGCTCAGTGAGGGCGTATGGGAGGTTGCAGTGCCAAAGGATTCAGTCACAGAACCGCTGGATGAAGGGTGGATAAAATCGGATATAAACGTCCCATCTCCCGGAACTGTTGCAAGCTACCGTAAAGGCAGGTATCATGTTCATGAGATGAAGGATGAATGGCGTGTACACCTTGACAGATATGATCCAAAGGAAAATCCCCTGCTGCATCTGATTGATGACGCACCATTTCTCCTGATGATCAGTGATACTTTTATAACCCTCATTTCAGACATCCGGAGAAATGAGTTTAAGAATACAGAAGAGGTTCTTGAGGAACAGAAGAGGGAATGGCGCCTCTCCACCCTTTCCGGAATATTCCTGCTCCTCTTTGGTATATATATATCTTCCAATCCATTCAGCACATTTCAGGGAATTTTTGGATTGATTATCCCTTCTGCGATCTCAGTTCTCGGACTTGTTATGATTATTGAGCCTTTCAGGAACAAAAAATCCGGAACATTCACATGGACAGATGTCATAAGAGGTCTGGCCGTATTTTTTGCCGGAATTGTGGCATTTTACCTTCCGCTTCGGCTGTGGGTAACAGGTCTTATGGCAATTCTGGGTCTGTGGATGCTTGCAAGTGCTGTTGCTCTGCTCATCCGTGTTAAAAAGGGGAGGAGTGCTGTTCCGGAAGGTTTCATAAGCCGTATGGTAATTGCCCTAATATCCCTTCCCCTGTCAGTTTATATGTTCATTGAACCGATAGCAGTCATTGGTATTCTGCTCATTGTTATGGGGCTGATAACGTGCCTTATTGGTCTTCTGCTCTTCGTAAACGGAATCAGGCTCTGGAGAGTTATGAAAATAGCTGTGAGTTAAATAAATATTATTATTTTTGAATTTAAGCTGGCTGATTACTGTTATTCTGCTTTCCTGCAGTAATTATAATCTCTAAATCCTGGTAAAAAGAATGGCGTGGTTATCCCTTAATGCGGGTAATTGCCAGAGCTGAGAGTAATACTCCCGTGATTGCTGCAAAAGCTGAATAACCCGGAGATGCCGGAGTTTCTGCCTTATCTTCTGATTTTTCCCCGGCATAGATCAGTGTCTGATCAAAGGACGGGAATACTGACTTGCCCCATATCATCCGGTTGCCGTCAATCTGAATGCCACTTATTGAACCATCAGCGGGAATTACTGATGAATTTCCTGTAACAGGATTGATAAGGATAATTGCAGATTTCAACTCACTTTTAATAAGACCGAATCCCACTCTCTTTCCGTCTGTGAAAGGTGAATTAATTGTAGCTTTTTTCTCATCTTCTGTAAGTGAATCTGTAAATTCCCCGGTTAGTGGACTTATGAGACTTGTCCTGCCAGTTGATATCTCATAGATGTAGGGTTCATCATAACCTCCCTTATCAGCACCTTCGAAAACTCTGGTGGATTTGAAATATATCAGGTAATCTCCTGCCATGTCAAAGTATTCAACACCTGAATTTGAGATATTGCTGTGTTCAGGTACAAATACGGATATGTTTTCCTTAGAATCAGGATTGTATATCTCAATACTTCCCCGGAGGTTCTGATAAGCTATATTTCCGTTGTCAAATACAATTTCTGCAGGATTTATTGATCTTACCTCCGGAATTACAGTTTTTTCTCCTGTCAGGATATTGTAAATGCAGGTTTTATCATTATATGAATCCACGTCATCCTCAGACCATAATATTCTGTCTCCGCTTATTTTTGGCCATTTTGCGGTTGGTGAGAGATTAAGTGCTTTTGTTGTGTTATTTTCAAGATTTGCGAGATAGACTGTATTTGGTTTTGTCAATGATTCGTTTGTCTCAAAGAGAGATCCATCTTCCTCAAACCATACTGCGTAGTTTCCTGAAATGCCGTATCCTGTAACTGTCATATTCGAAGAAGGAGTACCTATAATTCGTACTTTCTCTTCGTCAGTGTTGTAGAGGCAGATCCTGTTTAAATTGAGATCCATACCTTCCGATTTCAGAAAGACAATATTCTCCCCGGAGATGTCTCCTCCTGTAAAGCTCCCTTTTTCAACAGGAATTTCAGTATTTTCCCATATCGTTCCCGCCGATGCAGGAATTATCATGATAAGAACTGCAATCAGTACTGCGGTATATCTGAATCCTGTCAGTATTTTACTCATTGAAAACTAATTGTTTTTTACTGCTAAAATAGTATATGGGTGGTGATTATGATTACTTCCCCGGTAACGTGGATATGCTCTTTTTTATGGGAATGAACCACTCTTCAGAATTTATAAGTACTTATCCTCGGCAATCTCACCATCATGCAGCCTTATTATACGCTCAAAATATTCTGCATGCCACTCCTCATGTGAGACCATCAGAATTGTCTGCCCTGACTCCTCATTCACCTTTCTGAAGAGATCGAGGACATTTTTTGAATTGACACTGTCAAGATTTGCACACGGTTCATCAGCGAACATGATCTCAGGACTGTTTATGAGTGCTCTTGCGATTGCAACCCTCTGCTGTTCTCCTCCGGAAAGTTCTGAAGGAAGATGATCTGCCCTTTCACCTATGCCTACCGTATTCATAATTTTCAGGGCTGATTCTTCTGCTGTATCCTTATCCTCATTTCTGGCAAGGGACGGCAGATATACATTCTCCACGGCATTAAGTTCTGACACCAGTGCATAGTCCTGGAAAACATAACCAAATCTTCTAAGCCGGAATTCTGTCTTTTCATGATCTGAAAGCCCGGATATATCAGTTCCACCGATCTCAAGACTGCCTGATGTTGCATCATCCAGAAGACCAACAAGATGAAGAAGGGTGGATTTACCGCTTCCGCTCGAACCTGTAACTCCGACAAACTCACCTTTTCCTATAGAAAAATCAACACCTCTCAGTGCATTCACTTCTACTGCACCCATCTTATAGGTTTTTGTAAGCCCCTGTGCTTCTATCAGCATTGGCTCACCTCATTGCCTCCAGTATATTCTCTCCGGCAATTCTTCTGGCAGGGATATATCCTGCAATGCACGATACTGCTGTGAGCATGACAGCATTTTCAATCAGAACAGCTGTTTCAACATAGGGTGTCACATTTCCGTCGGGGAATTCCATGGGGTGGGCTGTGAAATACGCAATTATGGCCTCAATTCCAATCAGCCCGAGAATAATTCCTATGAGGGAGATCAGAAGCACCTGTATGACATAGGAATTTACAATAATATTTTTATGAATGCCGATTGCTTTTAAAATTGCAATCTGTTTTTTGTTGTTGATAGCTTTTATCATCATCACGATAAATATTACTACTATTGCGATTACAAGGCTCACAAAAAGTGATATGTTGTTTATTATATCAAATGTCTCAAGTGAATCCTCTATAATTCCGGTCATTGACTCTTCCCATGTCTGAATTTTATCCGGAACATTAAATGTGAGCATACTGTATTTCACCTCTTCCGGTGAATGGCCTTTCATTGATTTTACAAGAATCTCAGACGCTTCGGAATTATCATATCCAAGTACCGAGTTCATCTCATCCCAGGATACAAATGCTGTCAGATCAACAGTCCAGGACTTGGTCTGAAATATCCCTTTAATTCTGTAATCCTTAATCACACCGTTTGCAAATGCAACTTCTATGGTGTCACCGACTTCTGCCCCGCCAAGAGAATCAAAGAAGTCTTTTCTCTCATCTTCATTTCCGGCAACCTGAAAGCCGATTATTATCTCATCGAGATCTCCGCTGCCAAGGTAATTTCCCTGAACAACTGTTTCACTGACTTTTGTAACTTCAGTTTCATCCCTTGGTTTAATTGCAGTTACCGGGATACTTATGGATTTATCCTCATTTGAGAGTGTTGCCCCAAGAGAATAGTGCGGGGATGCACGTCTCACACCGGGAATTCCGTTGATTTTATTTACAAGTTCATCTGCTGAACTTATGACTCTTTTATCCTCACCGGGTTTTACAATCACATCAGATGTTTCGTAATCAATTGTCTGTTCATAAAAGAGATTTACAGATCCTGAGATTATTGAGGAGAGGAGTATCATATTCATAAATACCATTGCAATAATCAGAATGTTGAGGACAAATCCTGCCCTTCCCCCTCTTTTTATTGCCCTTACCGCAAGAAATGCCGACACTTTCAGGTCATTCAGCATCAGTTCTGCCCCCTTACCTCTTTTTGATATAATAACGGAAAGCCAGCAATCCCCCTGCTGCAAGGACTATCAGAATTCCAAAAACCATCATCCAGTTGTCACTGCTGCTGATATTGAGTTCAAGAGAATATTCTTTAGTATAGATTCCCGTATCATCCTCATATTCTACAGTCAGGTTGTATCTGTAATCACCCGGTTTACCTGATTTATATGTGAAGACCGCCGGTGCATCATTGTTTGGCTTAATCTTTCCGACAAATGCTCCTTTTGTCCCTTCAAATGGTATATCAAGGCTGGCAAAGGTGGATTTCGCCTCACCTGTTCCGGTATTTTCAATTCTTATAAGGATTTCAAACTCCTCACCTTCGGAAATTAAAACCGGATCTGTTTTTAGCGAGGCAACCGAGAGTTCTGCATTTCCCCGGAAATCAATTCCGGTAGTCTCGGCCAGAGTCACATAATTTCCATCAGGGTCACTGTATGTAATGCTGACGGGAAGTTCGTATATCCCTGTCTCTGCACTTTTGTCTGTCTGAAGAGGGACCTGAAAGGAATAACTATCACCCTCCTTCATGTCTCCTGCATAAAATACTGATTTGCCCATAGCTGAAACTGAAGGACTGTCAGGAACAATTCTGACTGTAAGATCGCCGGCAGTGCTTTTTCCGGTGTTTGATACCAAAAATCCGGCTGTGAAATTATCTCCGGGAACAGCGTACCCTGAATTGGTTCTCTCAAGAGAGATGACAGGTTTTTTCATCGCAGACACCGGCATATTGACATTGACCGGGACCGGGTACTTCAGGTTTTCAGCATCAGAGACACCGATCAGGAGAACGGGGAAATATATTCCCTTCTCAGCCGGCGCTTCTATAAGAAATGTAAGTTTAATCTCCTGTCCCGGCCCTATATCTCCTGAGAACTGTGAATTGCCGCCAAGAACCTTAATATCCTTTTTTCCGTCAAGGTAAACTCCCTTTATTGTCGGGTATATCTCAGTGCTGATGGTTTTTCCGTCTGTAACTGCTGATTTTCCGGTTGTCTCTGTAATTGTCGCCGTTGTGGCGGTATTTTTGATTGTAAATGTTATCAGTCCCTTCTCACCCGGCATAAGCACTGCCGGTGAAACATCTGAATCGGTAACAATTACTGTCGGCTGATCCGCAGCTGCCGGTGCAGATGCCAGTAGTACAGTTAATATTATCAGAAAGGTTATCTGTAATTTAATACTGCATGACAACGTCATCTTTAAATCTCTCCTGAAATTTAGTATTGTCTGTATATGATTTAATACAGGCGGCAGAATTTATGAAAATATGTGAACATTTTCTTCTCTTCAGGCAGTAATCTGTATATTTTCTGTTGTGCTCTGTTTTTTAGTCCCGGATTATCTATCTTATTATTATCTTTTCATCTTTTGTTCAGAATTCATTTAATTTAGACTCTTTTCTGAACGTTTTTTTCCCGGGTGCAGGATTATGGAATTATAATTCCTTTCAGGTCTGAATTTCCGGGGGTGATTTTGCCTTTTTTAGAAAAAACAGAATGGTATATTATCCTAATAAGTTAAATCATATAAGGAGTTTTCCTGTATGGCTATATCAATAAATCCTGCATATGCACTAATAATTATCTTTGTAATCTACACAGTTCTGATGTTTTCAGCACTTATTACTGTCAGAAGGAGAAACTCGAAGAACTACCGTGAAAGGGACGATATAAGGCAGGAAAAGAAGTTTAAGGCAAAATTCTTCAGAAATATAACAGAGGGGTTTCAGCTTGAATCTATCAGTAATTCAAATGACATTCTTAATATCTATGAGGCAATATCAAACCTCAGCCAGGAGGAGATCAATTACAGATATGGCCTCAGCCGTTATCTTCGTGAATATCTGATTGCACTTATATCAAAGGATGATAAGGTAATTCCCAAATCAACAACTGATGAGGAGATACAGGGCTGGAAAAGGATCCTCGATGACATTATCTCTGAAAATGATATCCGGATGCCGTTTTCAGATCTGCCGCCGCTTGAGAGAAATATTTTAAATGACGTTATTGTATCTCTTGAGAGGGGCGATAAGGGGCATGCCGGGGAGAAATTAAAGGAACTGTCACGTCTCATCAAATCAAGGGACGGAGAACTGAACCGTGCCTGCCGGAGAATTGACAGTTCAATGCAGATTGCCCTTGTGAGTCTTCTTATTTCATTATTATTCGGTTTAATTGCGATATCAGCTTACTTCTGAATTATATTTATATTTTTTACAGAATCCGGGCCTTTGGATGCTATTGAAAAAGCTGCCCCGCCTTCAGGGATTATGGAAATTCTGAAGTCTTCACCTGCTCCTGTCTCATATTCCGGACCGAGAAGTATTTCAATCGTGACTTTTTCATTGCCGGAAAGTATAACCGGACTGTTGTCACCTTCTGCCTTCACAATTGCCCAGTGGTTGTTTTCCGGTCCGGAAGGATTGTACAGGGGATCTGACTGCCCGATATTGAGGAGTGTATCATAATTGGTAAAAGTTATCTTAAAATTATTCAGTTCCTTGTCATAATCTGATTTGTAAGGTGACCCGAAGGTTATCCGGAATCTGTTAATCTTATTGCTGGTCTCATTTGAAAGGGCATAAACTGCCCCTTCGATTATAACCGGCTGTCCGGTTGTGTCAACCGAGTCGTAGATTACTCTCTGTGATTTTTGTATTGTAGAAAAGCCTGTACTGAGGGTAATGTATGAAAATGATGCTGCAACTACCACGAACGCTATGAGAATAAGGACGGCCTCAAGCCCGGTGAATGCATCAGTGTTTTTCATATTAGTCAGGTTACAAATAATAATACACCATTTTTAATAATAATTGGCCTTATGCCACAGCTGATTATGTATCAGTTTTTCTTCCTTCTCTCTTTATTTCAGGTCTTTCAAATTATAATCTCTCTGACTGAACCTTTTTCCCATTTTAATTACCTTTTTCTCCAATAAACTGATATACCCGGCGGTTCTAATATGCAGAAATGAGTGCTGTACCAAATCTCGAACTTCAGATGACTCTGCTGCTCTTCTTTGCACTTGCCGGATACCTTCTTGCATCAAAGATCAACCAGTCTGCAGTTGTGGGGGAGATTATTCTTGGACTTATTGTCGGCCCCTCAGTACTTGGACTTATAACATATACTGAATTTGTTCAGGCCATTGCAGGACTTGGCGCCGTTATTCTGATGTTTGTGATAGGTTTTGAATTTGAGATAAAGGACCTTACAAACATCAGGTATGGGATTATCGGACTGATTGGTATTATCATACCGTGGCTGGGTGGTTATTTTGTATCCCTGGCCTTTGGCTACAGCCCGGAAAGTGCCCTTTTTATCGGAACTGCACTTACTGCAACATCCATTGCGATAACTGCGAATGTTTTAAAAGAGATGTGCCTGCTTGATACAGATGTAGCAAAGGCAATAATCGGAACCGCAGTAATTGATGACATACTCAGTCTGCTTGCACTTTCGGTGACAGCAGATGTCGCATCCGGAAGTTTCACTCCTGAAGGTTTTATATTGATCATAGTGAAGCAGGTCGGCTTTTTGATCCTGATTGCACTTGTTGGTATATTGTTTGTGTCAAAGCTGATCCGAAAGATGGATAAAAGCCCCATAGCAAAAAAATATCCGGAATTTGTCTTTATTTTTGCAGTAATGACGGCATTTCTCTTCGCCGCACTTTCGGAATTCATTGGGATTTCTGCAATAATCGGGGCTTTTATAGCCGGAGTTTCATTCAACGGGATTAACCTTGAGCACAGTCACGACCTGGCAGAAGGTGCTGAGTACCTCTATATCATATTTGCATCTGTATTCTTTGTATCCCTTGGTATACTCGTTGATCTTAAGGTACTTACAGCCCCTGTACTGGTATTTATTTCAGTAATAACTGTAATTGCAATAATCACCAAGGTTGTCGGATGCGGAATTCCGGCGAAAATCCTTGGTTATTGCGGTAGGGATTCACTGGCAATAGGTTTTGGAATGTCACCAAGAGGTGAGGTTGCCATGATTGTTGCACTTCTCGGGCTGAATCTCTCTCTCATCGGGCAGGAGGTATATGCCTCAATAGTTGTTATGAGTCTTCTGACAACGATCGCAACCCCGCTTGTATTCAGAAACTGGCTCTTTAAAAAAGAAGTTATGGAGTGCAGACTGGAAGAATAATTAACATTATTAATTATTCTTTAAATGAAATTTTAAAGCAGACACCTTTTTTGTAGTCTTTGGCAACCCTGTCAGTCACAGTAATTTCTGCACCGTATCTCTCAAGAATCATCTGCACAATTGAGAGTCCAAGGCCTTTTCCGGAAGACTGAATCTTTCCTTTGTAATATCTTCTGAATATATCGGGTTTTTTGTCATCCGGAATCCCGCTCCCGTTATCACAGACGCTGACAGTGGTCCTTCCTTCCTCAGTTCTGGCAGATACTCTGATTTTTGTATCTTTGCCGCCATGTTTCAGGCTGTTTCCAAAGAGATTCAGGAATACCTCCGGAAGAAGTTCGTCAGCCATAATGCTGAGCCCGCATTCATCATACCTGATGTCTGCATCGGGATAATTCCGGATAATCTCAGAGATTGTTTTATCCAGAGGTATCTTTTTAAGCTTCATCTTCTCCTCACGGAAGCGGCGGATGACAGATACATTCCTGATGATGTCACTGCTCTGAACAACTCCTGACAGTGCTTTTTTTGCATAATCTTCTGATTTCTCCGTTGAAATTTCCTCAAGAATTTCAAGATAACCCTGTGATATGAGATTTGCGTTGTTTATATCGTGTGTCATAATGTCAAGGTAGAGGTTTGCCTCCTCATTGGCGTATATGAGCTCTCTCTGGAGTTTTGCAAGCCTGAAAAATCCACCGATCTCTTTGCCTACAGCCTCAAGGGTTTCTTTTTCAAGTTCAGAAAATCTGTGGAGGTTGCTTGTGGCAATGCTGAGGATTGCAGTGATCTGTCCATCGTTTGTAACCGGAATTATCGCCATTGAAAAGACTCCGCTCTCATCCTTCTCGTGCGGTACACCGAGGTACTGTTCCCTGTAAAGTGCTTTGTTCTCCCTGAATACCTCTGAATAATATGATTCCTCTGATTTTAGATCAATCTCTCCATCAAAGAAGAGATCATAAAGTCCGTAGTAAACATCCATTGATGCCTTCTTCATATCATTGTCCGGGAAATATATTGCTCCGGCATCGAAGTTCATAAGTTCAACTGTCATCTTCAGTGCGGTGGGCAGGAGATCTTTCTGGTTTTGAGCAGAGGATGTGGCGCATATTATTTTGTTTATTGTGTGCAGTATTTTATTGAGTTTCATTACGTGTACAACGCAGTCTGCCGGTTTTACATCAGGTTCATATTTGAGAATAAATCCTTCTGCTTTGTGACTTCTGAATTTTCTGACAGAGAAGAGAAATCTGTTGTCTTTAAGGATAATTTCTGTCTTTTTTATTGAATCTCTCTCTTTTTCATTAAGTTTAAGCTTCAGCTGTTTATTTATCTCCGGAAGATATTCCTCTGAAATGTCAGATTCACTTGTGATTTTTCCGGCAGGCAATTCCTGAATATAGGAGAGAATTATGTTGAATTTTTTGCTTAAATATAATATATTGGTCTCACTGTCACATATGATACACGGAACATCAAGAATATCTTCAAGAAATTCAGAGTCATGACAGCTGAAATATTCTTTCATTGAATGATCTCTTTTGTATTTCATATTTCATAATATTTGAGGTGTCGGAATTATCAGTACGGAATAATTTTATATTCCCGCACCAAAATTGGATAATATGGAAAAAGTTTCAACTCTTAAGGGTATTCCCGGAATGCTGAGGCCTTTTAAAGAGTATGTTGTTAAATCTGGTCTTAAGGAAGGATCGCAGATCGTTTATTACGGATGTCCGGGCACATGCACGCCGTTTGTGGAGTTACTCTCATATGCCATAAGGGATATGCCACTACAGAATGTTTTTGTGCCGCTTCTGGATGAATCCTCAGCGAAATCCCTGGAAAATGTACCAAAGGTCGGGATGCAGATCTCGGGAAATGTTGATAAGGTTGATCCGGCACTTGTTGTGCTCCTTGGTGGGCTTTCAATGGACAATGTTCCCGTTTCTGCTGCGGATATGAAGGCAGTAATCTCAAAATATGACTGTAAGGTCATTGGAAGCTGCTGCATGAGCATGTTCGAAAAAGCGAAATGGGTTGACGAGATTGACTTCGATCTGGTAATTGATGCAGTTATTGATCCTGTGGATCTGTATAAACCGGAATAAATTCTTTTTTTATATTCATCCGGCTGTTGTCTGAATGTATGTATCTCAGGCTTTAAGAAGAACAAATGAGAAAGCTATTCCTCTATCCTTTTCCCCGATTTCTGAGTCTGTAACCTGTATTTCACTTACATACCTTTCAATGAGACTTTTTACTATATACAGACCAAGTCCTTTTCCTTCAGGACCTGTGCTCTTAATTCTGCTGAATCTGTCAAATATTTCGTCTCTTTTCTCCTCAGGTATTCCGGGTCCGTCATCTTCTATCCTGATCTCTATATGACTGCCTGAATCCTTTGCAGTGACTTTAATTTCAACTCCCTCTCCGCCATATTTCAGGCTGTTGCCGATTATATTTAAAAATACATCGGAGAGTAGTTCATCAGCCATAACTTTGTATCCTGTATCTGAGAATTCGATTGAAGAACCTTTGAAATGAGCTATTGCATCGTGTACGGCTTTGTCCAGGGATACCGGAATTAACTCGGAATTATTCTCCCTGATTTTCCTTATGCCGGAAACCGACTCTACTATCCCTGCACTTCTCTTTGCTGCAAGTGATATTCTGTTTGCGAAATCTGCTGTCAGCTTTTCACCCGATTCTTCAAGCAGTCCTGAATATCCAAGAATTATAGAATTTAGATTGTTTATGTCATGCAGGAGTATGTCAAGGTAGAGGTTAGCCTCTTCATTGGCTCTTAACACCTCCTTTTCTGCTTCAATCCGGTCATTAAGAGCAGTAATTGCCTGATCTTTCATTCTCCTGTATGCCTCAACCTCCTTTCTGAGTTCAGTTACATCCTCAACGATTATCAGGGCACCCGGTGTCCTGTCACTGCCGTTATATGGCATGAGGGTAAAGGTCTGGGTTCTTTTCTTTCCGTTTGGGAGGTAGGACGGAATCAGGGGTTCATGAAGCTGGGATGAGAATATATCAGGTGGTCCTCCTTTGAGGACTGATTTAATCCTTTCAAGATAGAGTCTGTCTTTAAGATGCGGGTAGCATTCCAGAATGGATCTCCCGATAATCTCTGAATTTTTATTCGCCGACCATTTTTCGAGAATTTTATTCCGGTAAGTTACTACGAAATTCTGGTCTATGAGACATATTCCGATTGGGAAATTCTCTGTTATCCTAAATGGTTCCTGTTCTGGCATATTATATGCTGTTGATTTTTTCAAGAAGGATGTCCATAGATCCTGTCTCAAGAACCATTACTATGGTTCCCTGGACATCAAGATCAGCAACACTGAATTTTGTCATTGCAAGTATTATTCCGTCTTCTTCCAGTATCCCGGAATCTGTAATCAGGTTTGTAATTGATTCTTCGTTGTAAGCCGGAATTTCATATTTCAGAGGACTTTTAATTATATTTCCAACAGAGCCCATAACACCGTTGATGATTATATTCCCCACTTCTTTAAGAGTCTCTATTCTGATTGAATCAAGTTCAGGTGTTCCTGTCTCTTCTCCTGTTATTGCCATGACGAGATTTGCAGCACTTTCCGGAGGGAAAAGAACTGCTGTTGTTCCCGAAAATTCACCCTTAAATTCCAGCCTTACAGTTGCAAGCGACTCTTTATCCTGAGATTTTTTTCTTTCAGTAAATTCTTTAGGGGATATTATCTCAACGTCAGGCACTGTAAGCGTAATGTGTGACCTTGTGATTCTGTTCAGCATGCCCGCAGCACGGCCTATCCCGATATTTAATATCTCACGGACGGCATCGATATCTGTTTCTGAGTATTTCTCCGGCATAAATGAATTATCACTCCGTCAGCTCTTTTATAAGCGGGAGAAGCTCTTCTTTTTCAACCGGTTTATTCAGGAAACCGGCAGCACCAAGTTCCATACATTTCTCCTTTGTTGTATTCTGAATATCTGAGGTGAGAACTATAACCGGAATTCTGTAACCTGATTTATTGAACTCATTAAGGAAATGGAAACCATCCATCTGAGGCATCAGCAGATCCAGAAGTATGAGGTCTGGTGTTTCGGATTTCAGAATATCAAGGGCTTCCAATCCGTTTTTAGCTTCAGAGTATTCATAGCCGGATTCTGAGAGAATTTCTGTGACTATATTTCTCTGGAATACTGAATCGTCTGTTACCAGAATTTTAACCATTGTTTCCCTTCCTGAAATTATTTAATATTATTTTTGTTGTCTGAGCAGTTATTCTGTTGTGATATAGAATATATTAATTCATTATGGTTATAGGGTTTATCATAATTTTGGTTCCGGCAGAATCTGCAAATTTCATTCTTAAATGAGAAATTGCTGAACTGCTCTAAAAAAAGAAAAAAATTAGATGTATGGGTTGCGCAGAGCCTTGTTTACACCAAAGGTTGCACGTCCTTCAACAGTCTTCTTGTTCTTGTCAATCTTGTCAGTTGCAAGTTTTGTTACAAGGTCAAGGCCTGGTTTTACAGATGCTATATCTTTTGTCTCAAAGTATCCTGCATCAATTGCTTTTGACCAGACTGTCTCTCCGTTCTTTGTGCGGACAAAGACTGTGCTCCATCCGTCCGGACTTCCTACTGATCCGGTAGAGACATCTGCAAGGTTTGCAACGTAGTCAAGACATACGTGGCATCCTGGCTGCTCATACTTGTGGGTTGCCTTGAGAGGAATCTGTGAGACTGCACCGCGTTCTGTATATACGGAGAACTTACCCTTTCCGATATCCATCTTCTTAGCGGATTCCATCTTCACATTGCAGTGATCCTCAACGATTGCCTCAAGTCCCTGGTATGGGAAGTTTTCCATGCAGAAGATACCAATTGCAAGAGCAATCTTGTCAGGTACTTTGCGCATTGCCATTGGGTAAAGCTGTGCTTTTCTGAGTGCCTGCATCTGGCATGGTGTTCCTACGATACCAACTTTGTCAAGACCGTATGAACGTGTTGCTTCCTTGATGAGCATCATGTTCGGACTGATTGTATAGCGGGTGCCGCGTGCTGCAAGAAGCTCGTCCCTTGTAGTTGCTACA
>Ga0272443_10005105_pt1 | contig 13756 bp, 5 predicted proteins | sample SSMAcet12_FD_193581 | JGI IMG/M metagenome (GOLD analysis project Ga0272443, IMG submission 193581) | Marine sediment archaeal communities from Little Sippewissett salt marsh, Falmouth, MA, United States - SSM-Acet-12 | ecosystem: Environmental > Aquatic > Marine > Wetlands > Sediment ...
ACTCGTAGACCATCTCTATGTTATTGCTCCAGAGTGCTATTTTGCCCTGGTTCCCTAACTCCGTGTGAATGTCGAGTGCTGCTCCGTATTGACGCAGTGCCTCGGAGAACTCCCCTGTATGAAACAAGGTGAGCCCGATATTTCCGATGCAGTCGGCCTCGAGCGATGTATCACCCTGCTTACGCGCTATCTGCTGGGATTCTTCATAAAAAGACCTTGCAAGGTCATAGTCACCTTTGCGAACATGAACCGTTCCCATGTTCTTGAGCGCTTCAGCGGCGCTCTGCCGGTCGTTTAGCTTCCGGTTCAGTTGAAGAACTCTCTCAAAGAGACACAGGGCCTCATCAAAGCGGGCTCTCCTGCTGAGAATGTCTATGAGTATTCCAAGAGCCTCGATTTCCCCGGGAACATCTCCCAAAGCCTTTGATATCTCGATTGACTCATTGCCGAAGCTCCACGATTCATCCCACTGAGATTGGAACAAGTGTGATTGGGCGAGAAGTCGAAGGACCGCTGATTCATCGGCCCTAAGCCCGCGAGTTCGAGCATCTTCGAGCGCCCTGATTATCTCTTCATTAGCCTGGTCGTAATCGCCCTTGTGAATCAAGATCTCGGCGATTCCCGCACGCGCGGCTATCAGCGAGGGATCTGAAGTTATGGCCTTGCGATACAAACCGAGAGCAACCTCGACGTCGGATAGTGACTTCTTCTGAATAAAGGTGTATTTGCCACGAAGGTAGTACTCGTACGCCTCCGCGTTTTGCGATTCCGGAAGCCCCACCTGCGCTCTATCTGTGACACCAGACTCGATGCTCAGTGCGGTGGCCACCTCCCGGGCGAGATCCTGCTTGATCTTGGGCAGCTTATCATTGGTCTCTTCCCAGCGTTCCGCCCATAGTGTCGCTCCCGACTGAATGTCAACCAGTTGAGCGGCGACCCTTACTCCTTCCTCCGAGCGGGTGATTGAACCATCAAGTATCATGCTGACATCCAGCCTGGCCGCGATTTCTTCCAACCCGTCTTCCGAATGCCTGTACTTCAGTATGGTACGCATAGGGGCCACTCGGACGGTACCGATTCGAGATAGATCGACGATCAGGTCCTCGGTAACGCCATAACAAAGATGTTCGTCATCCGCGGTTCCGAGATTCCTCAGGTACAAGACCGCGAGTGACCTCAACTGTGGTGCCTGACTGACGAGCGACGACATCGGCACCGCTGTTGGCGTTCGTCCCTTCTTGAAGCGTCGCAAGTCATCGGCAAGATCGCTTATGTTCTGATAGCGGCTGGCAGGCTCTTTGGCCAGGGCCCTGTCTATAATCCTCTGTAGTTCGCTGGGAAAACCCTGGAAGCAATCGCAAACCGGTTTGGGCTGATCTGTGCAGATTGCATTGAGCGTAGCCGCGAAATTCGATCGCTTGAATGGAGGTGTTCCGGTAAACATCTCATAGATGAGAATCCCCACGGAAAAGATGTCACTCCGATGGTCCAGCTCTTTCCCCATGCTTTGTTCAGGTGACATGTAGTTGACAGTCCCCATTGCCGTTCCGGCCTGGGTGAGTTGAACATCGTCCTTCATCTTGGCAAGACCGAAATCGAGTATTCTCACACGATTGCTTTCGTCTACCATGATGTTGGACGGTTTGATATCCCTGTGCACGAGTCCGGCTTCATGTGCTTCCGCGAGACCGTCGCATACTTGAAGTAGTATGGGGATCATTTCATCAGGCGACTGGCTGTTCGATGATATGAATCCTTCAAGTGACTGCCCCTTGACATATTCCATGGCTATGAGAATCCGGCCGCCGACCTCGGCGACTTCATGGATAGTTATGACGTTGGGATGACTCAATGACGCTGCGGTCTGCGCCTCCCTGAAGAATCGGGCTTTGACGTTCTGGCTGGATGCAAGGTGAGGGGGAAGGAATTTAAGAGCAACCTGTCGCTTCAACACATTGTCTTCGGCAAGGAACACCTCTCCCATACCCCCTTCTCCAATCTTGGAGACAATCGAGTAATGCGAGATACAGGCACCCGGTACTATTGGGACAAATGCCTGTGTGTCGTCGTCATGTTGACGATTACTTTCCACTGCTTCAAAGCCTCTTGTTTGACCACTTCTTAGGATCACAACTAAAATAATCCGAGATGATGTTGATAGCAAAGGTTTATTACACGAGATGAACACTCTTCAGCCACAACTGGATGTTAAGGATGTGGGGCTTATAGACATTGACAATAGCCGCGAAAACCGTATATTTTTGATGAAATCAGTCTTGTTTTCGAGTATGTCAGTGTTGCTTTGTAAGAGCATCTGAGTGGAGCGCAACACAATCGTTCACGCCTTATGTTGTCGACTTCGAAGGATACCAGAGAGTTTGAAACGACTCGGAAGCCCGGGTTGCGTCTTGGTACGAAGTCATGTCTGGACGGGCAAGTTGCGCAGTTGATACTAAGAGGGGGGCAATTCTCGATTGTTTCATGTTTGAAACGATGAGGGCAGATTAGTAGAAAACCAATAAACACCACGACTCAAGTCACTAAGGAGACGCGACATGAAACGCACCATCTTTCGAGGCTTCTCAATGCTAATCGGTTTGCTCATTTTGATCACATCTGCGGTCGCTTCCGGCCCCGGGATGATCAACTACCAGGGATTTTTGAGCGACTCGGAGGGAGATCCGGCAACGGGGACGTTCGATCTGACCTTCAAAATCTACGACGCAGGCACCGGGGACAACATTATCTGGCAGGAAACGCACAGTGCTGTGTCTGTGATAGATGGGAAGTTCTCGGTCATTCTTGGAGATGGAACTCCGCCTATGGCTATCACAAGCGATGTATTCGAATCATCGGATCGTTGGCTTGGGGTATCAGTTGGCGAAGATGCGGAAATTAGCCCCAGGACGAGACTCGTATCTGTTCCGTATTCGCACCACGTCAAGACGATTGAGGGGGCCGATGCCGGAACGATCGGCGGTATTCTGGCAGTCGGACCTTCGTCCAAAGATCAAGGTCGATACGAATCAGGTATTGTCGTAACGGGAACGGATTATGATTCCGTAATTATCTGCCCATCTGAAGACGTGGTTCTGAAGGGGACAGCCGATGATGGGTTGGCTGTAATCTCGATGACAGCAACGTCAAGCATGGGATTGTCTTCGGGTAATGTGCGCATTTCATCAAGTGATGCCGCCAAGGCCGGGACAAGAACGGTGAAGATCGATCCGGGTGACAGTGTCGCTCTGCAGGCGGTCGATGGTGATGGAGACATTGCCGTGAATATGCAGTTTAGTGAGCACGGAGGGATCGTTGAGATTTCTTCGAGCGATGCGGCAAAGAACGACCCGCTGACAGTCACTTCCTCGGTTGCTATTTCGCCGGGATCCAACGTAGCTTTGCAGGCAAGAGACCTCGATGGCGATACGTTGATCAATCTCTCGACATCCGGTTCAGAAGGTAGCATTACTCTGAGATCCAAGGCTGCCAAGGGATTGAGTCGTGTGGAAATCGGTGATGACGGAATATACTTCTTCGATGACTCGAGAGCTGACACGACCATGATCATCTATGCTGATGGCAGCATCGCCGGTAAGGGGCAGCTGTCGATGGGGCAGGAGCACGCGGGTCTTGGTGATTGGGCGAATGTTCTTGGGTACAACAATATCGCTTCGGGTGACTCTGCGACAGTCAGTGGAGGTTTTCGAAACAAGGCTGTCGGATACGCAAGCGCAATAGGTGGAGGCGTTGGTGACTCGGCTTCCGGTTCCTACTCGTTCGTGGGCGGCGGATCAAGGAATACGGCGAGTGGCATATATTCGTCCGTATGCGGAGGCTTCAGTAACACGGCGAGTGCGAGCAATTCGTTCGTTGGAGGTGGTCAGACCAATTCCGCGACTGGTCCGGACGCGACCGCTAGTGGAGGAGCCGATAACACTGCGTCCGGTGCCACAGCGACGGTCGGTGGTGGTGTCGCGAACACGGCATCCGGCACGCGATCGACTATTGCCGGCGGGAGCTTTTGTTCTACAGCTGGCGACTACGCCGTGATAGGAGGCGGGAGTTACAGCCAAGCGCACGGACGCAACTCTGTCGTTTGTGGAGGAGGTGGGTCAATTGCCTCCGACTCAAATTCGGCAACCGGCGACAGGGCTGCGATCGTCGGTGGCCGTCGCAATGTCGCATCCGGGGATGATTCTTTCATCGGGGGTGGCTATGATCATGTTGCCTCGGGAAGCTACTCGACGGTAGCGGGAGGTGCGGCCAACTCCGCAACGAGCTTCGGATCGACCGTCGGGGGCGGGTACAGCAACTCGGTCGGAAATGCGAGAAGCGTTGTTTCAGGGGGACGCTACAACAGTATCGCGTCTCAGTCATCGTGCATTCCGGGCGGTGAGTATGATACCATTGCTGGCTACGCTCACTTCTGCATGGCCTTCGGCGAGGGCGTATACGTTAGCAACTCGCACAGGGTCATGTTGTACGATGGTTCGAATTCTGGCAGACTTGGCATCAATCGTGACGATCACGACGGTGGAGCTTCGCATCCAATACATGTCGGAACCAACGGAACAAATGGCAACGGTGCACACCTTACTGCGGGAGGTGTCTGGACAAATGGATCGAGCCGAGATTTCAAGGAATGCTTCTCAGATGTTCCAGCAGATGAATTGCTGGAGAAGCTGTCTCAGCTCAACGTGCAGTCATGGTTCTACAAGGGCACCAGGGAACGCCACATAGGGCCGATAGCTGAGGATTTTGTTGCGGCATTTGATGTCGGAACCATGAGAGACGACGGCACACGGGATAACAAGTACATCTCTACTACGGATGTCTCCGGGGTGGCGCTGGCGGCAGTAAAGGCACTTGCTCAGAAGATTGATGAGCAGAATGCCTTGATCGAAGATTTGTATCGAAAAGTTGCCGAACTGGAGACTGCTGCAGGGCTTAAGAGTCAGACGGGAAACTAATAGAATTGGGATTACTTCATCTGTTAACTTACATACATACCGACTTCATCCGGAGAGCTGCTGTTGCAACTCTCCGGATTCGCTTGAGCATGAGCAAGAAGTGCTAGCACGCATCTACAGGTGAGGGGCCGCCGCTGAAGATGTATGCTATCAAATACATGACATCGTCAATATCAACATTGCCACTGCCGTTTGCATCACCACAGCACAGCGGGTCAGGTGGAGGTCCTCCACTAAAAATGTACGAGATCAAGAACACCACATCATCAATGTCGACTTCTGCTAAACCGTCGGCGTTTCCGGGAGGCCAGCATGGACTTGCCGTAGACAGCACCTGCCACATCCCGGCATTGACATTGTAGCCTGAAGACGAAGCACCGCCGATTGATATCTGGCACAAAGTGCCATTGAAGTGATAGCTTGCACTAGAGGTGTGATTTCCGCCGGGAGATACAACCTGACGGACCACCTGCTCTCCAGCCTTTGTGTTCAGTTCTGATGCCTCCGGCGAGGTGTTAGTCTTGTCAGCCTCAACGCTGATCTGCGTCTCCCCGGGCTTGATAGTTTTCCCTCCGAGTGCGACTCCAACCGAAATCAGCAGAAGGAGCGCGAGTGGGAGTGTTATGACTACTCTGAATCTATTCATAACAGCGATACCTCCTACCGTGACGTTTCATCTGCTGAAATAAGTTTCTTGAGAAGCTGCTGCATCTCCGCGAGTTGAGCCTTTAGCTCGTCTATTTCCTTGCCTTGGTCGGCAAGCTGTTGGGTCTTCGCTGTAAGCTCCGAATTCAATGCCTGAATCGCGGCAAGAGCGATACCGTCGGCGTCAATCGAGGTGATCCTTCTTTCATCTTCTCCAACGCCGAATGCCTCGTAGAAATCATGAGCCATGGGACCGATGTGACGGATGTCTTCATCCTGCGCACGATAGTTCCATGTGCTTATTTCGATTTCCGAAAGTCTCCGGAGCAGGTCCTTGAGATCGACTTCTTCGAAATTCTCTTTGGAATTGACATCACAGAGCGAACTCCATGATCCTCCGCCGGCCGCGAGTGTCACACCTGCTGTAGCTGCGCCGGAACCATCGATAGCGGTAACGAATCTCGCACCACCGGTTGATCGTGCGGCGAATTCGTTTTGAGTTGTGGAGTTGAAATCGAAGGCATTTGCATCCGCCCAGACGTAAGCACCGTCATGAGTTGCAACGGCTTGCCTTCCAGCGGCAAAAGTGTAATGCGAGACGGCTCTGTTACCTCGTCCACCTGCAACGATGGAATAGTGCCCTCGAGCTTCGTTCGAGTCACTCTCGCTCCATCCACCTCCGCCGCAGACTATCGAGAACTGTCCTCTCGCCTTGTTGAATTGACCGCCGGCAATAATGGCGAATGGGCCGCTGACCACATTTTCCTTTCCTGCTATGATGCCGGAGTGTCCTCCCGATGTAGTATTGCTGTTTCCGGAGCCGATGAAGTCGTTACCTTCTAACGCAGCATTGTTGTTGCCGCCTACAACCGTGGAGTAGGTTCCCGCTGCCTGGCAAGCATACCCTCCGGCAACAGTGGATTGATTTCCCGTGGCCTGATTTGCCTGACCTCCGAGCACTGATGAGTTCATGCCGCTCGCTGTGTTGTTGAAACCACCAGCAACCGTGGCATAATGATCGCTGCTCTCATTACCGCCACCGCCTCCGACACTCGACCAGATACCGCTGGCGAGATTGTGGGATCCTCCGCCGATAGTTTCCCATCCGTATGAATCGGCTTTCCCAACAGCACCAGCAACGTTAGCTACTCCGCCTGCGACCGTAGAATTTCTGTTGATAGCCTGATTGTTGTAACCTCCGCTGACAACTGCGGAGTCTCCGTCTGCGGTATTACTGAAGCCCAGAACTGTGGACCACGCTCCGAATGCTCGTCCGTCCTTTGCACTCGGTTGCCCAGCTATCACGTTACCTCTGGTATAGAGATTTCCGTCATTGTCTACATTGAATGCCGTATCAACACCATTCGAGGCATAGAACGACAGACCGGTGCTGTTAATAAGCACTCTCGGGGTCGAAGCTCGCCCATCCTTCGTTACCTCATTGATGAGGATTCCTGTCATCCCGGGTGCCGCGATAGCTTCGAGCAACACGTTCCCACTGCCGTCAGTTGCCCTCAGTGCACGATTGTCAGTGGGTGAGATCGTGATGTTTCTCGTCAATGCCTTGGCAGCATCGGTGGAACTGACGCGGAACTCTCCGCCGGTCGGTCCGGAAGTCATCGAGAATGTCACGTCACTGAGTTCTTCGGTAGACTGAAGGACAACATTATCGGTGGGTGCGATCTGAACTGAGCGTGTGACCGCATCGGGATCTTTGAGCTGATTGCTTGCATTGACTTCTATTGCTCCACCTTCAGGTGCAGAAGTCATCATGATCAGGTTGTCGCCGTTGTCTCCGGTTGCCTGGAATGCGATATTTGAGGCAGGCTGGATCATCACAAAGCGCGGTGAACTTGCCAGAGTTGACGAAACATTTGCCAGTATCTGCAGTGACCCGCCCTGGGCATCAGCCGTAGCCGCGAATGCTACGTCTCCATCGTCATTCGTGGCATAGAGCGCGATATCATCGGAAGGACTCATGAATACCGAGTCACCGGCACTTCCCCTGACCATCACACTGGCTTCAAGAGCCTGTCCGGTTTTCACCGATGGTGCATTCACCTCGATTGCTCCGGAGATTGAACCTCCCTTCGCAAGGTCAACCGTGTTGACGCGCTGTGAATAGGGAACAGTAACAATCCTGGACCTCGGAGCCAGCTCCGGGTCGCCCGCAACCGTAATGCCGAGCCATGTCTCGGATGAAGCAAAGACTGACTCGTCGATTGGCACAGGCACATCTCCTTCACCGAGGACGACGTTCAATTGGCCCGCGGAGATTGTTTGCGTGTGAGATTCCTGCCAGAGGATGTCACTGCCTGTTTCGGATCCATATATTGTAAATGTGATGTTGTAGGAGCCTTCCAGTGGCTCGCCCTGATCATTCGTGACAAGGGCCTGATAGTTCATCAGTTTCGGTGCGACATCTGCAACCAGCGATGTCGAAGCTGCCAGCAGGAGCAGCGATGATAGGATTGTAGCTAAAGTGATTCGCATTGCATTCCCTCCCAGTACTGGTTCATGGGTTGTGTTGTCGACCTCTTCTGGAGGCCGTCTTTCGCTCAATGCATACTAGTGTACTATCACCTGTTGCAGTAAGCCTTGGGGCGGGTTGCGATGGTGTAGATTGCAAGCTCACCGATTCAACTTCAGGTAATGTCCGGAATGTAGCTCCAATACGACATAAGCCGGACTGATTGCTCATATCGTTATTCGTTTCGCCGCTCTGTTACGGGCGTAAACGGACCTTTGTGGTAGTAGAGTGAGGATGTAAGGATGAAACTTGGGATCTTAGCTTGTACCTCTCTCTTGCAGAACCGGGTAACTACGATCCTTCTGCGTCATGGCGCCACTGTGGGCTGTCGATCCTTCTGTATCGCATCCTCTTCGTATTGCTGTCTATTGTGTTATCACTTCCTTTCATAAGAGCCGGTTTTCTGTTGAGTTCGCATACTTAAGGACATCGTTTAAATAGTAAAGAGATCAGCAGCCAAGTCTCTTGTCGAAATGGCGGACATAATTCTAACCGAAAGCTGTACCAGCCTCCGGAATGTTGCGCGAATTCAGAGTGACAATGTAAAACAACTCACATTTGAGAACCGTACAAATCACTTCACAGACTGTAAGTATGCTCTCTATGAGAATATTTATTACAAGCTAGCTGAATAAACGCTCTGAAAACGAGAGGTGTATAATGAAGAGTTGTATGTCTGTGTTTCTTGCTGTGTCGCTTCTGGCAATGACGGCATCAGTATTTGCAGTGCCGTCAGCCATGAACTATCAGGGCTACCTGACTGACGACAACGGTCGGCCTGTTGCTGATGGGACCTATGATATCGTATTCAAGATTTGTTCTGATCCTGATGGAATCGGTGAAGAATGGAACAGTGGAACGATGTCAGTGCAAGTGGAGGACGGACTGTTTGATGTTCTTCTGGAAGGTGTTTCTTCAAGTGTGTTTGCACCTGATCTTGAGTATTATCTGGGAATCAAGGTTGGGTTGAATCCCGAGTTACGTCCTCTCGTTCGCTTGGCCACAGCTCCATTTGCCTTCAAAGCCAAAACTACGGAATCCGTCTTGAACGGGGCAATCGATAACCTCGCTGTTAATGTCAATGCGAATATTGACAAATCTAAGATTGCCGATACTGCAATTACCGCAGTTGGTTCGAACAACCTTCACGGCCATAATTCTTTTTATGGGCTCACCTCATTTCATTATGGGGTGAATTTCTATAATTACTTAAATCCGTCACAAGGCGTCAGGTTTTATGACAGCACGATGATTGTTGACGATATCGGTGTTAGGATAGGAAACTACGGTGAAACGCGAGCTTACAGTCCTTTGGTCATTGAACGGCATCATGACGCGGATGGTTCTTCCTCGCGATATGGTTCTATGACCTATGTGCTCAATGCCGGAACCGGAATGTTGTGCGGAACATGGAGCAAAGGGCAGAGGACAACCTCGTCAACCACGTTGAAATACACCTATGGCGTATATGGGAGTGCCACGAATGATTTTCAGATAGGATCGACACATGCGGTATATGGGTACGCTACTGGCGGCAATGACGCCAATGCTATTCAAGGATATGCGACAGGTGGGAAGTATTATAATTGGAGCGGATATTTCGACGGGGATGTGGGAGTAAACGGAACCATTTATAAAGAGAAGTCTGCATACCGCATTGACCACCCGCTTTATCCAGAGGATGAGTATCTTTGCCATAGCTCAGTAGCGTCACCGGACATGAAAAACGTGTATGATGGAGTCGTCACTCTGAATGACAAAGGCAGCGCGGTGATTATACTCCCTGAGTATTTCGAGATGCTTAATAAGGACTTCCGATATCAACTGACTTGCATTGGATCTTATGCGCCAGTTTACATCGCGGAAAAGATCGAGAAGAATCAGTTTGAAATCGCCGGTGGGGAACCTGGTATGGAAATATCGTGGCAAGTAACCGGAATTCGTAAAGATCCAATTGCTGAAGATGGCAGAATAGCAGTAGAAGTGGAAAAGTTTGATCATGAAAAAGGTCTATACATTTACCCGGAAGGCTATGGCTTGGGGGAGGAGAAGTCACTCAATTATGAATCAACACGTCAGGCAATTGAAGCAGCTAAAGGCAATGGGTCAACAGACTGAATAAGCAGGTATGTCTTCAAACATAGCGGACAGGTTATATGCACCTGTCCACTTGATTCGTTGTAACGATGTCACCCAAGTCATCGGAAATACCGACAGAAATGAAATGAAGCGTCTTATCAGACTATTCGCATCACCACGGAATAACGCTTCCGTGAAGCGTGAAATCAGAATGAGACAACTGACAATTGGTAATTCGGAGATGTCAAGGTGCATATGCACACGATGCATTTGAATTTGCTGCGATCTTCTCAGATCATAGATAAATATACGATCGCACTCCTCGATTCGCCCCCCTACTTTGTTTGTTGACTACGGCGTGATTTCTGCTAAATTTCGGCGTCATACGCCGGAGTGGCGGAACAGGTAGACGCAAGGGACTTAAAAAGCGAAAGTGGCTCTTGCGCAAGTAGTTGTTTGCCAGTCTATTCCATTGTCGGGTATTATCTTAACTGAAAGTCTGAGTTGTTTCTGTTTGTGTCCAATTGTACCGTTTTGGTCACAGTATAGTTACAAATCGGTCACGAAGATAATGTGATCTGTGCCTGAAACTCTACCGATTCAACTCCCTCTTCCGAATTGAGTACGGTCTACAAGCACTGTATGACAATGAGTTCGAACTTTCCACTTGCGACCTCCGATGCATATAGAGATATTGGCTTCTGAGGCAAGAGCAGTCTACAATCTGGTTTGTGCCAGTCATCGAGAAACCTATGAGCTATCCGGAAGACAACGACAAGACGAGGACCTTTGACATCATTAGTCAAGGGAGTGAAGTCGCAAACTACACTGTTCGGAAGATCATTGGTCAGGGAGGCATGGGTGTTGTCTATCTGGCTTGGGACAATGATCTTCAGCGGAATGTAGCCATCAAGTTCCTGTTACCTTCGCTGGTAGAAGAGAAAGAGTATGTTGACAGATTCCGCAATGAAGCACTCGCCGTAGCTAAGCTGAGTCATCCTCAGATCGTCTCGATCTTCCACGTGGGGAGCCACAACGAAACGCCGTTTTTTGTGATGGAGTATGTTGATGGTGTAAGCCTCAGAGATGCCATTGGCAAGAAGCCGATGCCAATTGAGGAAATCGTCGATATCTCAACACTGCTTTGTGACGCACTAGGTCACGCTCACGAAAACAAGATCGTTCATGCTGATCTGAAACCGGAAAACATTATCATTTCGAAATCGAAGTCCCTCAAGATCCTGGACTTCGGATTGGCCGCTTTCGTTGAGACCGCGACTCTGGAGACCCGACGCAAAATTGAAGGAACGATTCACTATATGTCTCCAGAGCAGATATCGGGTTACGAACTTGCTCCATCCTCAGACTTGTTTAGCCTTGGTGTTCTGATTTATGAGATGCTTACCGGGCGGAGGCCCTTCGAAGGTGACTCGCCTGCGAAAGTTATATACTCTATTCTTCATGAAGATCCGCGATTGCCTCGGGAGTTACGGCCAGATGTCCCTGACTGGATCGAATCACTGGTTATAAGTCTTCTTTCTAAGAGCGAGAAAGCTAGACCTGCGTCGATGAACGAGGTGACCAAGCTCTTCGTAGCTCCCACATCAAGGACAGAACTACACGTACCTGCTCCGAGGCGCCTGCGAGTCAAAACGGTGACAGTGCTTGATCTACTGAATATGTCTGGAGACCGTTCCTGGGATTACTTCTGCGTAGGCTTTACCGAAGATATCGTCAGAGAGGTTTCCAGGAGAACTGATCTCGTGGTTTCTTCAATGCCATCGGAGTCATACGCCAGAGATATCAGGGAGGTTTTCAAAAGGTGCAGATCTGATTATGTCGTGAATGGAACTCTGATGAAATGGAAAGAGGAGATCAAACTCAGCCTTAGCCTTTATCGCGGGGAAGACATCAAACTCTGTTTCGGCGAGCAGTACTCAGGAGAAACTGAAAGTGTCTTCGAAGTCCTTTCGCGCGCAGCGAAGGACTTGTCCCGAGCTGTCGCAAGGGAATCGAATTCGAATGTCATGAATGTCAGCAGCAGTCCTGGAGTCGACGCCACAGCGTACGACTTCTACTTGAAGGGGAGAAGCTACTATCAAAGCAATAAGCCAGAACTGCTTGATGTGGCGGAGCAGATGTTTGTCAAGGCACTACAGCTTGATCCGGGATTTGCCGATGCACACACTGGTCTTTCTGACGTATATTCCACGCAGTATCTCTCATTCTACGACAGAAGTTTGGATAAGCTTGAACTGGCAAAGAAAGAGGCCGAGTCTGCCCTTAGCAAAGATCCTGTACTTCCGGATGCCCATAGGTCTTTGGGAAGGTATTATATGTCCGTTGGTGATTTGTCAGCTGCAGAAGAGGCTCTACTTAGGGCAATAGAAATATCTCCCAAGTACTCGATCGGTTATCGGACGATTGCATGGTTGAAGGAAATGCAGGGAGATCATGAGTCAGCTCTACACTGGGCGAAGAGAGCTCTTGAATTGGCTCCCACAGATCTGGAGACACTGCTATTGATCAGCCTGATATATATCGATTCGGGAAGTTTCAATCTCGCCATATCCACACTTGCGAGAATCATCGAGCTTGGCCCGGATTACGGGAGGGCCTACTACTACCTTGGAATGGTCTACACAAAACTCGGAGTGATTGAACTTGCGCTGGAGAACTATGAGAAAGCAGTGCTGTTTCAAGGCGATCCCAACGTTTACGTTGATTGTGGTTACGCTCTGCTGATAGCCGGAAGACATGAAGATGCTGATCTCAAATTCCGCGAATCAATAGAGAGGGGCCTGTTGCCATATATCGCACACTACTACCTTGGATTCATCTCATTTGTAAGGGGTGATGAATCCGGGGCTAGGAATAACCTCAACGGGGCAGTTGAACACTCGCTCCGTGATCTCGGAGTTGATCCCCGCAACGAATACGCAAAGTGCTATACGGCGCTTGCCTACGCTCTTCTGGGAAAGGGACAAGAAGGGCGTGATCTGCTTGGCGAGTTGGAAGATAGGATTGAAGAGATTGATGGCGATATCGTCATAAACATTGCTCGATTCTACGCTCTCTTGGGTGAAACCTCCTTCGCCGAGAAGTACAAGCTCAAGGCGATGTCAAAGCATGCGGGGCCGACCGAGAAGGAGGTGATACTGGACCCCCATTTCAGCTTTAGGAAGAGTAGTCGAAGTATATAATTCCCTTCCCGACTGATGCCGACAAGCGATTGACTTCCATCGTCAATTATGTATATTACTCTCAGTAACGTTCACATCTGAGTCCATCAAATCGGGAAAGCTGTATGCGGTTGCCATTTCTCTTTCTTTGGAGGGGTAGTGTAATGTCAGAGTCAGTTCGTTCTACAGGTGTCAATATTCTCCTTGCTATCTCCCTAATTATGGTCTTCTCGTCAGCATCGACTTCCTTTGCTGCTTCCGATTTCTCTGATTCCGGTCGATCCTCTTCTTCACTTAGATCAAGATGCCAGAAGATGAATGAAGTCCCTATCAACGAGAGGGCTGAGTCG
>Ga0272443_10005107_pt1 | contig 13753 bp, 7 predicted proteins | sample SSMAcet12_FD_193581 | JGI IMG/M metagenome (GOLD analysis project Ga0272443, IMG submission 193581) | Marine sediment archaeal communities from Little Sippewissett salt marsh, Falmouth, MA, United States - SSM-Acet-12 | ecosystem: Environmental > Aquatic > Marine > Wetlands > Sediment ...
CCGACAAGATCAAGGTCGGGCTCCAGCAGATCATGGCGGGGTCCAGAAACTGGGAAGTCAAATATATTTCCCGAAGCGATCTCTTTTCCCTGACCGAAGAATGCGCCAAAATCACGGGCATCCCCTATGTCATGGATGCCTATCGTACTGAGGCCCTCGATATTATCGATGCGTGAGAATCTTCATTTTCGACAATCCGATTGACAACCCGGCAGGGGCGGTTTTACACCGCCCCTGTCTGTTACGGGCGAAGTTTCCTATGAGAGGACGGCATGGTCGATACCGACAGTTCGATTCCGAAAGATTTTTATTCCCACTTTAAAATCTTTCACGAGCTGATGTCGATAAAAGTCAAGGATATCCTTCTTATTTCAAGTCCTTATGACGCGTTTATCATGGAAGAGGACGGCAGCCTCGCCTCCCGGATCATCAACGAGTACAGCGGACTGAACCTCAGCCATCCCCCGAGGGTTTCCCGAACCGTTTCGGCCATAGAAGCCCTGTCGATCCTGGAAAAAAAAGAGTTCGATCTGGTCATTACCACCCCTCATGTGGAGGAGATGGACGCCTTTTCCCTGGGGCTGAGAATCAAAAAGATCCGACCGGGCATGCCCGTCATTCTCCTTGCCCACACCACGCGGGGGTTTTATCCGCCTCCCGAAAACATCGATTCCAGCGGCATCGACAAGATGTTTATCTGGTCCGGCAACTCCGATCTGCTTCTGGCCCTGGTCAAAAACGTCGAAGACCACCTCAACGTGGAAGCCGATACGCAAAAGGCCAAGGTCCGGGTGCTGATATTGGTGGAGGACTCACCGGTCTATTATTCTTCCTTTCTGCCCATTATCTACAAGGAGATCGTGAAACAGACCCAGCAGGTTCTGGGGGTGGGCCTCAATGAAGAGCACCGCCTGCTTCGGATGCGCTCCAGGCCCAAGATCTTGCTCGTCAACAATTACGAGGCCGCGCTGGCCCTCTACCGCAAATACAAATCGTATCTGCTCGGCATCATATCCGATACCAGAATTCCCCGGGATAACCGGCTGACCGACGACGGGGGTGCCGTGCTACTTTCACAGATTCGAGAAGAAATTCAGAATCTTCCATTGCTTTTGCTCAGTTCTGACCCGAACAACCGGAAGCGGGCGGATCAGATACCGGCTCTTTTTCTCGACAAGAATTCGCCGAACCTGCTTTCCGAGCTTCACGATTTTTTTCTGACCCATCTCGGCTTCGGTGATTTCATTTTCAGAATGCCCGACGGCACGGAGATTACCCGGGCCTCGGACCTGCGCTCCCTTCAGGCGACTCTTCCCGACATTCCCGACGAATCCATTTGGTACCACGCACAGCACAACCATTTCTCAAGCTGGATCATGGGCCGATCCGAAATCGGGCTGGCGTCGAAATTTCGCGAAGTGCAGGCCGACGATTTCAACAACGCCGAAGAGATACGCCGTTTCATCATTTCCAGCATCCAGAAGATGCGAAAATGGCAGCAAAAAGGAGTGGTCGCCCAGTTCAAAGCCCATAGTTTCGATGCACAGATCATGGATTTTGTCAGAATCGGCAACGGATCTTTGGGCGGGAAGGCAAGAAGCCTGGCTTTCATGTCCGCCTTCCTGCAGGAGGCGCCCCACCTTTATGAAAAATATTCGGATATCAACATCCGGATACCGAAAACGCTGGTTCTCAGCACGGATGAATTTGAACATTTTATCCAGATGAACAATCTGCGGCGTTTCGCCACCCAGGAGACCCCGGACACGGAAATCGCCGCATCTTTTCTCGATGCGCCGGTGCCGGACCGGCTTGCCCGGGATCTTACGGTTTTTCTGGCCCAGGTCGACTACCCCCTGTCGGTTCGCTCCTCGAGCCTTCTCGAAGATGCCCAGTTTCAGCCCTATGCCGGCCTGTATGAAACCTACATGATCCCCAACAACGATCCCTCCCTTGACACAAGGCTCGATCATCTCCTGGCCGCCGTCAAGCTGGTATGGGCCTCGACGTACTATGAGGGGCCCAAAGCCTTTTCCCGCAACACCTCCAATCAGCCCCAGGAAGAGGCGATGGCCGTCATCATCCAGGAGCTTACCGGCGAGGCTTACGGCGATTACTTTTATCCGGCCATCTCCGGGGTCACCCAGTCCCACAATTTCTACGCGGTGTCTCCCATGAAGCCCGAGGAGGGAATCGCCCATATCGCTCTCGGGCTGGGTAAAACCGTGGTCGAAGGGGAAAAAACGATGCGGTTTTCCCCCCGATACCCCTCGATGCTGCCTCAATTTTCCACGGTGGACGACATCTTGAAAAACTCCCAGCGCAGTTTTTACGCGCTGAAGATTAAAAATTATCCGGAATGTTTAGACTTCGAGCACGACTGCAACCTGGTCAAGCGGGACGTGGATGACGCCGAAGACGAATTTCCGGTCATGGCCCTGGCGAGCACTTACATTGCCGAGGAGCACCGCATTCGCGACAGCAGCAGCGCCGGCGGTGCCAAGGTGTTGACGTTTGCCCAAATCCTCAAATACCAGACGTTCCCCCTGCCCGAACTGTTGATCGACATGATGGATCTGTCGCGAAGGGGTTTGGGCTGCCCGGTTGAGATCGAGTTTTCCGTCAACCTGAGCTCGAACCGGAGCCAAAAAAACGATTTTAATTTCCTGCAGATGCGGCCGATGGTCGCAGATGAAGACCGCCTGGTGGTGCAGATCGACGAGGAAGATATCAAAAACGCCTTCTGCCGCTCCCAAAGAACCCTGGGAAACGGAAAAAACGAAAAGATCGCCGATATCGTCTATGCAAAGCCGGAAAGCTTCAAGGTGGAAAACACCGTGCAGATGGCAGCCGAAATCGGTCGGATCAATGCCGAGCTCATCAGGGAAAAGCGGCCCTACCTCCTGGTGGGACCCGGAAGATGGGGGTCGTCCGACCGGTGGCTGGGCATCCCCGTGCAGTGGCAGAACATTTCAGGGGTTGGGGCCATCATCGAGTTGAGAAATTCTGCTCTGTGTGCAGATCCCTCTCAAGGCTCTCATTTTTTCCAGAACATCACGTCCCAGGGAATTCACTATATCACCGTCACGGAAGGATCGGAGGATTTTTTCGATTGGAATTGGGTGGGCTCCCTTTCCTGCGTGCGGGAAACCGAGCACATGCGTCATGTCAGGCTGGACCAGGCGATGACCCTCAAGATCGACGGCCGGCAGTCCCAATGCGTGATGGTCAAACCGCGGCAATAGGGATTGTCAAACAGCCAATTTGTCACCTTGAGTGCGCGGGGCGCCAGTGCATATCAAGCTCTTTCAAATGAAAACGGAAATTTGACAATCCCTATACTCACAAAAAGGAGACGCAGTATGAAAGACATCTTAGACGTGATCAGGGGCAGGGATGCGGGGGAAATCGAATTCCATCAGGCCGTGCAGGAGGTGGTCGAGACGGTCAAGCCGGTCTTGGACCGGAATCCCGAATTCCGGCAGACGGCCGTGCTTGAGCGGATCACGGAGCCCGAGCGGGTGATCATGTTTCGCGTTCCCTGGATGGATGACCAGGGAACTGTCCGGGTCAACCGAGGATTTCGAATCGAGATGAACAGCGCCATCGGGCCTTACAAGGGCGGGCTGCGGTTTCATCCCTCCGTTACCCTGAGCATCCTCAAGTTTCTGGCCTTCGAACAGGTGTTCAAAAACGCCCTGACGACCCTGTCCATGGGCGGGGGAAAAGGGGGCTCCGACTTCGATCCCAAGGGCAAGTCCGACAACGAGGTCATGCGGTTTTGCCAAAGTTTCATGGCAGAGCTGTTCCGGCACATCGGCCCGAACACGGACATTCCCGCCGGGGATATCGGCGTCGGTGCCAGGGAGATCGGTTTTCTCTTTGGCATGTACAAAAAGCTGCGAAACGAATTCACCGGCGTGCTGACCGGAAAGAGCCTGGGGTGGGGCGGTAGTCTGGTCCGGCCGGAAGCCACCGGCTACGGGTGCGTCTATTTTGCGCAGGAGATGCTTGCCAGCCGCAGCGAAACCCTCGAAGGCAAAACATGCCTGGTGTCCGGATCCGGGAATGTGGCCCAGTACACCGTGGAAAAAATCATCGAGCTGGGGGGCAAGGTGGTCACCCTGTCCGACTCGTCCGGCTACATCTACGATGAAGAGGGGATCGACAAGGGCAAGCTCGACTTCGTCAAGCGGCTGAAAAATATTCGACGGGGAAGAATCCAGGAGTACGTCGACAAGTATTCGGAAACGGTCTACACTGAAGCCGATTCGACGCTGGACCACAACCCCCTTTGGAACCACTGGGCCCACTGCGCCTTTCCGTGCGCCACCCAGAACGAAATCAATGAAAACGACGCATACCACCTGATCAACCAGGGCATCAAACTGGTCTGCGAGGGGGCCAATATGCCATGCACCCCCGGAGCGGTGGACATCTTCCAGGACAAAAAGATTCTCTACGCGCCGGGGAAAGCCGCCAATGCCGGGGGGGTCGCCGTTTCAGGGCTGGAAATGGCCCAGAACAGCATGCGGCTCAATTGGACCCGGCAAGAGGTGGACGACCGGCTCCAGGTCATCATGAAAAGCATCCACCAAACCTGCCTGGATGCGGCGGCCGAATACGGCGTGCCGGGCGACTACCTGGCCGGTGCCAACATCGCCGGGTTCGTCAAGGTGGTCAACGCCATGCTGGACCAGGGGCTGGTGTAAGGATTCAAAATTCCAAATATAAAATAACGCCCCCGCGCTTTTTCGGAGGCGTTATTTTATCTTGATCCAGAGAAGGCGGGCAACGCCCGGGCCCGGGTTTTTCCACTGGGAGGGGATGTCCGTGGTCAGATAGATCAGGTCGCCTGCGCGGACCTGGCTGACCGCTTTTTTCAGCTTCACCTGGAGGCGGCCGGAGAGCACGTATCCGAGCTCTTCTCCCTTGTGGATGAAAAAATGGGAGGGGATGTGCTGCTTGGGCGGAATCTCGATCAGGAGCGGCTCGGCCCGGTATTCCAGGTCCGGCGATATCAGCAGTTTTGCTGCGGCGGCGTCTTTGGGAAGATCGGGAAATTTCACTTCGACGGCTTCGGCTGCAGGGAACACCGACCGGGGATCGGTGGCAGCAGACTCCTGGAAGAATGCGCCCACCCCCACGGAAAGCACGTCGGCCATTTTAAAAAGAGCCGGAAGGGAAGGATAGATCAGATTTCCTTCCACCTGGGAAATCGTGCTGGGGGTCACCCCGACGTGCCGGGCCAGATCGGTCTGGGACAGCCCCTGCTTGGTGCGAAGCTCCCGGAGCCGCGCGCCGATGTCAAAGCGCCCGTGACGGGTTTGTGCGTCGTCAAAGGTAATCTGAAGATCCCGGGTCCAGTAAAAGTGCGGTTGATTCAGCTTTTCCGGGCTGCGGCCCTCGGCCTTGAGCACGGTAAGGGCCGTTTTCCCTCGGCGGACCGAAAGCTCCACGGCGACCTGGGCCACCTGGTTGATCTTGGCCCGAAGCTTCGGCGAGTGGGCCTGTTTTTCGACGATCCAGTAGGCGATGGTTCGAAGTTCATAGAGACGTGGACAGGAGTGGGCGTAAAAGTCGATGATGTGGTCTTCTCCGCCCCACAGGTCCTGCATGCCGGTGAGGCTTTCAAAAACGAAATGAACCTCTCCGGTCATCTTTGCATGAACCCCGTAAAAGGCGTCCATCACCTCTTTGACCTTCTTCGGAGTTGCCACCTGGAGGATCTGGCAAGGTCGGTCTGTTTCCGGTGTTTCGTAAAAACGAAGAAAAATTTCCGATGACGCCCCCTTGCCATTGGTAAAGCAGTCGAGAATGGTCAGGTGCGGGGAAGCCGCCAGGGGCCCGAGTTTTTCCAGCAGGTTTCTCGGCGAGCGGTCGAAGCTGACGTAGATCAGCGGAAGGTCCTGAGCTTGAGTGGCCTGGATGAAGTTGCGGGTGAAAACCGATGCAAGGCTTCCTGCATCGTCATACCACACGACATTGTCGCCGATATAAAGCCCCTCTAAAATGCGGTCGAGATCGCCGACCCCGGAGCTGACGCGGATTCTTTCAGGTACCATGGGTTCAACATTCCAGGTTCAAAATTCAAGATTCAAAGTCAATGGATAGCTTGCGGATGTATCGCATTCTCTTTTCAGGTACAAAAGATTGAGAGGAACTGCAAGTAGATCGGCAACACGCCCTGTGTTTGCCACTGATTCGGCGCTATGGTAAAAATATTGTAAATTTTGGCGCATTTTTCTTCTATTGAACTTGCGCCTTGAGTCGGTGTGTTCCCGGATCTCGAATTTTGAACCTTGAACCTTGAACCTGGAATTGTTTTTCATGAATCCTTCCAAGACATCCGAATTCTATCCCAACTTCAAGATTTTCCACGAGCTGATGGCCAACAAGATCCGGGAGATCCTCCTGGTGGCCAGTTCTTACGACGCCTTCATCATCGAGCAGGACGGCAGTCTGGCATCGCGGATCATCAACGAATACAGCGGACTGAACCTGAGCCAGCCCCCCCGGATCACGCGAACCGCATCGGCTGCCACCGCTCTTTCCATTCTCAGAGAGCGCCCCTATGACATGGTGATCACCATGCCCCGGCTGGAGGACATGAACGCCTTCACCCTCGGGACCGAAATCAAGAAGATCAGACCCGACATGCCGGTCATCCTCCTGGCCCACGGCAGCCAGCACATTCGCCCCGAGGCGGAGAAATTCGAAGGCATCGACAAGGTGTTCGTCTGGTCCGGCAATTCGGACCTGCTTCTTGCCCTGGTCAAAAACGCAGAGGACCGGCTCAACATCGAAGCCGACACGCAGCGGGCAAGGGTCCGGGTGCTGATATTGGTGGAGGACTCGCCGGTCTACTATTCTTCTTTTTTGCCGCTCATCTACAAGGAGTTTGTCCGTCAGACCCAGGCGGTGCTCGGCGAGGGACTCAACGAAGAGCATCGGCTTTTGAAAATGAGGGCCCGGCCCAAGATCGTGCTGGCCGAAAACTACGAAGAAGCCGAGCAGCTCTACCATCGATACCGGCAATTTCTTTTCGGGATTCTTTCCGATGCGAGGTTTCCCAGAAGCGGCCGCATGGACGACGAAGCCGGATTCCGTTTCCTGTCCCGGGTCCGGCAGGAGATTGCCGACCTGCCGCTGTTGATGTTCAGCTCGGATCCGACCAACCGAGACCGTGCAGCGGCCGTGCCTGCGGCCTTTCTGGACAAGAACTCTCCGAACCTGCTGGCTGAACTGCACGATTTTTTCCTGACCCATCTGGGATTCGGCGATTTCGTCTTTCGAATGCCGGACGGTCCCGAAGTTGATCGAGCGTCCAGCCTCCGGGAACTGGAAAAAAAACTGACGTCCATCCCGGATGAATCGCTCTGGTATCATGCCGAGCGCAATCATTTCTCCAACTGGATCATGGGCAGAAGCGAAATCGTGCTGGCCTCCTGGTTTCGGGAGGTTCAGGCCAGCGAGTTTAAAGACGCCGACGACCTGCGGGAATTTATCATCTCCAACATCCACGCCCTTCGCAAGTGGCGGCAGCGGGGAGTGGTCACCGTGTTTAAAAAAGAGACCTTCGATGCGGATGTCATGGATTTTGTCAAGATCGGAAACGGCTCCCTGGGGGGAAAGGCCAGGGGCCTGGCCTTCATGTCAACCCTGCTTCAGGAAAACGCCGGCATCTTCGAGCGGTTTTCCGAGATCGACATCCGCATTCCCAAAACCATCGTAATCACCACGGAAGGCTTCGAGTCCTTTGTCTCGGAAAACCGCCTGCATCGCTTTGCCCGGGAATCCTTCTCCGATGAAGAAGTCCTTGCCGCATTTCTTGCAGGCCATATGCCGCACCGGCTTGCCCGGGATCTTTCCGCATTGCTGGAGCAGGTGCATTATCCGCTTTCGGTCCGGTCATCGAGCCTGCTCGAAGACGCTCACTTCCAGCCCTATGCCGGGCTCTATGATACGCACATGATTCCAAACAACCACCCGGACCCACAGCGGCGTCTCGCCCATCTGCAGGAGGCGGTCAAACGGGTGTTTGCCTCCACTTATTTCCGGGGGCCGAAGGCGTTCAGTAAAAAGACGGGAAACGCTCCCCACGAAGAGTCGATGGCGGTGATCATCCAGGAATTGGCCGGCCGATCTTATGGGAAGTTTTTCTACCCGGATCTTTCCGGTCTTGCCCAGTCCCATAACTTTTACCCGGTATCCAGAATGAAGGCCGAAGACGGCATCGCCCGCATCGCGCTCGGCTTCGGCCGGTGCGTGATGGAAGGGGAGCGGTCTCTTCGCTTCTGTCCGCGCTACCCGACCATCCTGCCGCAGTTTTCCACCATCGACGACATCCTGGCCAATGCCCAGCGCTTTTTTTACGCGCTGCAGGTTCAGGACTATCCGGACGAGCTGACCTTCGACCAAAACGCCAACCTGGTGCGGCGGGATGTGGACGAGGCAGACACCGAAGACCCGGTGCGGAGGGTGGCCAGCACCTATCGCCCGGATGAGCATGCGATCCGGGACAGTGCAACGCTGCCCGGGATCCGGGTGCTGACCTTTGCCCAGATTTTGAAATACAAGATGTTTCCTCTGCCGGAACTTCTTTCTGAAATCATGGAGCTTGGCAAAAAAGGGATGGGATGCCCGGTGGAGATCGAATTTTCGGTTAACCTGGCCCGATCCGAAGGAAAAAAAGGGGCATTTTATTTTCTTCAAATGCGTCCCATGGCCGGCAACATCGACGGCACCGAAGTGAACATCGACGACGCGGAACTAGACAAGGCCCTGATTTTTTCCACCCAGGCCCTGGGAAACGGCATCCACAAACGGATTCGCGACATCGTCTACGTGCGGTCCGAATCGTTTCAGAGCAGCGCCACCAAAACCATCGCAGGGGAGATCGGCCGCATCAACGCGGTGCTGGCCAAGGAAGACCGCCCGTACCTGCTGATCGGCCCGGGGCGGTGGGGAACAGCCGATCCCTGGCTGGGTATCCCGGTTCGCTGGGCCGACATTTCCGGTGTGGGCGCCATGGTCGAGCTTCGCAATGCCCAGTTGAGCGCAGATCCCTCCGAGGGCTCCCATTTTTTTCAGAACATCACCTCTTTGGGAATCCCCTACATTACGGTGTCAGAAGGCGGGCAAGATTTGATCCGCTGGAAGGAGATCAATGGACTGCCGGCCATTGATGAAACCGCCTTTTTACGCCACGTTCGACTCCCGTCGCCGCTGGTCGTGAAGATCGACGGTCGCCGCTCGGTTTCGGCGGTTCACCTGCCGCCGTCGTCGGCCGGGAACATTCAACCCATCGGAGCGACATTTCGCCAAGCGCTCTATTTTTATTGACTTTTAAGCACAGGTATGGATACAAAAAACGAGTCTGAATGCCTACCTAAAAGAATACACAGCACCGATCGGCGAAGATCTGTCGCCTCCAAAACAGAAAAATATGATAAAACCCCGTTGCAGGCAATCAAAACCGAGGGTGAGCAAAAAAACGTCTGCTTTCCGGAAACAGGGCAGACCGATGTATCGCTGACCGGAAGGAGGGGATGTGAAAACGGCTAAAGCCATTCCGGCGTTCATTCTGGTGCTGTTGTTTTGGCTTTTTTTTGCTTCGGGCGTTGCCTGGACGGCGGAAAACGATTTCCTCAAAGAGGGAATCGACCAGTACAAGGCGGAAAACTACGAGGAGGCGGCGGAAATCCTCGAAAACGCCCGCCGCCAAAACCCCAAGTCCCCGATGGCAGCCTTTTTTCTGGGGCTGACCTACAAGCAGCTCTTCGAATACCAGAAGGCCGCCGATCAGTTTCGCAACTCTCTCAGCCTGGAGCCCAAAATCAAAGAGGCGCTGGTGGAGCTCATCGAAGTGCTCTACCGGATGAAAACCGAAAAGAGCCTCAAAGAGGCCAAGAGCTGGATCGCCGTTGCCGAAAGGGAGGGCATCTTCCCGGCCAAGATCGCCTTTCTGGAAGGATTGATTCTTCAACAGGAAGGGAAGAATCAGGAGGCGGTTCGTTCTTTTGAACGGTCGATCACCCTGGATCCTTCCTTCCGGCAGTCTGCGGAGATTCAGATCGCCATGTGCTACATGCGGGAGCGGGAGCTTGCCAAGGCCAAAGAAAGGCTCCAGACCGCCATCCAGATCGACCCGGCCACCGATCTCGCCGGTTTTGCCCGGAGGTACCAGGACCTCGTGGAACGGCGTATGGAGTTGGAAAGACCGCTTCGGGTGACCCTTGGGCTCTATCCCCAATACGATGACAACGTCGTGCTCGATCCCAAGGTGGCCGACGTGGTAGTCGGACCCACCGACGAAAGCAGCGGCTTGCTGCGGACCTCTTTCCGGCTCGATTACGTCCCGATTTTCAGAGGTCCCTGGCTGTTCAACGCCCAATACGCGTTTTTAGGCAGCTTCTACGAGGAAGAAGAAATCCGGGACAATTACAATTCGATGATCAACAGCGTTTCCGTGTCCCCCGGTTACAACTTTGGCCGCTTTTCCCTGAACCTGCCGGTGGCCTACAACCACGTCATGGTCGCCGAGGACGGCCATAACGAGCGCTATCTGGAAACCGTGAACACCGGTCCACTGCTGCGCACCGTGGTCGGAAACAACCACATGCTCGAATTTTACGCTGCCTATAATCAAGAAAATTACGACCGAACCCCCCTGTCGCCGGAGGAAGACCGGGACTCGGAAGGATTCCAGGGGTACGTAAGCTGGTACTGGACATACAAGGAAGGCGGCTTTGCCAACTTCAAGTACGACTATAAAGACTTCGACGCGGAGGGCGACAACTACGACCGCCAAGTGCACCGGATGAGCCTGAACATCATCCACCCGATTGTTGACAAGGTGAGCCTGCAACTCTCCGGGCAGGTGTCACTGGAACCGTACGATCACATCCACTCCGTGACCAAGATTCCTGCGCCAAGGCCCGGTGTACCGAAAACATACGTGGCGCGGGAAGACGATATTTACCAGACCACGGCCGGGCTGACATGGGAGTTTTACAAAAACACCGATCTGGTGCTCCAGTGGTCGTACACCAAATCCGACTCGAACATCGATTTGTTCAGCTATGATCGAAATCTCTATACTTGCGGCATCGAGTATCGCTTTTGATAAAACGTAAAAAATCCCCGAAACGTCATGCCGGACCCCGGATCGAGTCCGGGGCAAGCTTTTTTGATCCGGCATCCAGCAGTATTTGAAAGTACTGGATTCCCACTTTCGCGGAAATGACGAAAAAGGGGAGTTCGGAGTTTTTAAGCTTCCATCAAGTTTCCCTCTGCGAAACCAAAAAACTGTCAGGATCAATTCCATTGAAAAATATGCAGGTTCACATCCTCGGCCCAAGAAAGCTTCAAAACAGCCTCATTGCCCGGTATTTGGAGCAGAATGGCGGCATTTCCTGCTTCTGGTTCGTGGGGCCGGAAGAGATTCCGGCTGCATCTGGAAAACCGTCCCGCCCCGAGGCGTGCATTTTGTGGGATTGCCGGGACCAGGATCTCTCCCAATGCCTTCCGGAACTGCAAGCGGTCAGCAGCCGTTTCTTTCAATCGTTTCACACGCTGTTGTTCAATCTGAGACCGGGGTCGACCCTCCAGGAGCCGGTCTTGAAACTCGGGGTAAGAGGGTTTCTCTACGCCGAAGATGCCATCGAGCTTTTTCCCAGGGCCATCGAGGCAGTGTGCAATGGAGAGCTTTGGGTTTCCCGGGAAGTGTTGACCCAGTCGTTTCTGCGGGCGAGCAATGACGACCATCGGGCGCCTCCGTTGATGAAAACCAACATCCTGACCCCCCGGGAAACGGAAATCCTCGTTTTGGTCTCCTCAGGATCGAAAAACGAACACATTGCCGAAGAGCTCCATATCAGCCCAAACACTGTAAAAACCCATATCTACAATATTTTTAAAAAAATCGGTGTTCCCAACCGGCTTCAGGCGGCCTTGTGGGCCGTCAAGAACCTCTAATAAAACCGCTGACGCGGTTTTATAGTATGAAAGCATTAGATATTCCCTGAAAGAACTAAGCCGATATTCCGCAGATTGGCCAAAAAATACGAATCAAAATCATACCCGCAGCGTATTGAGATCCTCCAATAGGATCTGGTATGATTGATCAATTATGAAACTTACGACGAAGTCTCTGCCTGTGTAGTGAACGGCCTCCGTGCCGCTCATACCGGCACGACTCGGAGGTCATCCCTTACAAAAGGCGCCGCCTTCGGGTGAAGTTCCACTTGAGCCATTTCAAAATGCATTTTTCACCAAGCCCACGAGGTGCCGACATGGAAAATTCGGAGCGAAGAATCGTAGAAAGGTTCGATCTGGAGATTCCCGCAAAACTTCGGATCATGGCCGCAGACAAGGCCGTCGATGAACTCGATCTTCGAACGGAAAATATTTCCTGCGGAGGTGCCTTTTTCAGAACCCAGACGCCGTTTCCCGAGGGCACGGACGTGCGAATCGACCTCATCTTGAACCTTGACAGAATCAAGACGTTGAAAACCCGTGTGGGAAACGTTCACATCGAGCTGACCGGAACCGTCAACCGGAGCGAAGAATTCGGGATGTCGGTCTGCTTTCGCCCGGAATACAGCATCCGTCCGCTGGAGGGCAAAGGTAATACACCATAAAAGTGCGGCCGCATAACGCCGCGGCCGCGCTTTTATGATGAAGGTCTTGCTTCGCGAAACAACTGCAAATGAATCGCTGAGTCAATTTAGTGACATAGCTCCGGCTTGCCGGAGCGATATGGAACCTTTCGAAGGAGGCGCAAGATGAAAAGGATAGTCTTTTTGATGATCCTTCTGACCATTTGCTGGGTCCTGCCTGCGGTTGTTCTGGCAGCCGAGCCGGTCGGCAGCGTAACCTTCGTCAAGGGAAAGGCCGACATCACCCGGCCCGGGCAGAATGCAGAACCCCTGGTCAAGGGGGAGGACATCTATGCGGGGGACATCGTCCGGACCAAATCCAACGCCAAGGTCGAGATCACCTTCATCGACGAAAGCATTGTCCGTGTCGCTCAAAAAAGCCGGCTGCAGATCACCGAATACATGTTCGAGCGGGAAGAGAGGCGCTCTACCCTGAGCCTGTTCCGCGGAAAGATCCAGAGCCTGGTCAAAAAGGTGGCCGGGTTTTCCTTTGGCCGGGCAAGAAAGAACCGGTTCGAGATCCATACCCCCACGGCGGTCTGCGGCGTGCGGGGCACCGACTTTTTCACCTGGTTCATGAACGGAGAAACCGGCACGGCCTTTAAAGAAGGCCAGGGCTACATCTACCCGGCAAACAACCCGGACCTGTCCCGGAACATCAACACGAACGAAGTCGGCTACGTGGTCGATCCGGATGCCGCGCCCGTGGTCAAGCCGGTTACCGATGCCGACCTGGAGCAGCACCTGGAAGACACCGGGCCCACCGAGGGAGAAGATGACGGAGAAGGCGGCGATGGGGGGGATGACCCCGGCGCCGGGCTGACCATGGACGGCGGCGACACCGGCGACACCGGCGATACCGGCGGCACGGGTGGAACCGATGGCACCGGCGCCCTGACAACCGACGACAAGGTGCTTCTTGATCTGAGAGAGACAACGACAATCACCGGGGTCACGCTGTTTTCCGAGGCGGCTTCCATGAGCTTCCTTGCCGACGGGTGGATCGACGGTGAAATCGACGACGATACGAATCAGGGACCCATGACCCTCACCGGGCTTTTGTCAAGCGAGGTGCCACCGGGAAGTACCAG
>Ga0272443_10005108_pt1 | contig 13753 bp, 11 predicted proteins | sample SSMAcet12_FD_193581 | JGI IMG/M metagenome (GOLD analysis project Ga0272443, IMG submission 193581) | Marine sediment archaeal communities from Little Sippewissett salt marsh, Falmouth, MA, United States - SSM-Acet-12 | ecosystem: Environmental > Aquatic > Marine > Wetlands > Sediment ...
GACCACACCGAGCTTTCCGCTCTCATGGAGCTGCCTGAAAAGCTCTCTTCCCTTCTCTGCCTGCTGCGCCTTGAAAGATGCAAGCGCCTCGAGGCCCTTGCGAGCCGCACTGCGCCCGGCTTCTTTCCCATAACCCATAGCGACAGCGGCTTTCGAGAGTTCCTCGATCATGTCGTCATCACCCTGGCTGAAGTCGATGGTGGGAACCAACAACTTGTCGCCAAGACCCACAGTTTGACGAATTATGTAAGGTGCTGCCTGCACAAGAGGGCAGGCGTACTTCTGGTTCTCCATCCCTTCCATCTCGCCAAGGCGCACGGCGGAGGGATAGACGACGTAGTCACAGTCAGCTACCTGTGCAGCATGACCGTGAAGTATCTTCACAGGGAAACAACTGTCAGTGTACGCAAGCTCCACAGACCTGGCGATGATATCGCCCGTCGACTTGCTGGTTACCACGGGCTGAGCCCCGAGAGCGTTGAGGAACCCGATGATCAACGGCGCAAAATCGTACACTAGCAGGGCGCGGGGCACACCAACCCGGGGACCCGAGCCTCCGCTTCCGGCCGCACCGGCGAAAAGCAGGTCCTCGCGGTCATCGAACGCGGTCCGCTGGCGTGCGTGCCCTGCGTCCGCATCGTACTTGTCACATCGACTGCCATAGAAAGTCGCCCGCTCGCCAGGCACCTGCATCTTCGTAATGGTGCAGTTGTTATCACATCCCTTGCAGGTGAACGTTGACAGCGCCACGTCTGCATCAACAACGTTCTGGAAACCCTTGAATTTAGAGGGCGCTCCGGCCATTTCCTCGCGCGCAAGCAGGGCAGCGCCGATGGCGCCGGTAATCTCCTTGTGCTCGGGAACCATGAGCTGCCGGTCGGGAAGTTCGCGTTTGAACGCGGACACAACCGCCTGATTGTAGAAGACTGCCCCTGTCACGATAACGCGATCGCCAAGGCGGCGATTCTCAACGACCTTTGAGAGGTAGTTTTTCGCAATGCCAATGGACAGACTGGCCGTTATGACCTCAAGGGGTATCCCCTCCTGCTGGGCACGAGACACGGCCTGAGCCATGAAGGAGGCGCACCGCGTGCCGAGGTCGATAGTGTACGGAGCCTCGAATGCGAGCTGCGCGAACTGGCCATTGGTGACACGAACGCCGAGCATCTCAGCCAGCTCGTCGATGAAGCTTCCCGTGCCAGCCGCACAGGCCTTGTTCATCTGATAGTCGACAACGATTCCGTTGCGCTTGATAACGAGCTTTGAGTCCTGTCCGCCAATCTCGATGATGTCTGCTTCAGGATCCAGTTCCGCGGCTGCCCGCGTCTGGGCCGTAATCTCGTTCTTGATGAGGTCGGCGCCGACCAAACTGCCTACGAGGTATCGGCCCGAGCCGGTAATGCCTACACCGGCTATATCCACCTTGTCGGCACCCTTCTCCAGAAGCCTGAGGAATAGCTCCTTGACCGCCTGTACGGGACGACCTGCTGTCATCAGGTAGTGCTTCGTGAGCACCGTGCCCTGTGCGTCCACAATGGCCGCCTTTGTGCTGGTGGAGCCGATATCGATGCCCAGGTAGCCGACCGTCTTCTCCGTGACAACCGGTTGCCCAACACTTGAACTGCTGCTGACCGGTTCAAGGGGGGGCATCTCGAAGTACTCGCTGGCGGCATCGGGCGCGTCCAGAACGATGCTCCTGGAGCGCTTGCCAATCGTCAGTAGCGCGGTACCCAGGGCCTGTATGTTCTCGTAGCCTTCAGGAACGGTCACGGTCGTCTCTACCCTGTTACGAACAGAGATTACCGCCTCAAGCGCCTTGATAATGGCAGCGTTGGCCGCAACACCACCCACAACGTATATCGGAGTGTTGAATGGACCCTTCTTGAACGAACCAACCATACGCGCGACGCTCTCGCACAGCGCATAGAGCATCGGTGCCACCTGCACACCCTTCTGTTGCAGGTGAATCAGGTCGGACTTGGCGAACACGCTGCAACGAGCCGCGATGCGAGGCGCCTGACCCTCACACTCGAGCGCAAGTCTTGCGAAATCGTCCATGCTGATACCAAGGCGATACGCCTGCTGCTCGAGGAAGCGGCCTGTGCCGGCCGCGCACAGAGGGTTCGACTCAACCTTCCAGGGCTTGGAAAGTCCATCCTCCAACTCGATGATGAGAGAGGATTGGCCTCCTATCTGGATGATGCTGCGGGCATCGGGGTGTGAGTGAAGAACGCCCGACGCGATGGAAAGAGAACTGCTATAGGTCGTCCAACCAAGCTCTGCAGGAATGGCCGAACTCCCGGTGCCGGACACTCCGGCCGCCGCGATATCCTCGGCAGAGTACTCCTCGAGCAGGCGAGAAATCAGCTCGCTCACCGCGGCCCTCGGGCCGGTGCTGACCTTCTCTATGTCCTGTCGAAGGATATGACCATTCTCATCAACGAGACAGAGTTTGACGCTAACTGAACCGACGTCAATGCCTAGATACTGAGTCATGTTTCCGAACGTGGATTGTAGCACAACGTTCGGCGCTTTGCTCGCGCGGCGCTCAGGTTTTCAGGAGCGAGCGCGGGCAATATCCACGGTGCGCCCACGCTCGCTGTCGTACTACGGAAGAGTGACCGGGCGATAGGGCCCGAGGCAAGGAGGCCCATCCGTGTAGCGGAGGGTCATCTCCGTGAGATCGAGGATAATCGAGGACAGTGTCTGCCACTGGTCAATCGTCGGGTACTTGTCGTCAGGATGCCTGCATATCGAGTCCGGATAGCTGAAATGGTCTGTCAGGCACTCACGAATGGTCTCGACATTCAAATGACCCCGACGCGCCTCCAGCGATCGGCGCAATCGCTGACTTCGAAAGATGGTGTCGGGCAGCGTGCTCTTGCCGGTATCTCTGACTCGCAACATCGGAGACTCAAAATGGTTGGAATGCGTATGTATGCCATCCTTAGGATATATGAAGAGAAGATCGTTTGGCAGGTTCTCAACGTCGATAATCTCGCCGTCCCTGTGGCCGATAACCATGTTCATGCTGTTGGGGCCGACGTAGGTCATCAGCATCTTGAGAGCTGTCGACATGCGGTCCGAGTTGAGGATTCCGCGAAGCTTGATGAGAAAGGGCATGCCAGGCTTGAAGCCGTCCAACTCGGAACGGATGTAGTTGATACACACTCCCAGTCCTACAGAGTTCAGCCCTCTATGCCCGATTGTCCCCGCCTCTGCGTGCATCAGTATGTTGGGTTTAGTCTCCTGGACAATCTTCAGTACAACCGATGTCTGGACTGCCTCGGCTCTCCAGTCCCAGTTCTGGCCAATGATGAGATGATGTTGTTCCGTGACGTCGGGCATGAGGCCGAATGACGTACAGCCACCGGCGCTCGATTCCTTGAGTGCGTTTGGCAGGCACGCAAACGTCAACTCGGTCCTGGCATTGAGAGCCGCTATCTCCCGAAACTCAAGATTGGCGCCTTCCGCAACGCCCTGCATCTCTTCAACCAGGTCAGGATCCATCTGACGAATGAAGGGCACGAACGGCTCAACATCTGACAGTATCTTCTCTTTGCTGACACCACCCATGTGCTGCCACAAGTCCATGTAGAAACGCAGGTTGTCATGTATTAGTCCACGCACACCCTCGCCATGCTGACGCCCGATTTCTCTCGGGCTACCCGTAAGTGTCAGAACCGGTACAGTCATCGTGTCCTCCCTCTCCGGCACGCGAGACAGGCCGCTGCTCCTCGCAGTGCAGCCGCATGCCCCATATGGGCGCCATTGTACAGTCCAGTCCAGGCGGCCGCCAGTGAAGTCGTGTTCGACCGTTGTGATGTCATACGTACTCTTGCTACAATAATGTTTCGTGGCGTCATCCGGCCAGGTATCCAATCGCTCGTTGACAGACCACGTTTCCCGAACGGCAATGTACCCAGCAGAGAAATCCCCGACCCGCATGAAGATTTCAGGCAGGATTGGACGCCTGTCCGCGGATTCGGCGTTCGTAGTTCTTGCGCGCGCCCAGGCGCTCGAGGCAGAGGGCGTGGATGTCGTGCACCTTGAAATCGGCGAACCCTGTTTCCAGACGCCTGAGAACGTACGCGCGGCGGGAAGTCAGGCCATATCCGATGGGCTGACCAAATACTGCAACTCCCAGGGAATAGTCCCGCTTCGCGAAGAGATTGCCAGCGAACTCAAGCGAACCCGCGGAGTGGATATCTCGCCGGACCGCGTTCTCGTCGGCTCCGGGGCCAAGCCGCTCATCTTTTTCGCGATTCTTGCATTGCTCGAGGAGGGCGACGAAGCCATCTACCCTGCCCCACTCTTCCCCGTATTCCAGTCCGCAATCGGATTTTCTGGCGCTACTGCGGTCCCTTTGCGGCTGAGGGAAGAGCTCGACTTCCGATTCGACCTGGATGAGTTGCGCGAACTGATAACTCCTCGAACGCGACTCATCATACTGAATAGTCCACACAACCCCACGGGAGGCGTCTTGACGCCCGAAGACGTGGCCGGCGTCGCCAAGCTCGCGAACGAACATGACATCGCCGTCCTGTCTGACGAGATATACGACCACATGTACTATGGTGAGCCGCCTGCCAGCATCATGCCCTACGAGGGGATGGAAGACCGTGGGCTCCTCGTGACGGGGTTCTCGAAGACGTATGCCATGACCGGTTGGCGCCTCGGCTACGGCGTTGTGCCTGAGTGGCTCGTGGAACCAGTGGTCAGGCTGGTAAACAGCAGTACGTCCTGCACTCCCCAGTTCGTCCAGATGGCCGGACTTGAGGCACTGTCAGGACCGCAGTCGGACAGCGAAGAGATGATGAAGACTCTCAAGGACCGACGCGACCTGATGGTCAACGGGCTGAACGCAATAGACGGCATCACTTGCAGGATGCCTCAAGGGGCGTTCTATGCGTTCCCGAACATCACAGGCCTCGGCCTCTCCTCGGGCGAACTGGCCACCATGCTCATCGAAGAGGCGGGCGTGGCGACTCTCCCCGGCACGGCCTTCGGCCCTGAAGGCGAGGGCTACCTCCGGTTGTGCTTCTCTACATCCGAGGAAAGCATCAGAGAGGCTCTTTCACGCGTCGCCGACGTCGCGATGCGACTCAATCGCGCCTAGCGATACTGCTATCGCGCACTTCGAATCCCCCGGCGCACCCTACTCCGGCGCCAGGTTACGGAAGGCGGACTGTACCAGTTCTGGCAGTCCTGGATGTATGTGGATGCTGCCCTCAATCTCCGCGATGTGGCCACCTGACACCATGGCGTTTATGACTTCCTGTACCAGAGTGGGCGCGTGGGGTCCAATCACGTGGAAACCGACTATGGCTCGTGTGTCACGGTCCACGACAGCCTTGGCGAAGCCATCTGTTTCCATCATCGCCTCGCCAGTAGCCGTATCCATATAGCGGGCGCGTCCTACCAGTATCCGATGAGCCTTGCCTGCCTCGGCCGCAGTCATGCCGACAGAGGCAATTTGCGGGTATGAGTAGACGGCATGCGGAGCGGCGCTATAGTCCATCGGCTTCTCATCCCCACCGAAAGCGTGACGTGCAGCCACAGTAGCCTCGAGATTGGCGATGTGCCTGAACATATGCCTGCCGTTGGCATCGCCGACGGCGTAGATACCGGGGACATTGGTCTGCATATGGGGGTCAACAGGTATGAATCCACGGTCGTCCGTGTGAACGCCAGTCTTCTCAACCTGCAGCAGGTCAGCATTAGAGCGTCTTCCCGCAGCCACCATGACCGTGTCAACGGATACGGCAAAGTGCGCACCGGAAGGTTGCTCCCTCACGTTGATCCGCACATCCCGGGGACCCTGCATCATATTATCGATTTCAATCCCCGTGAGAACCTGCATTCTCTTCCGTAGCGCGTGTTTCAGCAGCGCCGCTATCTCCGGTTCCTCGCCGGGCACCAGCCTGTCGGCCGCCTCGATCAGGGTCACCGCCGTGCCCATAGCGGCGAAGAAGTGTGCATACTCAACGCCGATGTATCCACCGCCAATGATAGCCATGCTACTCGGCCGGCTCCGCAGACGAAGAAGACTATCGGTCGTGAGGTAGTCGACGGTTTCAAGACCGTCTATCTCCGGAATCACGGGTCTGGAACCCGTGGCGATGAAGAACCGCTCAGCACTGAGTCGACTTCCGTCTACCTCAAGCTCATGATCGCCAACGAAACGACCTTCCCCCGCGCAGAAATCAAGACCCCTGAGGCTGGAGAGCGAGTCCGCCATGCGGTGTTGCGCTTCTTCCACCGTTCGCCACATGCGCTCCATAATCAATGGAAAGTCGATGCCAGTGACGGTGGCATCAACGCCGAGCTTGCGGGCCTCCTGGATCTCCACGACACGATCCGCGGGGAACATCAGCATCTTCGAGGGGATGCAACCGAGGTTTGGACACGTGCCGCCGAGTGGACCTTTGTCTACCAGTGCAACCGACAGCCCGCGAAAGACCGCCTCATACACCACGAACATGCCGGAGCCGGAACCTATGACTACTGCATCGTATTTCTTAGTCATGATCTGACCTCAAGACATTGCAGCAATGGTCGTCAGAGAACCGCTTCAACCTTGCGCTTCAATTCGGCCTGAGGTACGGCCCCAACGCTTACGTCAGCTATGAGTCCCTTCTTGAACAGCATGACAGTGGGAATACTCATGACCTGGTACCGCTGCGAGGCAAGGCGATTCTCGTCCACGTTGAGCTTGCAGAACTTGACGCGTCCCATATACTCCGCACTGAGCTTCTCAACAACGGGCGCCACCATCCTGCAGGGACCACACCACGGAGCCCAGAAATCAACCAGTACGGGAACCGGGGATTTCAACACCTCGTTCTCGAAGGAGGCATCGGTTACGACAAGCACGCCCCCCTCGCCTGCCGCACTCTGAACGCGGACGGAGATAAGAATATCTCCGTCGCGTCCATCTGTGATGCGCAATGCGTTACGGAGGCGAATCGTCTGACCGGTGCGGGTCTTCGCGGGTATCTTCACTTCAAGCCGTCTGCCACCACGCTCAAGCACGCGTGCCAGCCCCGAGGATGCTTCCTCCTCGGAAAGCACCATCTCGTACGTAACCGACTCTGGCTGACTCTTCTGAGTGCTATCGCCGTTCATCGAAGTCCTCCGAAGTCCAGGTGTCAATCAGCAAGACCGAACGCTCATTGCTTGTCAGGAGCTTCTGTTGTTCCGCCTTCCTTCTTCTTCTTGGGTTTGAGGTTGAGTGTCTTCTTGACCAGATCTTTCTCATGGTCGTAGTTGATGACTCTCTGCAGCATTATCTTCTGCGCCTGAACAGGTCCGGCACCGTGCCATGTGCCAACGCCGTGAAGACCCGCGGTCCAGTTCTGCAGATGCTTGTGAACCTTCATCACATTCTCAGTGGGTTCATCACCACCGAAGCTGTAGAACTCCTCAACATACGCACGAGTCTCGGGGTTCTGAAGCTCCTTGAGTGACGGTAGCGTCACGATGAGTCCGCCTCCGATATCTCCGGCAAGTGCCATCACACGCCAGAAGGCATTGCAGACGTTGAGTTTGGACACATTCCCCATCAGCTCGTCGGGCAGGAAGACTCCGGATCCTTCGGGTTCTTCGGAGCCGGCATATGCCGCAGCCAATCCACATGAACGGCAGGTCTCCCTGAGGGCAACCATCTCGGCAAGCTGCTCATTGATATGAGGCACGTTCTGGAGACCCTTGTATTCCTGAACGAGCTTGGCGCTGCCGATAATCTGGTTCATGAATCCGACCTTGCAGGTGCCACCACAGGTCATCCTGTGAGTGCGGGCAAAGCGCGTAACGAACTTCACCGCATAGTCGCTCTCTCCACAGGCGAACACACGTTCCCACGGGACGAACACATCGTCGAATATGATCATCGAGGTCTCGCGCTGTCCGAAACGCGGATTGCCGAGCTCTTCGATGTCGTCAGACATCTCCCTCTCGGCTGAGAAGGGCGTGTACTGACATACGAACGTGATGCCGGGGGCATCCGGGGGCGTGGCGAACGCAACGGCGTAGTCTGCTTCCTTCGCCGAATGTGCCGACTGCGGCAGGACGACAATCTCATGGCTGGCGAAACCGCCACTGATGTTGATCTTTGCGCCTCTAACCACTATGCCCTTGTCATTCCTATCTACCACCTTCACAGACAAATAGGGATCGGGCCAGTCGATGGCGCGATTGTTGCGCTGGCCGCGCGGCTCAGTGAGAGCGCCGGCAACCGACAGGTCCTCGGTCTGTACCCACTTGAGGTACTCAAGGAACCGAGGGTGGTACGAGGTCCCGAGGTCACGATCCATTTCCCATGTCGTACTCCACAGGGAGTGGAAACAGTCGTAGCCTACGCACCGATAGATGCAGGTGCCGAGGTTCTCAGACGTGAACGTCCCCGCCTGAGCCTTCTTGATGAGGTCATCGATGCTGCGGCTTACGTGGGTATAGCGGTTCACCGTATCATTGATGAGCGGTGAGTATGTCGTCATGATGTGGCTGCTGGCCGGGTCCAGCGCCCATTCGTAACTGGCCTTGTTGGCTTCGACCACAGTGCGAGTGTTCGGATTGTCGAGCACACTCTCCACACGCTGCCCATTCATAAACACGCGTGGTTTAAGCGACCTGAGGCTCTGCTCGAACTGCTCGGGGGTTTTCAGTGCCATTGCCTTCTCCTCCTGCGAGTCACCTGCGTACTCGTACGAATAGTGCGCTGCTGAGTTGGGGAGCACAGCAGTCGCTCGCCTACTCTACCACACCTTGAACCAGACTTACGCCCTCTCTAGAATAGAGACGGGAACCGAGGATCGGCTGCCGACGACTGCCAGGCCGCGATAGTCTTCCGCCACAGCGCATTCGTCTGCATTCCCCTCATAAATAGAGAAAGGAGTCCAACAATGATCCTAGCGAAGATTGACTGGAACGGCGCTCCCAAATGGGGGATTGTCGAGCAAGATGCAGTCTACTCTCTGGAGGGAGACCTGTACGGAGATTTCACAAAGGGCGAACGGCTCTGCGCCATGTCAGACGCGAAGTTGTTGGCCCCCGCCGACCCTCAGACCATCATCTGCTGTGGTCTCAATTACGTGGAGACGGTGGAGGAGCTTGGTATAGAGACGCCGAAGGAGCCCGCACTTTTCTTCAAGCCCCGGGAGGCACTCGTGAATCCGGGTGAGGACGCGTACACGCTGCCTATCACCACCGACACCAGGTACGAGGCAGAGCTCTGCGCCATCATCAAGAAGCGCGCATGGCGAGTGAGCGAGGTCAATGCGCTCGACTACGTACTCGGCTACACCTGCGGCAACGACATGACCCTGTGGGACCTTGTCGAACGTGACGGTCGACTGACCCGCGCGAAGGGATACTACAAGTCGGCGCCGCTTGGGCCGGTCCTCGTCACAGACCTTGATCCGTACTCGGCCCGCATCCAGGGCAGGGTCAACGGAGAAACGAAGCAGGACGGCAACACACGAAGCCAGATATTTAACACCGCCCGGATTATCAGTCACGTGACTGCCTTCACTCCGCTCATGCCTGGCGATGTCGTCTTCACGGGCACTCCCAAGGGAGGCCACTATCCGGTAAAAGTCGGCGATGTGGTCGAGGTGGAAATCGACGGCATCGGCGTCCTCAAGAACAAAGTCGTCATGGGCTAGGTTTCGCCGCTGCAACCCGCGCGGGGTCTCCGCCGCTGCGACGGGGGCCCCATTTTTGCGAGTCACGCGCGATTAGCACGTGTACTAACAAGGTGGTACACTAGGCCGACCGCACTCAGGGCACGGAGGAATTCGCCATGGCCGACACTTCCGAAGAGCAGAAGCAGGAGCAGCCGCAGAAGCCAAAGGGCTCACAGAAGAGGGCTGCCCTCATAGTATCGCTCGTCTGCGTGGGAGTTGTAGCTGCCATTGTCCTCATGAACGGCGGCGGTCTTTCGGTCAACTCTGATGTCAGTGAACCCCTTCCTCCCGAAGAGGAACTCGAAGAAGAGGAAGCCCCCAAGCCAAACGTTGCCCCTGAAATACTTGGCGTCGTGGCTGCCACAGACAGGATAGCCCCGTTCGACCTGTGTGAAGTCACATGCGATGCCATCGACGCCGATGGCGACCCTCTCACTTACACATGGGAGCCGGGACAGGGCGACGTCTACGGCGAAGGCCCGACCGTCGAGTGGGGAGCCCCGCAGTCGGAAGGTCTCTACAGGCTTTCGGTCACTGTCGAGGACGACCGGGGTGGTTCTGCTGACTACTCGGTGTCACTTCGTGTCAAAGCCAACGCCATCCCCGAGATTGTCACCATGTCCGCGAATGCCGACTGGGTAGTGCCGGGAGAGAGTGTGGTCGTGTCCGTCACCACCGAGGACGGTGATGACGACGACCTGACCTATGAATGGACCTGCCGTGCCGGCGAGTTCATGGGCGAAGGCACATCAGTGCTCTGGATCGCGCCGATGGAAGTCGACTCCTACTGGATTACGCTCGACATAGCTGACGCGTACGGCGGAAAAGCCAGGAGAGCCGTACCCGTCAGTGTCACCGAAGGCGAACCGCCAGTGCTTGGCGAATTCATACTCGATGGCATCGAGACAGACATGGTGCAGCCCAAGGGCGATGCGTGGAAGATATTCCGTGGCCGCTCGTGCAGCATAGAGTGCGTGGTTCTAGAAGGTTAGGGTCCATACGAGTACGAGTGGACCGCCGAGATGGGCACTCTTCACTCCGACGGAGGGCCGATTGTCTCCTGGGATGCCCCTGAGGGACGCGAAGAGGTTGACATCGTCGTGAAGGTGACCGACTCGCACGGCAACTCCACGAGTGGCAGCGTGCTGATCTACGTGGAGACCTGTACCTGCGCCTTCAAGTAGCGCTAGGTTAGTGAGTAGACTATCCGGCCACCGGCCTCACGGCTCGTGATGAGGCGCTGCGTTTCCAGGTACTGCAGGTGTGCGATTGCCTCACCTGTGGCGAACAGCTTCTGCACCGGATGCACATCGTCCCAGTCCTCGTAGCGCAGGTCCCATGAAATCATCGGGGTCACTTCGGCCGCGTTCTTGGGACCGGATTCAAGAGCAGCTACACATTCGTCGCACCTGCCGGCATGGTGCAGCTGCAGCTCCCCAATCCGCGCATTGACATCGTCCACCATCGAACGATGTCCTGTAAACGCTCGCTTCAGTCCAAGCGCGGCAGTCGCTTCAAGACTCGCGAGATACTGCCCCAGAGGGTCATGCATTCCTATCCACATGGTGATGTTGGGGGTAATGTCTCCGAGAATGTGGTCGCCGCAGAACAACACTGACTCCCCCTCAACCAGCAGACACATGTGTCCGGGCGTATGCCCTACCGTCTGAAAACAGCGAAGACGATAGCCTCCACGTTCAAGAACGTCTCCGTAATGAACCACGCTATAGGGAAAATCGAATCTAGGCCCGTAGATTCGACCCGGATGTCCGTCCATGGCCACCTTGGAGTCGCTCAGTGGAAGGCCATGAGACTCATAAACCGTCCCCATCCACTCCCAGTAGGCGTCGTCGGGTCGCGCAAGGGGCATATCGGGTTCGTTGAAGAAGACCTTTGCACCGTCCCCTGCCAATCCAGCAGCAAGTCCCATATGGTCCGCGTGCAGGTGTGTGATGAAGAAATCGACCCGGTGGGGGGCCAGCCCCAGTTCCCCGAGCAGCGTGACGAACGCCTCTTCACACTCAGGCCTGTTGAATGCGGTGTCGATGACCAGGGGGCGCTCAGCATCCATAACCACATAGGAGTTCGTGGCCTTCAGCGGACTTCGTGGCAGCGGAACGCTCATGCGGAAGATGCCGGGCAACAGTTCTTCAATCAAATCGTGCTCCTTTGTATATGGGACGCGGGATTAGCGCCACGAAGCGCCCTGAACTGACACGGGGAGACAGCGCGGCAGGCGATTGTAGTACGGGTCAACTGTGTACGACAAATCGCACGCGGCGTATAATCAAGCGCTAGTCACGCCTCAATCGGCCATCCAGGGAGGAATTCGATGAATCAGATGACAGAACTGCAGATGTTCGACAAGCTCCGCGGCTTCAATTCACCAAGCGTAGGGAATGTCGTCGCGTCCTATCCGCAGCATCCCCACTGTCTCGGTCTGTATGACCCTTGGTACGGGCGCTGGTATACCGACGATTCGGTCACATGCCTTCTGCCCGAGGCGGGTGCAGTCATCGGACACGCCGTGACAGTGGTTTTCGGTCTCGATGACCCGTCGCAGCCGGCAGCTTCCTATCTCGACTTCGTCGACTTCCTTCTGGCAGCGAAAAAGCCTTCAGTAGTGGTCTGCGAGGCCCGTTTCCCGCACGAGGTCCTCATACGCGCAGGTATCTTCGGAGGTCAATCGGGAGCGCTCTACAAGGCCTGCGGAGCGGTTGGGCTTCTGACCAACAGCCCCGTTCGCGATATCGATGAGATCCGTGCGCTCGGACTCCAACACGTTGCCAGGGGAGTCACGTCGGGCCACGGCAGTCTCGCCCTCCAGGCGTTCAATGTTCCGGTGTCCGTCGCAGGTATGGATGTAGTACCCGGAGACATCGTTCACATGGATGAGAACGGCGCCTGCAAGTTCCCCGCGGACAGGCTCGCCGACGTATGCGCGCACATAGATGCCTTCTCGGACGAGGAGAAGGAACACTCAGACTTGCTTCAGGCCGCCACGAACGGAGACCAGATCAAGTCAGCCTGGAAGAAGGTCATCTCCAAGGGCGTAGGTCTGGACGACCGTTCCATGAAGTAAACCGCGGGTCCGCGGAGCCGGGAACTTAGTGAGTAAGTGCCGAGCACTCGATGCCGTGCTGTCTGAGGACAGTGCATGCCGCCTGTGTCTCTTCTTCTTCGCACGTCGGCATTCCCGCGAGGCGGTACTGCCGGCCAAGTAGACGGTACTTGTGCTCGCCGTAGCGGTGATACGGCACGAACTCGACCACGGGGATGCGAGGCAGCGATAAAATGAACGAGGCAAAGGATCTCAGGTCATCACCTGAGTCGTTGCAGCCAGGCACCAGCGGGTAGCGTACCGTGACATCGTGGTGCACGTGCAGCAGCGCCCGCAGGTTGTCCTGAATCAGTTCGTTGGACACGCCCGTCAGTTCCTTGTGCCGGTCCCTGTTCATCTGCTTGATATCAAAGAACACGTGGTCGGCACGCTCCATTACAGACAGGAACGTGCGTGTCTCGCTCTGCCCGCACGTCTCCACCGCCGTGTCCAGTCCATGCGCATGAAAGGTATCCAGTAGCTCGATGGAGAACTGGGCTTGCGAAGTCGGCTCCCCGCCACTGAGGGTTACTCCCCCACCCGACCGGCGATAGAACGGAGCATCTCGAAGGACTGCAGCCAACACCTCATCGACACTCATCTCTCGACCCGTGATGCTTCTTGCGCTGTTGGGGCACACGGAGACGCACGCCCCGCAGTGGGTACACAGTGTGAGGTCATACGACAGAGAGCCGGGGCCGACACTTGTCAGGGCTCCTGTTGGGCAGACAGGGACGCACGTCAGGCAGAGGGTACACCGGTCGCCATCGTAGAAGAGCTGCGGCTGCGAACGCTGTGACTCGGGGTTGCTGCACCAGGCGCAGCGCAGTGGACACCCCTTCAAGAAGACAATCGTACGAAGGCCCGGGCCATCCTGGAGGGAGTACCTCTGGATGTCGAACACCACGCCGCTCATGATCTAGAGCCCGTGCTCCGTGCGGCGGATAATCTCTTCCTGCACGTCCTC
>Ga0272443_10005109_pt1 | contig 13752 bp, 8 predicted proteins | sample SSMAcet12_FD_193581 | JGI IMG/M metagenome (GOLD analysis project Ga0272443, IMG submission 193581) | Marine sediment archaeal communities from Little Sippewissett salt marsh, Falmouth, MA, United States - SSM-Acet-12 | ecosystem: Environmental > Aquatic > Marine > Wetlands > Sediment ...
GATCCTGTGGGAATACAGCACGGACGGCATCTGGTGGGATCCGGCGGATTTGCTGCCGGAGGTTTCCGATGCATCCAACGATACTTTGTTTATCAGCAATATCCCGTCCCTGTATGACGGGTACATGTTCCACGCGGTGATCAGCGGCAAGTGCCCCGAGGCGGACACTTCCGGTGTGGCGGTGATGACGGTCTTCGAGAAACCGCAGATCGACCTTCAGCCGGTGAGCGTGGCTGCGTGCGAGCAGGATACGGTGATGTTCTTCGCCGATGCGGGGGTGACCACCAACCCGGTCTACCAGTGGCAGATCTGGAACGGGGCTGCCTGGATCGTTCCGCCGCCGGACATCTATTCCGGGGTGAACGACGACACCATGTACATCAACGGGATCCATTCGGGGATCGACGGACTGCAGGTACGGCTGCGGCTGAGCGGCACCTGTGCGCCGGACCAGATCTCCGACACGGTGACCCTGACGGTGCATGAACGGCCCGAGGTGATCATGCATCCGGTGGATGTGACCATCTGCGAGGGGGACAGCGCCTTCTTCAGCGTGAATGCCGGGGTGACCACCGGTCCGGACTATACCTGGCAGTATTTCGACGGTGCGATCTGGCAGACGGCGGGTGGCGGTTTCTTCGTGGGCGAGGACAGCGACACCCTGCTGCTGCAGGGCGTTTCCGCCACGTGGACCGGCACCCGGTTCCGGGCCATCATCGACAACCTGTGCGGACCCGCGGACACCTCCCAGGTGGCCGAACTGACGGTCCACGAGCGGCCCGAGATCCTGAACGATCCGTCGGACGTGATCACCTGCGAGGGGATCTCCGCTTCCTTCTCGGTGGATGCCGGGGTGACCACCGCTCCATCATTCCTGTGGCAGGTCCACAGCGGGGTGTCATGGCAGCCGGTGACGGGGAGCCAGTACAGCGGACAGGGGACAAACACCCTGACCATCCCCAATCCCGCTTCCTACATGGACGGCTATGCCTACCGGGTGATCCTTTCCGGGTACTGCGAACCGCAGCTCATCTCCGACAGCGTGTCCCTGACCATCCTGGAGAACGCGGAGATCGTCCTGCAGCCCAGGGATGCGGCCATCTGCGAGATGGGCGACACGGTCTTTACAGTGAATGCCGGGGTGACCACCAATGCCACCTACCAGTGGTACTACAATGACCAGGTCAACGGATGGCAGCCGGTGACGGCGGACGGGATCCACAGCGGGTTCCTGACCAGTGAACTGCGCCTTGCCGGTGTGCCCTACTCCATGGACAACTGGCAGTACATGGTCGAGGTGAGCGGGGACTGCGGACCGGTGGTGGCTTCCGAAGTGGTCGACCTGGTGGTGTACAAGCTGCCGGAGATCACGGAGCACCCATCCGACACCGCCACCTGCGAAATGTTTAACGTGGCCTTCACGGTAAATGTGGGCGAGACCGACATGCCATACCTGCAGTGGGAAGAAAACGACGGGGTGAGCGGATGGCAGCCGCTGTCAGACGGAGGGAACTATGTGGGCGTCCATACCACGGAACTGAAAGTGTTCGGGGTGGATTCGGCGATGACAGGGTTCCAATACAGGGTGCGGTTGACCGGCACCTGTGAGCCGGAGGTGATCTCCGATCCGGGTACCCTGACGGTGTACAGCGCGCCGGACATCTGGACGCAGCCGGAAGATGTGGTCATCTGCGAGGGGGACAATACAAGCTTCGGGGTTGTGGCGACCGGGACGGACATCACCTACCAGTGGCGGGTGGATTCCACCGGCACCGGCTTCGTGGATATCACGGACACCTACAGCGGGGTTTACAGCGGCTGGGACAGCCCGGTGCTGACCCTGACCGCGGCCGACCGCACCTTCCACCTGAACCGCTACCGGGTCCGCGTGGAAGGGGGATGCGCGCCCATGGAGATTTCCGGCCTGGCGATCCTGCAGGTGCAGACCCCGGCCGAGATCCAGGATGAGCCGGTCGATCTGACCATCTGCGAGGGGGACAATGCGACCTTCAGGGTGAACGCCACCGGGGAGGGACTCTCCTACCAGTGGCAGGAAAGCAGCGACAACGGGGACTCCTGGAGCAACCTGACCGATGTGGGACTCTACATCGGGACAAGTTCCCCGAACCTGAGCATCTTCAGCGTGGACCGCTCTTACAACGGGTTCATGTACAGGGTGAATATCACGGGGGACTGCGGTGTGCCCGTCCGGTCGGTTGAAGTGGAACTGACCGTGGAAACGGCGCCGGAGATCCTCACCCCGCCCGAAGGGCTCACGGTGTGCGTAAACAACCCGGCCACCTTCACGGTGGATGCGCAGGGTTCCGGCCTCATCTACCAGTGGCAGGTGAACACCGGTGTCAACTACTTGAACATCGATTCGGCCAATCCGCTCTACAACGGGGAGAACACCGGTACGCTGACCCTGCTCAGCGCGCAGGTGGCCCAGAGCGGGTACCGCTACAGGGTGACCATCACCGGCTCCTGCGCCCCGCCGGCCACAACCAGCCCGGTGATGCTGCTGGTGAATACCAACCCGGCAATTGACGACCAGCCGGCCGATGCGGCCATCTGCGAGCAGGGGAACACCTTCTTCGGGGCTTCGGCATCCGGACCAGACCTGGTCTACCAGTGGATGGTCAACCGTCAGGACGGCTTCGATTTCGTACCGCTCAATGATGATTCCATCCATGTGGGTGCGATGACCGACCAGATCATGCTGACCGATGTGCCGGTGACCATGAACGGATGGCAGTACAGGCTGGATGTCTCCTCCGCCTGCCTGCCGGTCTCTTCCGACGAGGTGACCCTCACCGTGTGGCCCAACCCGGTGCCCTCGATCACGGGCGACCTGCCCAACTTCCCGCTCATCTGCGGCGGAGAGACGCTCACCCTGGACGGGAACCCCGTCGGCGGTTCGGGCAACTACTCGCTGCACCAGTGGACCGGGGAGATCGGTCCCCTGAACGTGGTGAACCAGCAGGTGATCACCTTCCGGACACTCATCAGCGGGGAGTACGACCTGGTGTACACGGTGACGGACGACCGCGGGTGTGTAGGATCGGACATGGTGACCATCGACAATGACCGGCCGACGGCCCAGTTCCTGTCGGATGCGGTCCCCTCATGCGGCTTCCTGGAGGTGAACTTCACGAATACCTCCTCGGCCGATGCGGAATCGTTCCAGTGGGACTTCGGGGACGGGACCACCGGCAGCCAGAGGAACGCGATCCACGGGTTCGACAACTTCAGTCCCACCGGCACGGTGGCCTACTACAACGTGAAGCTGATCGCCACCAGCGAGAACGGCTGCAACGACACGGCACAGAGCATCGTGACCATCTACCCGAAGGTGGAGGCCACCATCAATGCCGACGTGACCGAGGGGTGCCATCCGCTGGATGTGACCTTCACCACGCAGCCCGGCGGTGCCAGTTACTTCTGGGACTTCGGGGACGGTTTCGCGGAGGAGGGCGGCTACGTGGCGCACCACCTGTACGAGAATTACACCTCTGCGCCGGTGACCCGCACCGTGGAGATGACCACCACCTCCTTCTACGGGTGCCAGGATACGGAAACCCTGGACATCACGATCCAGCCCATCCCGCGGCCCAACTTCACGGCGGTGCCGCTGGTGCAGACCTTCCCGAGCGCAACGGTGACCTTCACCAATACGACCCAGGAGGGACCGTGGACATTCACGTGGGACTTCGGGGATGACCAGACCTCCACCGAGGAGAGCCCGGTGCATACCTATGCGGAGCCGGGGACCTACCCCGTGGTGCTGTATGTGAACAACGGGCCCTGCATCGACAGCATCGGGACCACCATCGTGATCAACCCGCATGCGCCCGAGGCTGCGTTCGATGAGCCGGTGGGAGGGTGTACGCCGACGGAGGTGCAGTTCGTGAACCGGTCGCAGTGGTCCGACAGGTACCTGTGGGACTTCGGGGACGGGTATGTCTCCAGCCAGGAGAACCCGGTGCACACCTACTACGATCCGGGCGAGTTCACCGTGAGGCTGCAGGCCACCGGTCCCGGGGGGACCGACCATGCATCGTGGACCCTCAACATCTACGAAACGCCCAACGTGTCATTCAACTCGGCGCCCGACTCGGTCTTCGTGAAGGACAAGCCGGTGCGGTTCTTCAACCTGACCTATGCGGCCACCGATTACCTGTGGGACTTCGGGGATTATGACGAGACCACCGGGGAGGCGGGACCGAACAACACGTCGGACGAGCAGGATCCCACCCATGTCTACTTCACCGAGGGGTGGAAGGATGTGAAGCTGGTGGCGTGGAACGAGCACTGCATCGACAGCCTGATCGTGATCAAGGCGGTGAAGGTGATCCCGGCGGGGGACATCAAGTTCCCGACGGTGTTCAGGCCCAATCCCGGGGGACCCACGGGCGGGTATGTGGATCCCAACGATCCCAACCTGGATCCCAACATCAAGAACAGCATCTTCTTCCCGGGTGTAGCCCGCCAGGTGAGCGAGTACCACCTGTACATCTACAACCGCTGGGGTGAGCTGCTGTTCGAGAGCCATGACATCAATATCGGGTGGGACGGCTACATCCGGGATACGCAGGCCGCCCAGGGTGTCTACATCTGGAAGGTGACCGGCATCTATGCCAACGGTTCACCCTTCAGCATGGCCGGCGACGTGACCCTGATCTGGAAGAAGCCGCAGTAAGGCTTGAACCAGGGATATTTAAGGAAGCAGCATGGAATCTTTTCGCGAAGCGAAATTATCACGCTGCGAATTAAATATCCCTGGTTTTCTTTTGTTGCCTTGTGAAGATTTTGCAGCAAAATAATCCAGGAACGACTTGGTATCCCTTTTGCAGTTTTTATTATTTTTGTGATCCAGACATGTATTTGGAGAATTACATAGATCAAATCAATAGACTTTGTGAGAATCACAACGTTAAACAACTGTTTGTTTTTGGATCAGTTTTGAACGATCAATTCACTGAAAAAAGTGATATTGATTTATTAGTTGATTTTAATACTGCCGATCCACTTGATTATGCAGAGAACTACTTCGCATTGAAATTTTCTCTTGAAGAATTACTTGGACGTCCCATCGATTTACTTGAGCAGAAAGCTATTCATAACAAATACCTACTTCGAAGTATTAATAAGTCCAAGAGGTTGATCTATGAAGCATGAAATATATGTCTGGCTCGAGGATGTCAGAAAATCAATAGAAGAGATATATGAGTTTCTACCAGAACCTCTGAATTACCAAAAATTTGAAAAAGATCTTAAGACGCGTAAAGCAGTGGAACGAAATATTGAAATAATTGGTGAAGCCTTAAACAGGATTCTTAAGGTTAATCCGGATATATCCATTTCTGACTCAAGGAAAATAGTAGATACCAGAAACCGAATTATACATGGATATGACACTATAACACCTGATATCCTTTGGCTTATTGTTCAGAGGTCACTTCCCGTATTAAGAGAGGAAATCAATGAATTATTAAAGTAAATTCGAAATAACTCTGAAAATCCAACTATTTCTGATCCAGTACCCTCTTCAGCTGTCCGGAGATAGATTTTTGTCCGAGTGCTGATGAAAGTTCACTCTGGAGTATTCCTGAAAACCGGTTCACTGTCGAATGAAATCCCCCGACTCTGGCGTTCGAGCTCAGCAATGATCTCGGAAGAAGCCTGCCGGTTGTGATGTTTATCGCCCTTTGCAATCAAAAAGAACACTTTTAATACCAGTCCCCGTAGTTGTTTATTCACATCAACGGGTTAGTAAGATGTTGATATGAAAATAAACGCACCTATTTGTCTGCCAATCTGTCCAAACATGAGATCGGGAGCGGCAATCCTTATAATAAGAAGCTGTTTAAGAGACTTTACAGAGGGTACTATATACTGAATCCCGGACTGTCCGTGTGGGTAAATGAAAAATGGGTAAAGATCTGTGAATTGATGAACACCGAGGAAGTGAAGATTCCTTCACCCAAAGAAAGGAAAACCTGGCTGCGCAATTACTGGGAACAGCTGCAGGAGGAAGATGATCCGAGGTTTGGCAGGAGGGATCCCTATGAGGAAAATCACTATTATGACTGGATGTATGATGAGCCGGAAAGTGATCCTGTGGATATCAACGCTGTGATTAAAGAGCATTATGATGAACTTTTTGATGGAGACTTGGATACAGAGGAAGGATTCAAAAGCAAGCTGTACAGGGTCATCCGGAAAGTAAGAAATGCAAATGCAAGGAGTACTTATCTTGAGCAGGAGAAAATAGACGCTCTGAGAGAGCAAACCGGCGGAGAACAGTCGAACATGCCTCACCAGAAACAGAAAAAACCCGAAGTTACCCAGTTCAGGCTGCCTTTCGATGATTGACTGTCGCTGAAAGCGATCAGGGCATCAACGGCTGTAGACAGCGTAATAGTCGTAAATGTTCAGGCCATCATCGGATTCGTAGTAGAACCTGATGGTCCTGAAGTCGGGGCTGACCCAACCCTTTCCGGAAATCCTCAGGCTCCCCAGTACCTGGTTGATGATTCTCAGGGTGTCTCCCTGCAGTTCGGAATACAGGAATTCGTTGGTACCCAGGTTATGAAAGTTGCTGATGATGTATTGTGCTTCCCGGTTCTTAATGTTGTCTATTTCCACCAGGTATTTCCGGGTGCCACTTTGTATCGAGGATTCCTGGCAGGAATAGACGCCTGTCACTGAGGTGGCGACACCTTCCTGGGACGACTCACAGGAAGTGCCTGTACAGATCCACCAGAAGGTGATGATGAAAAAGCTGCTAGTGAATCTCTTTACCATGATCATATTCCTTGGTTTCCAGCAGATCAGCGTTTTCCGTGTACGCTTTTGCCACACCATGCCGCTGGCCTTCGTAAAATGGTATTTCTGACATCACAGCACCCGATTCGTAATAGGTGATCCAGGTACCCGTTTTGAGATCGTTTTCATAACATCCCCTGTTCTTCAGGCTCCCGTTTGGGTAATAAAAAGTGAATTCACCGGTGGCCTCACCATCCCTGTATGTTCCGCGTTGCTTGACCTTTCCATTGGGGTGGTAAATGATCCATTCCCCTTCGAATTCTCTGCTCTTATACTGCCCTTCGGTGTATAACTGACCGTTTCGGTAATAGGTCCGCCAGGTCCCCACCCGATCTCCCCGGACATATTCGCCCTGTTCGTAAAGGACAGGCAGAGAATCCCTGTCCAGTTCATCATAGTATTTCTTCCAGGTTCCATCGAGCCGGTCGGCCTGGTAAGTGCAAACGACACGGGGATGGCCCGAAGGGTAAAAACCCTCGAATCTTCCCTGAAGTTTTCCCCTTTCGTAGTTGCAACGGTTCTGGATGGTTCCTTCGGGGGCTTCCTTATGAAAACTCAGATAGGTCCCGTGGTATTCCCCCTGATCCTTGAAGGAATGCTCCTGAATCTTCCCATTGTCGAAATAGTAGAACTGTTCTCCCTGCTCGATGCCAAGCACCATTGTTTTGCTAAACCTCTTATGGCCGTTCTCATACCAGCTCTCGAGGCGCCCATGGAGAATGCAGTTCATATAAGCAGCCCTTTCGGCTAGTTGACCGTTTTCAAAATATGTTCGCACCAGACCGTTGACCACATCATTCTCATATTCAGCTTCCTGATAGATTTGGCCATCGGAAAAATATACGAGAAGTGTTCCATGGAGCATGCCCTCCCGTAAAGGCAGGACCTGTTTCAGAGAGCCATTTTTATGGTATTCCTTCCATATGCCGATCATTTTCCCATGCTCATTTTTTCCTTCCTGCCAAAGTTGTCCATCCCTGTAAAATATTTGGTAGGTGCCATGCCTCAGGGTATCATTGCCCTCGAGAAAGTAAGTGTATTTTTCCCTGGGGTTTTGCCGGTCCTCGTCCCAGTAACTGGTAAATAACTCCTGGGCAATCAGGCTCATGGTGCCCAGCAGGAGGATTAACAGGGATATGCCACGAGAGATCATTGGATCTCCAGCATGATTTGAGCACCCTCTACGGGTTTATTTTCACCATAATCCATGAGAAAGGCCAGGGCATAGTTCCCGGGAGGGGGATTCTTGGGAAGAACCAGGACTACTCTGCGTTTCTGTCCGGGGTATATGGTAACCCGGGTGGGTTTGTAAGCCGTTTCCTCTGCAGTTTTCATATCGGCCAGTGCAAGAAATGCTTTGGCATCCAGGATGTTGTCACCGGTGTTTTCCAGAATGGCTTCGAAACTCCTGAATTCCTGATTTTTACTTTCAACTTCTCTGAGTCCGCTTACCTTCCCGTTGAAATTTCTATTAGAAGGCGGACTTTGTTTAACCAGAACCACAATCTGGGGTACAATGACCACACCTGTGGACAGGTCTTTGTCCGCATCACTGGCTAATTGTTCTTTGGCCACTTCTACACTTATCATGCCCCACCTGGGCTTAAAACCGGTCCTTGGGACAGTCAGGATCAGATCGGCCGTGGCCGATTCATTCGGATTTAATTCCACGAATGCCGGATTCACCGTCAGCCAATCAGCCAGGCTTCGTTCTGTGGAACCGGCTGCGACCGACTTTTTGGTCCCTTCTTCATCAATGATGTAGTCGCTGAGATTCAGGTTGAATATCTGCGCTTCACTTCCATGGTTACGGATGGTAAGCTCCTTTCTCTGGGTTTCTCCCGGATCGGCATTGAAAGAGACCATTACCGGGGCCACTTCAAAATCCTGACCCATTAGGAAACTGGCACATGTTATAAACGCACTTATCAGGTATAATCCTCTGTTTGTTGAAAACATTTGATTTGTTATAAAAAAGCTTTCAGATCAATCACTATTTTTAATTCGTATAAAATTAGTGATTTTCACCTTTATTGTTCATTTAATACTAAATCTTATGAAGAAAAATGCCATTTTGGTATTGGGACTGCTGGCCATTTCCATAGTCAGCTTTTCACAGGCCATTAAGGACAGGCAGGTAATCCCTGTGGCTGTCAATCTCAACCAGGTTCTCAGGATGACCATCATCAATGGCGGGAACATTGAATTCGCGTTCAATTCCATCGATGATTATGAATTCGGTCTTTCAGGAGCTGCCGGTAATCCCGGTGACAATTTCTACATTACTGATTTCAACGTAGCCTCATCCACCCGCTGGGAACTTACTTACGGATCGGAGCAGGCCACATTCATCGGGACCGATGATCCAGCCCATACACTGGCGCTGGATAACGTGGGTTATTCCCTGGCTTCCACCGGTACACACACCTTCGATGCTGCCCTGGGTGGTGACAATACCCGGGAATTATGGAGCGCTCCTACCCTTGGAGGTACGGTGGTTGCCGGTCTGATCGTCTATCCCCAGGTGCTGATCACCGACAATACCACCGATGCAGCCAATGCCGGTTCCGGAGCGGATAACGCTTTCCAGATGGTATGGCGTTGCGGAACTGCCGAGGACGATGCGACTGCCACTCCTCCCATGAATGATACTGACATCCTGAACCAGGATCCCAGTCCATACCCTGACCGGTACGTGACCAATGTGATTTTCGAACTGGCAGCGATTATTCCTTAATCATACGGGATTGGTTTAATTCCTGGAATAGACATATAATAAAAAAAATGGAAATAGCCAGCCAGGAGTTGGCTATTTCTTTTTCACTTTGTAATTTCAGGACCAGATATGATATCCCGCAGGTATTTGCATTGTTTATTGGGATGCTTGTTCCTGATCCTGGTCTGTGGAATGGGGAAGGCGCAGGATTGGAACTACGCGCGATTGGTGCTGGTGTATGGGGGACAAATCCCCTTCAATTTTAATTCGGTCAGGGATTATGCCAATGGGATCGAGGTCCTGCAAGGCACCATTCTGGGCATTACCATGGTCGATTCTGCGCAGGCCGGTCACGACTTACAGGGATTTGAGCTGAATATCCGGTCCTTTAACGCGGCTACCGAGATCCAGGGCGACGTCCACAGCCTGGACCTGAACACCATCCGTTTGCAGGCAGATAACTATATAGGATTTGGCAGCGGTCTGACCACACTGGGATACCAGGACCTGTCGGTGGGATGGACGAATCTCTGCTCATACCTGGATGCGGATGCGGTATTTGATGACCTGAGCTGGGATACCCACCAGATTGCCATCTCCTATGATTGCGGGATACCGGTTTCGGCTGGAGGAAATGGAAGCCTTGAAGGAGCGCCAGCCGATTTCTACCAGGTAGAAATCGAAATCGAATTGATTCCCACCGGTCCCGGATTTTAGGCCATAGGAATTCCGATATTGTGAAGGATGATTAAGTACAGCCACATGGAGCAGAATGTACACGTGGTAAGCAAAAACACCGCAATGTTAATTGGGGCTTTGTTGCTTAATTTGTTTTTTCCCTGTGCTTTCGCTCAGGAAACCTTCTCCGACAGCCTCATACAGATCCGCTTTCTGGCCGAGGAAACCCACTTGCACCAGCCGGTTTCATGTTTCAATATCCTGGAGATCACCAACCGGAGCGATCAACCTGTCACGGGGATTGTCCGGGTGAGCAGCCCCGAACGATGGCAGATCATCTGGCCTCAGGAAGACACGATTGCATTGAATGCGGGTGACTCACAGCGTCTGCCCGTTCGGATTTCCATGCCCGGGGATATTCTGGGGGGGATCGCCTATGTAATTACGGGTGAATTTTTCAATAATGAGGTATATGCCTCAAGCAGCACTTATATCTCAACTCAACAACGGTCCAGATGGGACATGCGACTCACCACCAGTCAGGTTTACCTGACTGATTTCCGACCCCAGGGGGATCTGGGTATCTTGCTGACTAATACAGGAAATTCCAGTGAACTGATCAAGCTCAGTTTCAAGCCGGGGCATTTGCTCGAGCTTAAGGAAAAACCGGAAGCCGACAGTTTTTTCTATGTGAACCTGCCGGCGCACCAGGACACCCTCCTTCAGCTGGCCATTGTGCGGCGAAGTGATCTCAATTACGGACAGGAAAGAGCTTTCAGTCAGAACTGGCGGGCCAGCACCCTGGATATTCATGCCTCAACCCTGGACCAACACAAGCAGGCCACAGTAAGAGCCACCAACCTGAACAGCGTGAAGATCAATAAAAAACCCCTGCTCCAGGCACCCCTCAACCTGGAAGCCTTCCAGTATAATCTCCTCTCGGATCAACCAAAGAAACTAACCCTGAAAGCATTTGGTACTGTATTATTCCCTGAGGACCAGATGCTCGATTATTTTGCCGGCTACTACAACCTCTACTTTAATCCGGCGTTAAACAGGGACCTGGATCCTTTCAGACAACTGCACTACAGCATCCGGTACACCGATCCCCGCTCCGAGATATGGATCAACGACCGGCATGGGGTGGGTACCCTGCATACCCTTTCCGGAAGGGGGATACGCGTGATGCATGATTTCACTCAGGCGGGTCGGGTTCAACTCAACGTGATCCAGAATCCCTATGAGAAGAATATCGGTGCACATGCCGGGTATATAGGTATGGTAGGGAAGGTCAACCTGAGCGGGGGACTTACTGCAGAGATGGCCACCGATCAACAATACGAACATTATTCTGCACACCTGGGAGGGAAATTTAAACTGGGCGCAAGGCATTATTTCGATCTCCAGACTGCCACATCACTGAGCCAGTATGCAGTATCCAGGTACCTGGCCAGGGATACCACCCTGCTGGGTTTTGCCTACCTGGCTTCGTATCGTTTCAGGGGTGAAAAACTACAGTTAAAGGCCTATAATAGCAACCAGCTTTTTACTTACACAAGGAACAGCGGGATTAACCGCAGTCATGTGACCGCCGATTACAGGCTCAATTCCAATTCGCTGATCAAAAGTCATTACTACAGGGCCCGTTATGCTTCCACCAAGTATCCGTACAATTTTGCCTACCCTGATGATGCCAACGTAAATGAGTATGCCCGGATTCTGGCCTCGTTCCAACGGGGAAATGTGATTTACCAGGTCGGGCCGCAATACGTGGGAAGCATCAGGGAACACTATTCCACCCTTTCGGACCAAATGTCCAGGTATGTGAATTACCAGCCCGGCATCCTGGGAACTGTAACGTTCAGGCTGGACCGCATGCAGAGTGTGACGCCCAATGTGTCCTTCAACACCATGTTTTATAATTATGATATATATGCGACCGCTGAGGATGATCCGGCTTATATGAAACGGTGGACCTATAGCGTGGGGTTGAACTATTATGACCGGTCATTTAAACTGAATGCCCTTTATACAACCGGGAATTCGTCGGATCTATATCGCAATGTGGTCATCGGAGATGATGATGTGGGCAACCAGGCCATCCACATCAGGCCCTATTACGAACGCTATTTCCTGAAAGAAACACTTCATCTGTCGGCGTATCTGAATTATTCCTACTACATGCCATCCCAGCGGGTCAACCTGATGATGAGTTTCACCGGGGCCTATAATCTCAACCGGACCTGGAAGACATTCCTGATCATCAATGCCTTCCGGATCAGCAGGGTCGATGCTGAGCTGGGCAGGATCAACTTAAATGATATGAACTTGATGGTGGGTGTCAGGAAATCATTTGATCTACAGCAACCCAGGCTTTCTTATTATGACCTGGTGATCGTCGGATTCAATGACATCAACGGGGACGGGATCCGCAACGGAGACGAAAAACCCATTTCCAATGTGCTGGTGAATATCTCCAGGAATGAAAATCAAAGTACTGCAAAACGGACGGGATTTGCCGAGATCAGCATGATTACCGATCCCCAGGGTGAGATCTACTATGAGAAGATCCCCGAAGGGGTTTACGATCTGAACATCATTCCACTGAACTCCCTTTCCAATATGTTCTTTTTACATGGAACCCAGCAAAGCATCACCATCCACGACGATATGGTCTACTACCTGCCCCTGGTTGAAAGCTATAAGATCAGGGGCAGGATACTCATCGACCGCGATCCCAACTCAACCCTGAGCGGGATTTCGGCCGAAGGGATCAGGGTGAATGCCCTGGCCGGCAACGGCGAGGTCTTTTCGGCCTTAACTGACGGTTTCGGGGCATATACCCTTACGGTACCCAAAAACAATACTTACGAGGTTAAGATATATAACGTCCTCGGCGAGAATTTTCGCATCGAACAGGACAGCTATGCAGTCCGGTTTTTCGATCAGCGCACCATTCAGCTGGATTTTAAGTTCATCGAACGAAGGCGCGAGATTCAATTCAATGAGGGTGACCAGTATTTCCGTTTCAACCTGGACAGACGATAGTTATTTCTCCTTTCCATCCGGACGGTCCGGCCAACTCCAATAGCTGTTACCATCAGGCCAAGGACGATCAGGCTCCATTATTATCTTCAGCGGACCGGTCAGACCCTGAACACACACCGGTTAAATTCAAGAACAGGCACTATGGCAAAAAAAGACAAAAAAGCATTCAAAGGCAAAGAGGATAAGGTATTCTATTTCGCGATTAACAAATGGACCTGGAGTGGATATGACCCGGATGAATTCCTTTTCCCGGGAGCGGAGTTCGTTGACGGTACCGTTGAGGGTGCCATTAAAGCCGGCCTGGACGCCTAAGAAGCAGCCCGCCAGGACCGCATGCTGGATACCAGGGAGGAGTTGGACCCGGATGAAAGAGGGTGAACGGGTCGATTGGGACGGATTTGTCAGGAGCATGAAAGAGCAAGGTGTAGAGCCAGAGGAGATCAATTACGAGGTGATCATCGATGCCACCGAAAGACCCTTCG
>Ga0272443_10005110_pt1 | contig 13752 bp, 9 predicted proteins | sample SSMAcet12_FD_193581 | JGI IMG/M metagenome (GOLD analysis project Ga0272443, IMG submission 193581) | Marine sediment archaeal communities from Little Sippewissett salt marsh, Falmouth, MA, United States - SSM-Acet-12 | ecosystem: Environmental > Aquatic > Marine > Wetlands > Sediment ...
ATTCAACCTTCTTTTCAAACCCCCACTGAGCTTTTTAGGATAAAACTTTTTATAATCCTCCAAACCAGTGAACAGAATGGCTTCTTCCACCAATGATGCTCGTTCCGCTTTATCTGTAATATAAAGCCCACAAAAATAGTCGATATTCTCATAAACCGTTAATTCCTCAAAAACAGCAACATCCTGAGTCACAATACCAATATTGCGTTTAACATCATATGAATCAGGGGTCATTGGCTTACCCATCACATTAATGGTTCCTTTGGAATATTTCAACAAAGCCAAAATACAATTAATAGCCGTCGTCTTTCCGGAACCGTTAGGCCCCAACAATCCAAAAATTTCACCTTCACTGATATCCAAATTCAAATGATCCAGAGCTACTAAATCACCATATCGTTTCACTAAATTTTTTACAGAAATCATCGTATCACTCTCCTTTTCCTTTAATACAAGTATAGAAAAAATTGAGAAAAAATGTAAGTGACAACCGTCGTGAATCCATATGACATTTGTCATGAATTAACTGAGCTTATTATGATAAACTATTTCAGACAATAACTTCTGGAGGTGAAATACAATGACCAAACTCATCGATAAAGCCGGCATACTTTCCGTTTGCCTTGTCATCTATTTCATCTACTCCAATGCCTCCTATATGATCATTCCCTTCCTGTTGGTGATCATCATCAGCGCATTAAACAGCTATTTTGAAAATAAAATATTTATCATAGCCGGTATCATCGCCTATACAATTGTCGCTATGTTCATTCCCGATATGATATACTTCATCCCCCTCCTGGGATACGATTGCTTTAGAGAAAAATATTCCCCAGCCATCGTCATCGTTTTCATTCCTTTGATTGCCAACTATCGAAACATATCCGGAAATGTCTTAATCATCCTATTCGCTCTCACTTTCATCGCCTATATCATCAAATACCACACCCATCATCTTGAAAAATTAAGAATTGAATACATCAACCTTCGTGATGATATGGTTGAATTTTCAAGAACGTTGGAAGAAAAAAACACCGAATTAATGGAAAAGCAGGACTATGAGGTGAATTTAGCGACCCTTAACGAGAGAAATCGCATTGCCAGAGAAATTCATGACAGTGTAGGCCATGTTATGTCCAGTGCCATTCTCCAAGTGGGAGCGCTTAAAACCACCACAAGTGATGAAACAATCAAAGAAAATTTGTCAAACCTGAATGAAACTTTATCAACCGGGATGAACAGTATCCGTAAAAGTGTTCACAACCTGTACGATGATTCCATTGACCTGCAAGTTCAGCTTCAAAAAATGGTCACGGACTTCGCCTTTTGCCCCATCACATTTGACTATGACATGGGTGATGTGAGAGATTCAAAAATCACCTATGCCATCATTGCCATTTTAAGAGAAGCATTGGCAAACATCATGAAACATTCGAACGCTAATCATGTCACTTTAACTGTTAGAGAACATCCTGGATTGTATCAGGTGATTATTTTAGACAACGGGACCCCAACAAAACTTGATTTGGAAACAGGCATGGGATTAAAGAACATTAAAACTCGGGTAGAAAGTCTGAATGGGTTCTTAAATATAGAAACAACATCAGGCTTCAAACTATTTGTCTCAATACCCAAGGAAGTGAGAGTATGACAATCATTATCATAGACGATGATAAGCTGGTGTGTTCAGCCCTGAAAAGGATCGTAGAAGCTGAAGGCGTGGAAGTTCTGGCAATCGGCTATTCAGGAGAGGATGCTCTTAAACTATATGAACTGTATCATCCCGATATCATCCTGACCGATATCCGAATGGGAGGTATGACCGGAATAGAGTCCGGAAAAAAAATACTGGAGAAAAACCCAATGGCAAAAATTATTTTTCTTACCACTTTCAAAGATGACGAGTATATCGTCAAAGCACTAGCCATGGGCGCAAAAGGTTATATCCTTAAACAGGATTTTGAAAGCATCGCCCCAGCATTGAAGGCTGTCAACACTGGTCAAAACATATTCGGGGATGAAATTGTATCCCGATTGCCAAAAATGCTTTCAAAAGAGAAAAAGGGAAAAGAAGAATTCGACTTGACTGAGAGAGAATACGAGGTCACTGAATTGGTTGCGGAAGGGTTTTCGAATAAGGAAATTGCATCTAAACTTTATCTCAGTGAAGGAACCGTAAGGAATTACATCAGTACGATTCTGGAAAAATTATACCTTCGTGATCGAACACAACTAGCCATTTTTTATTATAAGCATTTCGTGTAAACTTTCCGCTTTCTTCAAAAATCATATCTTTTTTAAAAGAACTGTAATTTCCTTTCTCTCTGACCCTAATGACCAATAAGCAAGATAAAAAAACCATTCCGAAAGCTTTAATTTATCGCTAAATTCAACAATTGTTGAATGATCTGGATCTTTATACCTGGTTTTTAAAACATCTTCTATGCTAAATTTCCAATCCACCATGCGATATCTTGTATATTGTCGAAAGAGTCGTGCTACCAATTCATGATTTTTTGTTCCTTTAACTAATGATAAGAAGTAGATGAACTGGGAAAGTGATTTCTTTTTCTCAATTTCCTGAATCAATTTTTCAGCTAAAACAACTCTTGCTTTATAAAAAGGATTCTTCTTCTCAAAAACCGTATTAAAAAACAGAATTCTATATTTATTCTCCAAAATATATTCAAATAAACGATCAGTATCATTGTTTATATAATGATCAATATCAAACTCTTTTATAAAAACAGCTGCCAAATAATTTTTAAGAATTATTTTCTCTCTTTCATTTTTTTTATAGTTTTTAAAATGATTCCAATTACACTGAAATTTCCTTTCCTCCTCTTGAAGGAGTAATACTTCATTCAAGGCTTTCGGGTTTTCATAGGAAAGGTTTAAATCAAGTGTGTCGATGATTTTTTCAATAGTTGTTCGGTTGATTTTTGCCGTTTTCCCATTCAAAAGAGGGTATAAAACAGAAGCGGTAACATTACTCTTTTTTGCAAAATCATTTGGTTTTTTGATTTTTTCATTCAAAAATGTGTTAAGCCCTTTGGAGTTTTTTATGGTTTTACTCACCCGGGATTTCTCATAATCATGATAAACATATTTTAAGATGTATTGTTTTTGCTGATAAAAAGCATTTTGTTTTTCATTATTGGATTCCGTCAATTTTTTAAAGAAATAAAGAAATATTTTACCTAAAGCAAAATATAAAGGATTTTGAACCGTTTTCAATATATTGATAATTGTATCCAGATAATTCAGCATTTGATGGGCATCTTCAAGGTAAAAACCGCAATAATAGGCTAATTCCAAAGAAATTCTATGAGCTTTTTCCAAATTTGTTCTCATAATATACCACGCGGCATTGTTTAGTCCGGATAAAATAAATGTGGGATGGGGGTAAATTTTTGCATTTTCTGAAGCATCAACGAAGATATCACACAGCTTTTCAATTTTATTGGAAATTTCTTCTTTTGGAAGACTTTTTCTTTTTCGTTCAATTTGCAAGAGATTTAACATTTTGACAGCTTCAGCATGGAGATTAACCGCTGTATCTAATTCGTCTTTTTTGTATATATCGCTCCACATTCTAAACTCCTTGGAGCTGTATTCTTTCGTATATGCGTTGTTACTTTTCAGTCCTTTTCCAATGATTGAACGAAAGTCTTGGGGTATTTTCTTAAATTCCCTGATTAATTTTCGATATAGTTTTTTGTTTAATTCTCTTTTTGTCAAATTCTTAGCTATATCTAACTTATCACTTAATAAAAGATATTTAATGCCTGCATTGTGGGTTTTTTTTATAGCACAATCGATTTGCTCAAAGAGTTCATCAGTACTGAGGATCCATTTATTCTTTAAAAGATTCAAATAAAGTCTGATATCACTGTTATCGCTATAATTTTCTAAAAAGGAAGTAAACGGTTTCGAGAATTGTCCATATGAAATGATTGGAATGATATCTTTAACGAACATAACCCCTCCTAATGCAATGAATACATATAAAAACTTTTACAATTTGTAATATGAATGCGAATATTGCCGATATTAGTAGATTATAGCATGTATTTCTACGGTTTTGTAATTTCGAATAGAAAATCATTTAAAACATTTCCCATAAATAGATTCACACAAAACACAAAATAAATTTGCATATCATATCAGGTTGTTTATAATGATAGTATCAAAAAACTTAAGGGTGATAGAAATGAAAAAAATTTTGATTGTAGCAACGTTACTTTTAATTTCTTTATCGATTGCTTTTGCCGGTCCTTCTTTTCCGGACAAAGAAACGGATTCAGTTTTACCAATTGGAATGAATTGTTGTATAGAAAAGACAACGATGTAAAGCAAAAAGTGGCATCTATGATTGAAGACATCAGAAAGCCAATAAACGTTAAAAGATTTTATAATCAAAACAATATTGCTTTTAACATCAGTTGTTACGAAAAACCCCTTGAGGATATGATCACAGCTTTTTCTGAGGAAGCTGAAAACATACAGATTAGACAACTACCATTAAATGAACTTTGTCAACTTGTGAAAGAAGAGCTTGAAAGTGTTATGAAAAGCATATAATCAAAAATACTCCTTTTCTTTTTAAAATTTATCGTTAGGATTTATTCCTATTGGTTTTTGATATCAATAGGTTTTTGTTTTTTTTCAAGTCCTAACTTTCTGAAAACCAATGGCGCAGCACCTGTAAGCCAGAATCCCAAGCAAACATAACGGATCAAATCTGCTATCCTTGGGTTAAAGGGAAGAATAAACTTAAAGCCCTCTTTAATCAATAAGGTGATTGCTATTCCAATCACCAGTTTAATGATATGCTTATAGAATTTACTTTTCACTTCAAAATGAACATGTCTTTCTTCAAATATATATCCCAAAAGAAAACCGATTGATGATCCCAAAGAGACGATCAAAGAATGATCATCGGAAGTTGCATTGCCAGTAAAAAATGGAATCAAATAGGCAATTAAAAATGGAACTAATACCAACCAAAGGTATAAAAAAGTATTCCTCTTTCGAGAAAAATCAAATACAAAGGTTACAAAAACAACCCAGACAATTGCAAAAAAGAACCCTCCAAGAATATCCGTAAACCAATGCACTCCAAGATAAAGTCTGGAAAAACCTACCAGTAAAAACATGGAGATACTTAGAACCCATACCCATCTTTTTTTAAAGAAAAGCATCATCCCAACCCAAAATGACGTTGCTCCCTGCGTATGACCACTGGGAAAAGAAGAGCCGGTGGCTGTATGGATACGCATAGACTCCACACCCTCAACACCGATAGGCCTATTGAATTGAAAAATATTTTTCAGAAAAGGGTTCAAAATCGTACTGGTCAAAAAAGCAAACCCAATACGATAACCCGCCCGTTTATTAAAGCACCATAAAAACCAGGCAGCGATAACGATGAAAAAGGTTTCTTCCGCTGTAATGGTTATCGCTTGAAAAAAAACATCCAAAAAAGGATTTTTGACACTTTGAATAGTCTGCAATAATTCGATTTGCCAATCCATGTTTACCTGCCTTTATGTAAGAACGGGAGCACACACCGGTGCTCCCTTACATTTAATGGGAAATTATTTCTTATCAGGGATTGTAAACATCCCCTGTGAAGCTTGTATAACCTGTATTACCATATTTATCCGAAGCATTGATTTCGATCAATACTGTTCCACCTTCATTCAACCCATAGGAAGATTCATCGAAATTAACCCTAAATTGATGATCTTCATTCAAACGAACAATTCCACGCTCATCTTCATAATCATAAACCGATCCCAAATATTCATACCACTGTTTTTTGTTTGGATTCCCATCAACAGTAACCGTTGCACCCTCAAATGTTGGCATCTGACCTTTATCGGATGCTCTAAAGGCAAATTCAACGTAATCATCACTACTATTTCCAGCCTGTTGTCCTAAATGACCATCTGCAGTCGCCAGTTGTGGCGCTTGTGTATCGATCAAGATATGTTGGATCAATTCTGTTGAATTATTATTTGTGTCAGTTGCAACAAATTGCGCTTCCACAGAAGTCTCTGTACCCTGAATAGCGGTCATGTTCATGAGAACACACATTTCATTTTTAAAGGGATAGCCGGTACACTCGGCAATCACATTTGTTGCCATGGTATCCGTACCATCCACGGTTACAGCAGCTACATCGCCAATAAGGGTAAATTCCAAATCATCCGGATCATCGAAATAAGCATCAGCAAAGCAGAAAGATGCCAAACCGGTATCATTGTCAATAGTCAAGAGCCATGAATCTCCCAAAGAAATGAAATCATTGTTATCAAGAAAACTGATGTTGACAAACTGCTTGCGATAGAAGATATTATCAAAAAAGACTGTAAGATCTTCTTCAGAGGGTTTTCTTATTTCACCTTCCGAACAAACATTTGTGCAATTGTCACAACAGTCAATAGCTGTTACTGTTGAAGTTAGAGTAGCTCCATCCAAATCTCCCAATACTAACAAAACGGTGGCATCCAAACTGGTGGTCTCTCCAAATACAATGAGGTCTGAATAAGTAATGGTCCCATCAATTAGATTATCTCCGGTACCAATTAAAACTGTTTCGACACCCCATGGCACATTTTCTATCGTCCAGCCAGCCATTTGTTGTCCCTGAGCATTAACCTTTTCCACAAAGAATGACATGGTTGCTTGGCATAATGACTTGGTATCTTGTACATGAACAGGGATGGTTAACAGCTTCTTTCCTATATCAAATTCATGTGCCTTAAATGTTATATGCGGCAAGGCTGCATCAAGCGTAAACGATACCGAAACCGGGTCGTAGACAAAAGAACTGAAGTGCTCATTACAAGTAGACGTTCCATGTACCGTTACTGTAGCAATCTTCGTGCATTCAGTTGCCATAGTTATCACAATATCCGTTGCTTCCCAAGTATCAAAATTGAATGTAGAACTGGTACTGACCATTGTAAAATCTCCGGCATATTCAAAAACATAATAGAATTCAGAAATCATGCCTTCAAGTTGCTCATCTAGATTCACATCAATAGTATAAGCAACTGTCGCAGGTAATCCGGTATCCGCATCGATGTAGACATAGTCTTCATTTTCGATGTTTCTGTCACACATATTCACATCAATTTCAGGTACTAAAGTGATTTCTTTGATTTCAAGTGTCTTTTCAACACTTTTTGAAGAACTTCCCGATGACTGTGCGTTGATTAACCAATCTCCAACACCGAGCGCTGTGGTTTCAATGGTAAAAACAGCCTGACGATTACCGTCCAAGTCTCTCCACCCTGTTGGTGGGGCGATTTGAAGATAATCTTGATCCGACACCAGTTTTCCAAATAAGGCGACTTTGTCAATATCAAGATCGTAAGCCGTTACCGTCGCAGTAATAATACCACAGTTATATAGGCTTGTATCTGACAATTCCAATCCAATGCCTGTTGGTGCTTGAAACGTTTTTTCATCCTCACCGTCAGCCAAAGCCCCTTGCTGGCTGGCTGTAACTTTCAATGAATAGGTCCTGCCATAATCCAACACACCTGCAGGCAGTTGATAACTCCAAGCATTACCCGTTCCTTGTACTCCTGAACCGGTGTGGATTTGTTCATCATTTTCAGAGATGATGACTTCGCATTCATCAATCTCAAAAGCCCTTACAGGTGATTGTGTTAAAGTTCCCGGTTGAGCCGTCCATTCGATAGTAGGCGTGAGACTGTTAACTGTCTGGTCTTCCAACGGATAGGTTATGTTTACCGTTGGTGCATCATAAGCCACATCTATAGAGAAATTCTCTCCATTAACCCATCTGGATTCTCCTTTGTCATTGCGTGCTCTGACCTTCCAACTGTACTCTCCCGGATAAGGTGCGGTCCAGTCATGCGAAGTACCATTTACGACTATTTCATCAGGGAAAGAGACTATTCTTTCATTTTGATCAGCAGATACCAAATCCACCGAAAGAAGATAGCTGGTTGCATTATTAACCGCATCCCAACTCAACGTTACTGTCATTCCATCTACTTGTGGTGTTTTTAGAGCAGGTGGTGTCAATCCGATAATTAAATCGATACATCCCACAGTAAAGAAAGAAACGAATAAGACAAGAAAAAACACATAAACAAAACCCTTTTTCATTAAAATACCCCCCCAGTTTTTACTTAAAAAGATTCATAATAGTGAACTTAAAAGCGCGTTTTACCCTATTTTTATTATAGCACAAATATCAGTGTTTTTCTGATATCTTCTCTTTTTAATTAATAATTCTTCCAATCATTTCAGATACACCTGTATTTCCATAACAATCTTTAGCCAGTATTTCTAATTTAATTGACCCTAAAGGATTCAATGCGACATTTTTCGATAATGGATCAATGGTCCAAACGGGACTGCCATCCGAAAGCCGTTTAATGAATTCTTGTGAATAATAAACCGGCAGAAACCTGGCATTATTGTTTTGAGGATCATTATTAACTGTTACAGTCGCCCCAAGCGGAACAACATCTTGTTGTTCATCTTCTTGACGGAAAGAAAACTGAACTGAATCCTTTCCGGGTTCTTCATGTCCTATTATTCCTTGCACACTTGTTAAGGATGGTGGCATGGTATCAATAATAACTCGTTGTGTTAGTGTTGCCACATTAAAAAGCTCATCAACGTTGAGTATCTCTATATTGATAATCCCTTCCGCGTTTTCCGTTGCTTCAACCACTAACAAATCATAGTAGGCCTCTTTCCACGGATAGCCCGTACAAACAGCAAGATAGTCCTCATAATCATAAGCCCATAACATTGTGGCATCAACAGTCTCTGATGCCCCCGTTATTGTTGCATCAGTCCATTCAACAAAAAAATCAATGGAAACATTGGTTGCTGTTCCCGTTGGATTATTACTGGTCAACAGCCAGGAATCACCAAGTCCTTCATACCCTTGAACTGTACTGTCGATAAAACTAATATTTAAAAGATCTTGCTTGAAAAAGGCGTTATCATAGATGACATATCCAAAATCAAGTTCAGCTTCTACAGGTTTTCTTTCCAGAGGATCACCACATGTATCACAACCAATAGTAACATTACAGCAGTCGATCGTAGTGAACGTTGCGAACACAGGAGCAAAATCAAGAACTCCCATCGATTTCAAAGTGAGCGTTCCACCAATACTTGCTGATCCTTCTATCTCAGGTATCCCTAGTTTTCCTGAATACTCTACTTCTCCATACATCTTGTTTTCTCCAGTACCGATTGTAAACTCTTCCAATCCAAATGGTATTTCCACTAACTCCCAACCTGGCATTTGTTCTTCATTTTCATCCACTTTATAAACAAATACAGATAATGTAGCTTCGCACAGGGATTTGGTATCTGTTGCTGTAAACGATAAAGTAATGGTGTCAGTTGCTCCCCCAAAAATGAAAGACCAAATAGAGTCAGGAATGAATGTTAATGAAGCCTCAGGTAAAGACCCATCAATTGTAAAATCAAGCGTGACAATTTCTGAAAATGTAACTGATTCATCCGAACAAGCTGTTCCCCATACTGTGAGAGTGGCATGTTTGGTGCATTCTGTTGCCATATACATTGCTATTTCTTTCGTTTCCCATGAGTTGAAATCAAAAGGACTGTATATATGTTGGGCGACTGATAACATTTCAGAAGGAGCACCTGCTTGTTCATACTTCCAACCCAGTTCGGTAATCTTTTCTCCTATCCTTTCTTCCAGAAAATCTATATCTACGTTATAAACAGCTTCTACAGGTAATTCTTTCTCTGCATCTAAACAAACATATTGTCCATCTTTTACTTCTTTTCCGGAAAGCTTTACACTAAGGATTGGATTCACTGATATCAATCTAATCTCAACTTCTTTTTCATCAGTTTGGTTTGAATTCCCATTACCTTGTGCATTGATCATCCATATTTGCTTATTATTATTTGAACTTAAAGTTTTCGTTTTAACTGATAAATTCTCCAGTATATTTTTATTTAATGTAAAAGTAGCTTGATTCTTTTCATTTAAGTCTTTATAAACTGTTTCATAAGTGTACTCAGTCTCATCTTTTTTCCTTGCCAACAATTGAACCTTATCGATTGTTTTTTCATAAGAAGTGACAGTAGCAATAATCGAATCACATTCATAGATCAAGTCGTCCGTTAATTCAAGTGTCAACAACCCATCCTCGCTTTTCGGTACTCCTTCAAACGTGATCCAGTCTGACCAAGGTCCAACACCATTAGTGTTTCTTGCCCTTACTCTCCAACGGTATGTACCGGCATTTTGGATGACAAAATGATAACCAATTTGTACTTTTTCATTTATTCCCAAATAAAGCCTTTCATACGCTGCAGGAGATATAAATCCAATTTCAATGTCGTAAGATGTTGCCCCATCTACTTGTTCCCAGCGAAAAGTTACAACACCATCCAATTGAGTGACAGGAAATTGTAATGGAATCTCTGTAGGTGTTTTATTTTTAGGCACACAACTAATTAAGCATAATGAAAACAACACTGCTATTATTAAAACAAACCATAAAATACTTTTCATTGCTGTCACCTTCTATTATTGATTTTAAAAAAAAGAGTTAAACAGTATCTATGATTATAGCATGAAGAAAGTTTATAAAAAAAATCCCGCTTAAAAACGGGATTTTTTTAATATTATTATGGAAAAGAATCGTTTTTACCTACCTTCCGTACCGTTGATAATAGCCCCTCCAAGTATTGAGACATCTTCATTCCCATATCCATCTTTAGAGAGAATCTCCAACTTAATACTTCCATCTTCATTCATAGCAACACTTTTTGATAATGGATCAATAGTCCAGATATTACCCTCTTCAAACAAACGCCTGATATGCTCCTTCGAATAATAGACAGGTAAATATCTTGGGTTTTGATCGATAGCCTGATCATAAACTGTGACTGTTGCCCCTAAAGGCTCTATCCCTTGCTTTTCATCTTCTGCTCTAAAGGCAAATTGAATGGCATCATTTCTAGGCCCATTATTTCTATTTACACCCTGAACGGCCGTCAAAGAAGGCGCAAACGTATCCACTTTTATTGTCTGTGTTGCAATTCCTACATTGAAATTTTCATCTAAAGCCATAATCGTAAATGTTGCTTCAGCCTCAGTTGCATCATCAGTAAGTATTGATATTGTTCCTAAGATCGTTGTTTTTGTTGGATAGCCTGTGCATTCTGCTACTGTTAAAGTGGTTTCTCCTTGAACGAAAACAGATGAAATAAAATTTGGTATATCCCCTAATATAGGTTCATTATCTCGAGAATCTCTACCTTCTATTACACCTTGATTAGGTGGCTCAGGCGGCATTTCTCCGAAGAAAAATGCCAGATTTTCTAATACAGGAATAAAATAGGCATCTGCAATTTGGAACGTGAAAGTGGCAGGGTTGTTCATGTCTGTAATCATAAAATCTTCATTTTCTCTTGTAAAATCCACATCCACCATTTCCACTTTGTAAAACACATTATCGAAAAATATTTCATCTTCATCTGAAACTGGTGTTCTTTGAAAAGAGTTTTCAATTTTGTTTTGACAACAAACATCACAACAATTTATAACTTCCATGGATGAAGTAATGGTTGCTCCGTCTAATTCACTTAAGTATAGAATGGCAGTGGCATTGATACTGGTAGAAGCATTCTTCCCCAGAATACCTGAATATGTCGCTTCACCATCAATCTTTCTCTCTCCTGTTCCAATTGTAAAAGCCTTTTGTCCCCAGGGAATTTCAATCTTTTCCCAACCAGTCATTTGTTCACCATATCTATTTTGTTTCTCAACAAAAAATGACAAAGTTGCTTCACAAAGAGATTTGGTATCTGAAGCACTAAACTGTACAGTTGCTGTTTTTGTTAATTGTGTTTCTAATGGTATTGCTGGTCTAGATATTAAACCTTCATTTCTTTTTTCAGAACCAAACGGAGCTGGTTGAACAATTTTTACAATAACTTCCGGTTTTGATCCATCTAAAATAAAGTCCAGATTTGTGTGGGTTGAAAAACTTGATTCTCCCGTACAAGTCGTCCCAATAATCGTTAGTGTGGCATATTTTGTGCATTCAGTGGCAAAAAAAAGCTCTATATCACTGAGTCTTGTTTCTTCCCAAATTGCTTCATCAAAAGGATTTTGATAATGATATGCCAAATAATCCTGATCGAAGTCATCATTATGTCCCTTAAATTCAAAAACCAATAACAATTCATCAATATAATTTGTAACAGCGATATCATCAAAATCAATATCGACAAAGTATTCTCCATCTACTGGTAACTCATCAACACACACTGTTTCTCCATTTTTTACGGATTGATTCTCAATTTTTAGTTTCAGTACCGGTGATACGATTACAGGTTTAATAACCACTTCTTCACCCTTAGTCTTTACTGTATTCCCATAAGCTTGTACACTAATCAGCCATTTTCCATTTTCGCCCAGTATTGACTGATTGAGTCTGAATACCGCTTGATCATCATTATTTATATTTTGGTAATCTGTCTCAAACACATATTCTTCTTCCCTGTCTCTTCTAGCCATCAACTTCACTTTATCAATATTTGGATTTAACGCTGTAACGGTTGCGAGGATTTCTCCACATTCATAGATTTCGTGACTTGACAAATCAAGGAGAAGTTCTTCACTATCTTTAGGTTCACCATAAAAAGGTTGACCTTCATTCCAAGGCCCGTTTCCGACAGCATTTCTCCCCCTGACTTTCCAGGTATACGTTCCCTCTGTTGAAATATTCAAAATTTCAGGAGGACTATCAACAATGTTGTTACCCAGATTTACAAATCGAACTTCTTCACCGGAAGCACTTTCCAACGTTACATTCAATTCATAGTTGTCCGCACCTTCAACCTCTTCCCAATTGAGTGTAACGATGCCATTACCAATAATCGGGTCAATTGTCTCGGGCGGTTCAGTAACCGGTATTTTTTTATTCACACAACCTGTCATTAGTAATACTGTGATAAAAGTAAATATCAAAACTCCCCATAAAAACTTTTTCATTCTATCCCCTCATTTGAAAAACATTTAATATAAAAAAAATGCTTCTTTATTTTTTCATTTATTATAACATAAAAAACCCGCTTTACTTTCATAAAGCGGGTTTTTAAGCTTTTTTTATTTTCTCGAAATCAATTATCTATGACAAAACCCATTATTCCATCCGTACCGATATTGCCATATTGATCTTCAACTTCTACTTCAAGTTCCACTTGATCTCCGGTTTCAAATGAAGGATTCTTGTCCAGATAAATCTGCCAGAAAGTTCCTATAAAATCTATCTCGTCACCTTCATAATAGACCGGCAGGAATCTTCCTTGACTGGTAGCCGGGGTTACTGTTACAGTCGCGCCAAGGACTTGAACATTTTGATCAAGATCCGCTTGTCGAAGGGCAAATTGTACATAATTATCCCCGACGACTCCATCGTAATCAGCAATGGCTTGAACATCTGTCAATTCTCCGGCAATTGTATCAACATATACCTCTCTTGTTTTTGTTTTGGTATTACCATTTGTATCTGTTGCTGTATATGTAACCACGACTGTACCTTCTGTGGCTTCTGTTGCTATCAATGTTAGAGTGCCGATTCCGGTTAATTTAAGGGGTACTCCTGTACATACTTCAATAACGGTTCCAGATGTTGTAACCCCTGTTGCACTGTCAAGGACAGAAGTAGCTCCAGATAATGTCAATGTTGCCTC
>Ga0272443_10005111_pt1 | contig 13751 bp, 10 predicted proteins | sample SSMAcet12_FD_193581 | JGI IMG/M metagenome (GOLD analysis project Ga0272443, IMG submission 193581) | Marine sediment archaeal communities from Little Sippewissett salt marsh, Falmouth, MA, United States - SSM-Acet-12 | ecosystem: Environmental > Aquatic > Marine > Wetlands > Sediment ...
ATGTCCAACGAACGGCGGAATCGGCCCCTGGTGTCGATATCCTGTTGACCCGGGCCCTTGAAGGCGACGGAGTCGAGGCGGTGCGGGAGTACCTTCAGCCGGCTGCGGCCGGCGTACTTGTTGGTTCCTCCGGGTCCGGGAAATCAACCCTCACCAACCAGCTGCTTGATCTGGAGGTTCAGCAAACCCGGGAAGTCCGCGGCGGGGACCAGCGGGGACGCCACACGACTACCACCCGTACGCTCTTCGTGCTTCCGGGGGGCGGGGCGCTGATAGACACTCCCGGACTGCGGGAGGTGGGGCTCTGGGGTGAGGAATCCGCGGTGGATGAAAGCTTCGGCGACATCGCAGCCCTGGCTGAAGCGTGCCGGTTCAGCGACTGCACTCACCAGCATGAACCGGGCTGCGCCGTGCAGGCTGCGATTCGAAGGGGAGAGCTGACTGATGAGCGATTCCAGGCATATCTGAAGCTGAAGCGGGAGATGGCTTATGTCACGGACCGGCAGGAGATGCTGCGGAAAAAAGAAGAGTGGCACAAACAGATCTCGAAGGAAATCCGCAGGTTCTACCGTGACCGTTAAACTGTTGATGCCGGCGGTCTGAATCCCAGGGCGGCTTAGAATCCCGGGAGCTTGAGGTCCTTGCCGAGTTCTTCCAGTCCCTCTCTGGCCTTGTCCTTCAGCTCCCCGGTCTGTTTCTCCACCTCCTCCTGCGCCCGGGACTTCAGTTCAGCCTGCTGTTCATCTATTGCCGTCTCGAGATCTTCGGCATTGCGGATGTTTTCGACAAGTTCTCTGCCCTGCTGAGAGATTTCATCGCTCAGCAGATCGTTGGCTGCGAGCTCTTCGTCGATATAGTCGTAGAAGGCGGTCTCGATCTCTGCGGCGGCTTTGTCAGCCTGTTCACGGGCGTACTCGCCGATTCGGTCGTTGAGCTGCTCATCGATATCGGTGGAGATCTTCATACGATCGATTGTACCATCGGCGAAGCTGAAGGAGACTCTTATCTGTACCATTTCGGTATCATCAAGGATCCGGGCGATTGCGTCGCCGATCATTGAATCCGTCTCGGAGAGATCGATCTGCACGTCGGTCAAATTGATCGCAGCTTCCCCTTCACCGGAGAGGTCCGGCTGTATGGACAGACGGAAGAGGCTGTCGGATTCAGCCCGCAGTGAATCGACGGAGAGGCTCTCGAGGCCTTCGGAGACCTCCACCGGATATGCCTTCAGTTCCGAGCTGCTCTCCATCAGGCTGGCTGAAGCATCCCTCGTGTCTATGATCAAATCGGTGCTCAGCGAGGTGTCTTCCCGGCCGAAGGATGGATTCGTGCTGAATCTGGCTGAAGTCGGTTTGCCCCAGGTTTCCTGGTCCCCTGTCAGGTCATCAATGATGAATTCGGAGAATCCGCTTGAAGCGGCGCTGCCGGTGGAAAGTTCGAAGTGTTTGAGAAGAAAGCCGGGGTATTCCCGATAGGGAAAATTAACGGTAGTTCCTTCTCTTCCCCGGTCGGTGAAACGGCTCTCCTTACCGCTCGAGGATTCGTGCAGACGTCTGTAAATCCTGAGAACCCTCTCACCATAGGTGTAGATACTCCCGAGCCGCTCGCGCAGGACCGGCTGTGCGGCGGATGCAACTATTCCCGCTGCGTCCGATCCGAAGCTGCCGACGGAGTCCTTCAGGAAGGACAGATCCTCTTCTATGGCGGTATTGATCCCCTTCCGGCTCTCGTTGATAAAGGCGGTATCCGCCTGGTACTCCTCATAAGTCGCTTCGAAGCTCTTCTGTGTTTCCTGTACCGATGTCTGGAGTTCCCTCAGCTTAGCCAGGTAATCCTGGACTTCCTGTGCCGTGTCGATGGAGGAGATATCGGTGTCCAGGAGCTGACGGGTGCTGGTCTGAACGGTATCCAGCTGCGCGTCCGTCGATTCGACACGGGTATTCCAGCGTTCGCTCGTTTCCGCGTACCTCTCCTGCACCGAGTCGATCAGCTGAGGGGACTGGAGAGAATCGCGGTAGTCCGCTATGATCTGCCGGGCACTTTCACGCCCGATTTCAAGGCCGATAGTCTTGAGTTCGCCGGCGGTGTCACCGCTTCCGCTGTCCTCCGCCCCGGGCTCCGGCCCATGCTCATCAGTCTTCGCGGCAGCCGGCAGTGCGCCGGAACTTGTCCGGGGAGTGTCGAACCGGATCTCCCGGGAGGCGATCTCATTCAGGATTATCCTTCTCGAGAGGATCCTGCCGGTGTCGAGAGAGAGGTTCGTACGGCCGAGTTCGACAAGATTGCGCATCGGCTCCTGCTCATCGGCGATTGCGACACTGGTGAAGCCGATGGTTCCCTTCAGTATGGAGAATTCGGTTCCCTCTATCTCAACGACGGCGTTGAAGAGCCTCTGCAGTGCGGTCTCGGCGGCGTGCTCGACAAGGCGGTTCTTCAGGAAAAAATTGAATCCGACCGCCGCAATCAGCACGAAGGCAAGGATGCCGGCCTTCCATCCCACGAGCACTCCGCGATTTTTCCTGATTGATTTAGCCAGCTGTTTGAGGTGCTTCCGTTCATCAGCGCTCAGCTCTTCCGGCAGGACATACCGGCCGCTGTCATCCCGCTGGAGTCTGGACATGAGAAACTTTCTCTCACTCTCCACGTGGATCCGGCGCAGAATTTTCTTCTCCAGCTTCCCGGCGGGAACCGGCTTGCGGAAAAGTTTGGGCAGGCGTTTCTTTTTCATCCGCTCCATCCTTGATAGACAGTACCAGCTTTCCGCACAGCCATGGTCAGTTTCCTCAGGAGGGGAGTTTTCTCAAAAAACTTCACCAGTCTGCTCGATGCGATTCTGTCACGTATCTTTCTGCGGTACAGGAGAACCAGAACGCGTCCAATCAGAAATGAGGGGACCCACAACAGGATGCCGGCTGTAAATCCTCCCATAACCAGAGTGTTGTTGAACCTGAGGTAGGGCAGAACCGGGGTATTTATCGCCTGAATAAAGAGAGGTTCAAGCCGGGGCAGCTGCAGAATCCACAGGCCCAGAGCGTCAACGAGGGGATCGGCTACGCCGATGAAGAGTTTGAATACCACGGTAGTGAGAATCATGGTGGCAAGATGCAGCCTCAGGAAGAAAAAGACCGTAAAAAGAACGATCCAGAGAAGATTGCCCGCCGGTACCAGGGCGAGAAGGATCCCGCAGGCGAATCCGGAAGCCGCTTCTCCAGGCCGGCTGTTCGCGTTCAAAGCTGCCAGGAATTTAGCAATCAGGGTTATCATACTTTACTGATAGTGATTGTATGGAGATATGTCAATTCAGGAAACGCTGAATTCAATGGTAAAGGTATTTCCCTGATCGGAATCATACGAAATCGAGCCCTTTACCTGCCGAATCAGTTCATGAACGATGTTGAAGCCGAGACTTTCGGCCCTGGTAAACAGTTCAGGCGAAAAAGTCTCGCCGTCGTCGCTGATGATGAGATGGAGATGATCATCCTGAATGTCCCCGGCTATCGTGATTGATTTCACCTTCCTCGGCCCGAATCCGTGCTGGAGCGCGTTGGAGAACAATTCGAATACGATCAGTCCAAGGGGAATAGCCTGGTCTACCCGTGCATACACCTTGTCCACCTGGATGCTGGTACGGACATCGTAGTCGGAATACTTTTTGTTGGCGAGTAGATAGGAGGTGAGGCTTGGTATATAAGAGGAAATATCTATACTGGCTAAATCATCCGAGCTGTACAGCTGTTCGTGGACCTGAGCGATGGTATAGATCCTGCCGATGTTGTCGTATAGCACGTCTTTGATCTGCTCGTCTTCGATGGAAAAATTTTTCAGGTTCAGAATGCTCAGGATGAGCTGCAGGTTGTTCTTTACCCGGTGGTGCACCTCTTTGATCAGGATCTCCTTCTCCATGAGATTCTTCTTCAATTCCTCTTCACGGCTGGCGATCTTGTTGCTCATCCGGGTAATGGTTCCGGCCAGATAGTTGATCTCGCGGTAGCTTTCCACCGAATCACCGGACTGCTCATATCTTCCGTCAGCGATGGCCCGGGTCGTTTTCATAAGTTGATAGATCGGCCGGACAATCTGCTCCCTGCTGAAGAGGGCCAGTACCGTGCTGAGAACGGCGGCCAGCAGGATGAGCAGTCCGACAGAGAAGAGTACTCTGTAGAGGAGTGCAAAGACTTCTCTCTTGTCCTGCAGGATCAGAATACCCCAGTTCGTCGGCTGAATGAGGGCCGTGCTGCCGAGTACGGACCGTCCCTCGAAGGATGAGTCATAGGTGCCGGTATGGCCGCTCAGGGTCTTTCTCACCAGATTATTCTGAAAAACATTGTGCTGCTGCAGGACCAGGCGTGTATCCGGATGTACGAGCAGGGTCCCATTCTCATCAACTATAATCAGCTGAGGCGAACCGCCCGAAGTTATTTCTCTACCAATAGTGCTGAGTTGATCCAGGTTGATGTATCCAAGGAGATACATATCGGTATCCGGAAAAATGACGGCCACCGTAGGCGAGTTGGTATAAGGCGAGATGAAGGTAGTAGACCATTGAACGCTTTCATTCTCCTCGGCGGCCCGGAAAATCGGCTGGGTGCTCAGGTTGTTGCCGAGGATATCTGAATCCATGGGACTGGAGGCAAGAACAATGCCGTCCTCATCGAGAACTATGGCGGATTCGAAGAAGCTGAAGTTGTCTCTCAGGTGGGAAAGCAGTCCCTGAATTTCATCGGGATTTTCCCTGTGGACCTGTAGGTGATGCGTTATCCATCGCCCAACGGAGTCTACATGGGTGAGGAAGGTATCGACCTCCCGGGTTATGGAGTTTGCAATGATGCGGTTGGTGTCGATGGTGCTCCTGCGGATATTGTGGTTCAATAGCAGACCGAGGGTGACCAGCAAAATGAACAGGGGAATCAGTGTGGCGGAAGAAAAATGAAAAAACAGTACCCCTCGAATGCTTCTATTGCGTCTCATATCAGCCGATTCTCACTTCTGCGGTTCTACGGTGACGAAGGTATCGTCACGAACAGTGTGGATATAGATATTCCTGTCTACATCCCCGTTGCCGTTGAATGAGATCTCCTCCTGCAGACCTTCGAAGGTCGTCGAGAGCAGGACCTCCTTGAGATACTGTGTTCTTTTTTTATTTTCCAGGGCATGTGCGAGTATCATCGCCGATTCGTAGCCCATTGCAGCCCATCCGGTAGGGACTGCTTTAAACCGTTCAATGTAATTCTCTACAAATGTCTGATACTCCTCATTTGTTGTATCCGTGGTGTACAGGTTGGATATGTAGAGCTGCTCCACCAGCGGCCCCCCCTGATCGATCAGCTCCTGGTCTTCCGCCCATTCGCTCCCTATGAAGGGCAGCTGTACATTACGCTTGTAGAGCTGCTGAATGATCAGGGCCGTATTGAGGGGACCGGTTATGAGAAAGAGTCCGTCCGGCCCCCCTTGCAGCAGCTCCTCTACAAGGAAATTGAACTGCGGTTCAGCGGTGGAGTCGTACCTGACCTCGAGTTCCATACTCCCTCCGATTGTTTCGAAGTGCTCGCTGAATCTGGTGAAGTAGTTCTCGGAATAGATCGCATTGAAGGTGTCGATGATCGTATTCAGCTTCCTCAGTCCAAGCTGATGATAGGCGAACTCGGCCGCTGTAACGGCCAGGCGTCGATTGCTGGGGTAGAGGCTGAAAAAGTAATCGTCCTTGCCCATAAGGAATTCCGCCGAAGAGGTCGGACTCAGCATGAGGAGCTCTTTTTCATTGATAAAATCGAGGACCGCTGCGCTCATCAAGCTGTTGGTATGACCGATGATTGCCTCTACTCCGGCTTCGTACAGCTCTTGGTCCACCCTGAGGGCCGTCTCGGGATCCCCCCGGTCGTCCTTGATGATCAGTTCCACGGGCCGTCCGTTGATACCCCCGGCTGCATTTATTTTTTCCACCGCGAGAACGGCGCCGTTTCTGACGATGGTACTCGGGGTTCCTCCGGGACCGCTAAGCATAGCCGAAAAGCCGATCCTGACGGGATTGTTACGGTCCGCACAGCCGCTCAGGAGAATCGCTGTAATGAGTAGTATTATCAGCCTCGAACGCATATATAAGGCTCCTCGCATTTCCCGAAGATAAAACTATTTCCCGCGGCCGAGAGATGCGGAACGCCGCGCGGGAAAGTTTATCGCCTTTAAGTATATGTATCGGGACCGCATTGTGCAACGGATCACTTCCTCAGGACGTCTACGGTCAGCAGCAGTCCCAGGACGACCGAGAGGAGCACGGCGAACAGGACCCGGACCTCTTCCGGCAGCAGAAAGGTCACCGTATGGGCCGGAATCCAGAAGAGCGGGATCGTCTTCCTGAAGACGAAGCCCCACATTTTTTGCCAGTTGATTCCCTCGAGCAGCGGCTGCATGCGGAAGCTTCTGAGAGGGAAACGGCCCTTGTTCCGCTCGATGTACATATCGCTCAGGTGGTGAGTCAGCATCATGACCGGAGCGAATATGATGTTCATGAAAAAAGAGATCGCGAAGGCGTTGAGAAGGCGCATCCCGAAATCGGGACGTATGAGCCTGGGGAAAAGAGTTGCTGTAACTCCCCGGGAAAAGATACCGAAAGCGAGCCAGATCGCAACGCCGAGCACCCCCCACACGACGGCCTTCGGCAGCAGACCGAACTGCTGGGGCAGGTACCGGCCCTTCTGAAGCCGGGCGACCAGCATCTCGCCGAATGTTGCCAGCACGGCGAACTTGAGAAACGAGAGGAGGGCCGGAGCGGCCGCGTACCACTCGGAATACACACTGTAAGTGTACGGGTGAATAAAGAGAGCTGTTACCGCCAGGATGAACAGAACTGCAATCGGGTCCGTCTTTTTCATGCGCTTCTCCTGCACTGTTGAATTCTGCCGGCCGGGTTTGCTTCTGCCCGCCGGCATTGAAATATGCCCGCCGGGATCAGGTTCCCTGCTGCCAGCTGTCGAGGTACTGCCGCTGGTCTTCGGTGAGTTCATCTATCTCCAGACCGAGGGATGCCAGCTTCAGGGCAGCCACCTGCCGGTCTATGTCGCCGGGGACTGAATAGACTTTCGTCTCGAGGCTTTGCTTGCTGTTCAGGAAGAGCAGCGAAGAGACCTGCAGGGCGAAGGTCATATCCATAATCTCAACCGGATGGCCGTCACCGGCGGCGAGGTTGACGAGACGTCCCTCCGCAAGCAGGTAAACTGAACGGCCGTCCTTCATCCGGTAGCGGGTGATATTTTTCCGGGCTTCCTCAATGCTGTCAGAGAGCTTTGCAAGGTCAGGCTTGCTTATCTCGACGTCGAAATGACCGGCATTCGACAGAATTGCCCCGTCCTTCAATCCGGAAATATGTTCGGCCCGGATGACATTGCTGCAGCCGGTAACCGTCACGAAAAAATCGCCGAGCGGAGCGGCTTTTTCCAGCTTCATGACTTCAAAACCGTCCATCCATGCTTCTGCGGACTTGATCGGATCGATTTCACAGACGATAACACGGGCGCCCAGTCCGGCGGCGCGTTTTGCGACGCCCTTGCCGCACCAGCCGTATCCGAGGACCACCGCGGTCTTCCCGCAGACGACGAGGTTGGTAGTCCGCATGATTCCGTCCCAGACCGACTGACCCGTTCCGTACCGGTTGTCGAACAGGTACTTGCAGAGGGCGTCATTCACCGCCACCATCGGGAAGCCCAGTTCGCCGCTTTTTTCCATGGCCCTGAGACGGTGGATACCGGTGGTGGTCTCCTCGGCCCCGCCTATGATGCGCGGCAGCAGTTCCCGCCTGCCGGAGTGCAGTCGGGCGACCAGGTCTCCGCCGTCGTCGATGATCAGATCGGGCTTCGTGTCCAGGACTTTGTCTAGGAAGCCGTTGTACTCGTCGCCGGTGGCATTGTACCAGCTGTGGACTTCGATTCCCATCGAAGCGAGGCCGGCGGCAACATCATCCTGGGTGGAGAGGGGGTTGCTTCCGGAAATAGCCACCTGTGCTCCGAGGTCCCGGATGACCAGCGCCATGTAGGCGGTCTTAGCCTCCAGGTGAAGACTGATAGCCACCCGGCGGCCCTTGAGGGGCTGTCCTTCAAGGTTCCGGCTCCTGATCTCGTTCAGGACGGGCATATGGGCCGCCGCCCACTCGATCTTGCGGCGTCCTTCCTCCGCGAGTTCCGGATCGCGCAGGGTCGATATTTCGATTTGCGAAGGGTGTTCTTGTTCTCCGCTCATTTTACTGCTCCTTAAAAATAGTGTTATGCAGACCTACTTTACCACAGTTCACCCTGTGTTGGTAGGCGGACTGGAGCCCTTAGACTCCGGCATAGCCCGCCCAGGCAAGACCGTAGAGCGTCAGAATCAGCACCCAGCCCCACCATGAGAATAAAGGTCTTCGGACCGTCTCCCTGTAGTTCCTGTACTCCTCTCCGAACCACGACAGCAGTTTTTTTTCTTCATAGACCGCATTTAAAATATGAAGCACCATGGTGAAGCCGGCGCAGCCGAGAGTGTACACTGAATAGAGTCCTATCCCGATTCCCGCGTTCATGAGGATCATGCCGGCATACATCGGATGCCGCCGCACGGCGAAGGGGCCGTCGGTGATCAGATAGGCCGGCCGATCCATTCCCCGTTCCCGGGCGTGATGTATGAGGTGCCGCGTAGGATGAAGGAGGAGTCTCCCGCCGTACATGAACAGCACGCCGCAGAGCATACAAAGCATCTGTGCGGCGGTGAATGTGAAAGGACCGGCGGAAATCAGACGGCTGGTCAGGGCGCCCCCGAGGGATAAGCCGGGCCCCCATACATCGAGGACCGGCAGGAAACCGATGAGCCGGCGGAGAAGGGCATATGTGAGGGTAAACAGCGCCGCGGTGAATATCAGCCGTACGGTATAGGACAGCATTCTGAAGAACAGGGCGCGTACGCTGCGGGGGCTTCGACCTTGGATTGAATTCCCTATGGGCCTGCCGGAGGCCGGGGAAGGATCCCGGAGCTTTGCCCCAGCCGGGAAACCCCGGCCAGTTTCCGGTCTGAAGCTCCAGCTGTTGGCCAGGGCCCGGTTCAGCTCTTCCTCGCCTGCTTCGGTGAGCCGGAGTATCCTTTCACCCCCTTCGATGGTGAGCTCTTCGGCAAGTCCCTGTTCAAAAATCTCCCGGACAGCTCTGTTCAGCTTCTCCTCCTGGTTCGGCTGACCGTCGATACCCAGGGCCCGGAAAGAGGCGATGGTACTGAAGTCGGTAGCCATCCTGGCTTCGTGGAGCATTTGCTCTTTCGAGCTGATCCGCCCTTTTTCGATCTCGAACAGGAACCAGCGCACCATCTGACGGCGCTGATGGGCTTCGAACCGGCTGAACCCGTATTTGCTCAGGTCAAGTTCCTCGTCTTCACTGCTGCGTACCAGGTCGAGGAGAAGCTCCAGCGCACCCTTGAGGATCAGAACTGCTACGAGGATACCGACGATCTGATCGAGGAGAGAAAATTGGAAATAGGTCGCCGCAAGACCCGCGCTGACTCCTCCTGCAACGATGATGTGGTTGCGTGAGTCGATGGACTGGGCGATGAGGGGTACGCAGCCGTGCTTCAGGCCGGAGTATTTCTGATAAAACCAGAGAAGGGCGCATAAGCCGGCCGAGACAGCCACGGCAATGAAAGCGGTCCAGTCGGCGGTCAGGGGCTGAGGATGTATAATCCGCATGACCGCTTCGTAGAGGGTGTATCCGCCGGTGATGGTCATGAAGAGAAGCAGGATATAGCTGACGAGCCGCTCCCGTCCGTTCCGGACTCCGAAAAAGACGAACAGGCTGGAGATACCGTCCATCAGGGTGTCGAGGGAGTCGTTGAGGAGTCCGACGCTGCCCGAAATCAGCGCCGCCGGCAGTTTGATGGCCGCCAGTATGAAATGTACGATCAAGGTCACCTTGGAGACCGATTCCGGGCTCGTTGCCCTTTCCAGGAACCGCCCTCCCCGTTCGAGATCGGCGAGCATCAGTCCGGCTTCCCGGCGGCCCTCTTCGGTAATCTGATAGGTGTCGTTTTCCTTCACAGCCCAGCCGCGCTGCAGCAGGACCTGCAGACCCCGATCCAGGCTGGTCTCGAACTGTCTGCCGCTGCGGTCGAGGAGGTCGACGTAGACTCCGAAGCGGCGGCCCATGATGCGGTAGTACTCGATGAAATCGTAGAAGGTCCTTGGACCATCCAGGAGAGCTGCCGCCAGCATCCAGGACTGACCGTATTCACTGTGCCCGTGACGCCGCCGGGGACGCCGCTTGCGGTCCCGTCCGGGACTTTGCACCGAACTCTGTCTGGAACTCCGTCCGGAAGGCTGCTCAGGACGGGAGCGTGATTTTTTATCATCTTTTTTCATAACAGGAATAGTATAACGGGACTTCGCTGATTGGAAAACAGTGTTCCCGAGCGCGCGGATTAATTAATACGTACGCGTCCGCTGCTGTCCGTGCCGAAGCCGCCGCAGAGCAAACCGTGCAATCGCCTCACCGGTCCGTTCCTACGTGCTGAAGCTCGCTCTGACGGTCTTCCCGGCGGGAACATCTTCGGTGAGCCATACATTTCCGCCGATCACCGCTCCCTTGCCGATACGGATCCTACCCAGGAGTGTGGCGCCGGAGTAGATGATCACGTCGTCCTCGAGGATTGGATGGCGGTCGATCCCCTTGATCGGATTGCCGTTCTTGTCGAGGGGAAAACTGCGGGCTCCGAGGGTAACGCCCTGATAGAGCCTGACGTTGTTGCCGATGATCGTGGTCTCGCCGATGACTACACCGGTGCCGTGGTCGATGAAAAAACGTTCGCCGATACGTGCTCCGGGATGGATGTCGATTCCAGTCCTCGAGTGGGCTATCTCGGTAATGATCCGGGGAATGAGAGGGACTTTCTTCATGTATAGTTCGTGGGCGAGACGGTAATAGGTGAGGGCCAGAAGACTGGGATAGGCGAAAATGGTCTCGCCGATGCTTATACTGGCAGGATCGCCTTCGTAAGCCGCCTGAGCGTCCGTGGAAAGCAGGTGACGGATTGCGGGAAGCCGTTCAATCAGGTGCTGAGCGGCATCATCGCCCTTCACCTCGCAGTCCCCGCACACGCCGGCGCTGCGGTGGTCACACTCGAAGCAGTACCCCCGCCTGACCTGTTCGCTCAGATGATGATACACGTCATCCAGGATACTGCCGAGGTGATAGTGCAGAAGCCTGTCCTTGATTCCCGGGTCTCCGAAGTAGCCCGGAAAGAGGACCGTTCTGAGCTGTTCGATGATATCGGCCAGAACGGTAACGGAAGGCATCGGTACCTGCTCGAAGCCCTGGTTGTAGATGCTTCCGAGAACCTCGCTGGTGGACATTTTACGGGCGATCTCTTCGATAAAGTTCCCGCTGATGAACTCGCGGGGGATATCACTGTCAGCCATCCGCTTCCCCTTTTCTAAGATTCCTGGTCATACAGAGGTGTCGATAGATACCGTTCTCCTCCCGAAGGGAGGACCGCAACGACGAGTTTGTCTCTGAATTCTGGTCTGCTCCCTATCTTCAGTGCAGCGGCGACGGCGGCGCCGGAGGAGATGCCGCAGAAGATCCCCTCTTCACGGGTAAGACGGCGGGCCGTTTCGAAGGCCTCTTCGTTTTCCACCGTGATCACCTCGTCAAAAATATCCTTATTCAATACATCCGGGATGAAACCGGCGCCGATTCCCATGATCTCGTGGGAACCCGGCTGACCCCCCGACAGGACCGGCGAACCGGAAGGTTCGACAGCGCACACCCGTATATTCGGATTTTTGGCTTTCAGGCCTTCGGCGGTACCTGTAATAGTGCCTCCTGTTCCCACCCCCGCCACGAAGACCGCGACGGTCCCGTCGGTGTCTGCCCATATCTCTTCCGCGGTGGTCCTGCGGTGGGCGGCGGGGTTGGCGGGGTTGGTGAACTGGCCGGGAATGAAGCTCTTCTTATATTCAGCGGCAATCTCCCGGGCACGCTGGATCGAACCTTTCATACCTTCAGCCGCCGGCGTCAGCACGAGCTCGGCCCCGTACGCCCTGATGATCTTCCTGCGCTCAACCGTCATGCTGTCGGGCATGACGATAATCAGATGATATCCTTTGACCGCGCATACCTGGGCAAGTCCGATGCCAGTGTTGCCGGAGGTCGGCTCGATGATGACGGTGTCCTTGTCGATCAGCCCATTCTGCTCGGCGGTCTCGATCATCGACAGGGCCGGACGGTCCTTCACCGAACCGGCCGGATTCATATATTCGAGCTTGACCGCAATCGAAGCCCCTGTTCCGGCGGTCAGGCGTTGGAGCCGTACCAGAGGCGTATGTCCGATCACCTGGTTGACATTTTCATAGATCTTCATCTGCTCCTCCTGTCAGCACTACTCATCCCGGTGCATACCCTGATAGACATCCGTCCTGGTCAGTGAGTATGAAATCCTCCAGTCGTAGTATCGCCGGGATATGTCCGCTTCCAGCTCCACAAGTCCGAGCTTGACGGTCTCTTCATTGCTGCCGGATTCGTCCGGAATCTCCAGTTCAAAACTCTCTTCAAGGTCTTCGTAGGTAAGGGTGAATCGAATGACTGATTGTCCGGAGGCTGCTATGGTGAGGCTGCCTGACCGCAGTTCACCGTCCCTGCCGGTGAATTCATAGGGTTTGACATCGCTGAAAGATTCGAGGTCCGGGCGTTCTTTGAAGTCGGCATCTTCCCGCAGGAGCCACTGCATTTCGTAGAGAAAGGAGTTGAAATGCCGGCTCTGATCACGGGCAACCGTCCGCTGATTCGGACGAATGTCGACCTCCTCCGACCAGTCCCGGAAGCGGATCTCCGGCAGATCTATGACGCCGAAATTACTGCTCAGATGTGTCCGCACCGTGTGCGGCCCCGGCCTGACCTGTTCTACGAGAAAGGGAACGGTCAGATCACCGGTAGTGTACCCGACGAACTGGTCGTCCAGATAGATTTCAGCGTCGATGAGGGGAGAGTAGAGTGCGAGGGTCCCGGGGTTCTCGCTTTTGAGGCTGATGATAGACCGGCGGCCGTCCTCGGAAGTGAACTCGGGAGCCGAACCGGTCAGTTGGCGTACCACTGCTTCAGATATACGGTGGACCGTGTTCTCATTGGTGCCGCGCTCGCGGATGACTGTCACCTCTCCGTCATCCACCGATATGAGCTTGATGATAAAAAGCAGGTCGTCCCCGAGATGGACGTATTCACCACGGATGAGATAATCCGCGCCGCTGAGGCCGCCCAGTTCGCGGAGCTCCGACCCTTCCTCCACCAGACCGCTGAGGGCCAGCTGTTTTTCCTGCATGATGGCATCCAGCTCGTCGCGGCTGACCAGTTCGATTTTATTCTGGGATGTCAGATCGTACATCAGCAGGGCTTCGGCGATTTTTCCCAGATAATCGGAGCGGATGTCCCCCGATGAGTTCACAAAGGGCAGGACCGCTACCGTATGGGACTGGGCGGTAACCGCTGCAGGCGCGGCAAACAGTATGCAAAGTGTAAAAATGAGCAGCTGCGGCAAACGGGGGGCGAATTTTTTCATCCTCTCAATCCTCCGATGGACAGAAATCGCATTCGTTTAAATCTCTTAAATATAAAAGACTTTAATTGAAATTTAGCATATCTGATAGTATGATTCTACGTGTAATTCATAAGGAGGAGAACTATGCGGACTTTTCGAAGCCTTTTTTTTATACTGCTGATCAGCTTTTTGGGTATTTCGCTCCTGGGAGCACAGGA
>Ga0272443_10005112_pt1 | contig 13751 bp, 9 predicted proteins | sample SSMAcet12_FD_193581 | JGI IMG/M metagenome (GOLD analysis project Ga0272443, IMG submission 193581) | Marine sediment archaeal communities from Little Sippewissett salt marsh, Falmouth, MA, United States - SSM-Acet-12 | ecosystem: Environmental > Aquatic > Marine > Wetlands > Sediment ...
TCGGCAACGAGCGTCGGAGCCAACTATTGCGAAGCTGACGATGCTGGCTCGAAGAAGGAATTCCGCTACCGCATCAGCCTCTGCAAACGAGAGTCACGCGAAACCAAACACTGGCTCCGCATGATGGCCAGAGCGGTACCGGAAAGGAAGGCAGAGGCAAGACAACTGTGGCAGGAAGCCAAAGAGTTGAATCTGATCTTCGCTTCAATCCACCGAGGAAGAAAAGGCGACTGATTTCGAAATTCGATATTCGTCATTCTTTCGTCATTTGAATTTCGTCATTCGTCATTGCCCCCAACACCAGCACACTCAAACTCACAAACACTCTCTGACTACACAAGGAGATAATGATGGCCAAAGAACTTCGTATCGCCATGCTCGGTTGCGGCTTCATGGGACGCACCCACTCGAACGCCTGGCTACAGGTGAACCACTTCTTTCCGCGAGAGCATCAGCCCGTGCTGAAGGCCTGTTACGGGCGCGAGGAAGACATGGGCAAGCTCAAGGACTTCCAGGCCAAGTGGGGCTATGAGTCGCTCGAAACGGATTGGCGGAAGCTGGTCGAGCGGGACGACATCGATCTGGTCGACGTGTGCACACCCAACTTCATGCACAAGGACTGCGTGATCGCGGCCGCCGAGGCGGGCAAGATCGTAGTCTGCGAGAAGCCGATTGCCATGAATGTGGGAGAGGCCCAGGAAATGGTCGACGCCGTCGAGAAGGCAGGCGTGGCCAACATGGTCTCCTTCAACTATCGCCGCGTGCCGGCGATCACGCTGTTCAAGCAGTTGGTCGACGAAGGCCGGGTGGGACGTCCCTTCCACTATCGGGCAACCTACAACCAGGACTACACGATTGGCCAGGACGTGCCCCAAGGCGGGATGGCCCTGTGGCGACTCGATAGCAAGGTTGCCGGTAGTGGCGTGACCGGCGACCTGCTCGCCCACTCGATCGATTCGGCCGAATGGATCAACGGCCCCATCAAACGCGTCACGGCGCATACGGAAACGTTCATCAAGGAACGCAAGCACGCCGATACGGGCAAAGTTGAGAAGGTCGACATTGATGACGCCTGCATGTTCCTGGCCCAGTTCGAGAACGGTTCGGTCGGTACGTTCGAGAGTACCCGGTACGCTCGCGGTCGCAAGAACTACAGCACCATGGAAATGAACGGCGAGCGGGGCGGGCTGTTCTTCGACCTGGAAGATCCGCACATCCTCCAGTTCTTCCGCTACGCCGATCCCGACTCGGAAAAGAAGATCGAAGATCACCTGACCGGATGGCAACGCATCCACGTGACAAACTTCGAGCATCCTTACATGGATAGCTGGTGGGTGCCCGGCTGCACGATCGGCTATGAGCACACCTTCATCAACAGCTTTGCCGACTTCCTCGCCAGCCTCGAAGGCGGCCCGGCCTTCCAGCCCGACATGAAGACCGCCATGCGGACCCAGTTGGTCTGCGAGAAGGTCTTGCAGAGTGCCAAGGAAGGTGCTTGGCTGGATATTGCCTAGGCGTCTGGCAGAACCAGTGAACTACAAATCGGCCGCGTTTTCATGGTTTGGAAACGCAGCCGGTTCATTGTCTGTTCAGCGGCACGCCACCGGTACTCTACCACTGCTCCGACACGCGGCTTTCGTCGTCGACCGAGTCTTCATAGAGATAGTGTTCGCAGGGGATGAAGATCTTCTTTTCGAGGTCTTCCCCGTCGAGGTACTTGATGAAGGCCTCGACCGTTCCCACGGCCATCTTTCTGGGGAACTGCTGGGGCGAATCGTAAAGCTTCTTCTCGAACACGGCCTGTTTTCCGGCGGGAGAGGCGTCGAAGGCGATGATCGCGATCTGGTCTTGTTTCTCCGCCTTGGTAACCGCGGCATGAGCGCCGAGGCCGGAAGGGTCGTTCACGGCGAAGATCCCGACGATGTCGGGATGGGCTTGGAGGATATCGGTGGCCACCGCAAACCCGCCGTCGCGATTTCCCTTGCCAGACAATTCGGTGACGATTTCCAGCTTGCTGTTGCTCTTTTTGAGATAGTCGATGAAGCCGTCTCGGCGGAGGATGCAGGACGTGATCTCAGGAAGTGTGATAATGGCGATCTTGCCCTGATCACCCGTCACCTTCATCATACTCTCGCCAGCAAGTTGTCCGCCCTGGAAGTTGTCGCTGCCGATATGGGAGATAATCATGTCCTTGGCTTCTTCATCGGTGACCTGCACGTCAAAGCTGAACACTGGCACGCCCGCCTCATGAGCCTTCTTGACTCCTTCGCCGGCTGACTTGGAATCGACAGGGTTCAGGAAGATCGCGTCGTATCCCTGCGCCACGAAATCGGAAAGCTGATTGTTCTGCTTGGCCGGATCCAGATCGCCACTAAGGGCAACAAGCTCATAGCCATACTTGGCCGCCTCTGCCTCCATGACGTTGGCAATCAGCTTGAAGAAGGGATTGGTCAGATCCATGCAGGTCATGCCGATCTTGCCCTTCGTTTCGCTGGGTGGCGGCGCAGCACCCGCTCCGCCCTTCTCTTCCGGTGCCTTGGAGCAGGACGAGGCAAGTATCGCGAAAGTCACAATTGCAGCTACGAAAATCGTGCTGAGTCGACGGTTCATGACGTTCACCTTATGTTTGGCTGACATCTTGCTTTTCTGTTTGCCGCGGAATGATCGCGGAGAATCCGGCGCCGCCACGAGCTTTGTCCAGAAGTACAGCGCCCAGGATGACGCCTCCCAGTACGACCTGTTGTGTGTAGCTCTCCATGCCGAGCAGATTCATGCCGTTTTGGATTACAGCAATGATGAAGGCGCCGATCAGGGTGCCGAGAACCCGACCGGCCCCGCCGGACAGACTCGTCCCTCCGACAACCACGGCAGCAATGACGTACAACTCGTACATGACTCCCATGTTGGGCGTGCCGGTATTGAGTTGCGACGCCTGGATACAGCCTCCGAGGCCGGCCGCCAGGGCACTGACAGTATAGACGAAGACGATCACCAGCCCCACCGGTACCCCGGACAACCGCGCTGCCTCTTCGTTGCCGCCAACGGCGTAGATGTAGCGTCCCATGCGAGTGCGTGACATGAAGATGTGCGCAACAGCGTAGAGCACGACAAGCAGAATCACCGTATTGGGAATTCCTGCTGTGCTGCCTTGCCCGAGCCAGGTGAGAGTCCTGGGGACCTGGTAGATCGAAAAGCCGCCCGTGATCATGAAAGCCAGCCCCCGGCCCATCATCATGACGCTGAGTGTCGTGATGAATGGCGCCACCTTGAATCGGGCGACAATGAAGCCGCCCAATGCCCCGACGATGCCACAGCTCAGCATTCCCGCCAAAAACCCGACGAGCACCACCCACGGCGGAGCCTCCAGACCGCCAAGTCGCTTCATCAGAAGCGTACTGACAACGGCCGAAAGGGCGATCAGGCTACCAACGGAGAGATCGATCCCCGCGGTAATAATGACCATCGTCATCCCAATCGCGATCACGGCAATTACCACGATCCGATCGACGATGGCAAGCAGATTGGTGCGCTTGAGAAAATCGGGCCACAGCTTCGTTCTTGGCGTCAAAAGTTCGAAGTCGGCCGACCTCGGATAACGCTCAGAAATCTGCTCGATCACGCGCCACTTGACCACATCTCCGGCCGTGACGATCGCAGCAAGTGTTTCGCTATTGGCATCCATTGCGTCGAGCGCCTTGCGCAGGTCGCGTGGCTCTCCGACAACCACCCGTACGCCAGTAAATCCCACCTCATCCAATCGTTCCCCGACGTCTTCTGCAAGCCTGGCGGAGACGGTATTCACGGCGCCGACAGCCAGGATCGTGTCGGATTTCCGGAACTCGCTCTGGACCTGTCTGGCCAACTCTCTGACTGCCGCCGGCCCTTCCGGCATCTGCCGTTTTAGCGTCAACACGCTGAACAGCACACACAGCGCCAGCAGCACGAAGATCATGCCATAATCACTGAGAATCTTTCGCAACACCACATACTCCTATCAGTCAGGCAATCGCCATCGCAAGGATGTCTTCCTGGGTCGTGGCTGCCACATCGACTATTTCGCCCTTGATCCTGCCCTCATGCATGACGAGGATACGATCGCTCATACCAAGGATCTCGGGCAATTCGCTGCTGATCATGATGACCGCCTTGCCTTCTTCGACGAGACGGTTCATGAGCAGGTAGATTTCATACTTGGCGCCCACATCGATTCCGCGGGTGGGTTCGTCAAACACCAGGATGTCGGCCTGCCGTGCCAGCCACTTGGCCAGGACGACCTTCTGCTGATTGCCACCGGACAGGTTGCCTGCCGGTTGGTCCTGGCCGACGATCTTGATCTTGAGGCTTTCGGCATACTGGGCGAGCTCGGAACGTTCCATCCGCTCATCGATGAATGGACCGCGGAGGTACCGATCCAGGTTGGGCAGTCCGAAGTTCTCACGGATCGAGTGCTTGAGGACCAGACCCTGGCCCTTGCGGTCCTCCGTAAGCAGACAAATCCGCTGGCGAATCGCATCTCGGGGATTACGAATCCTCACGGGATTGCCGTCGATGTAGATCTTTCCTGCGTCTGGCGTATCTGCCCCGAAGGCAATCCGCATCGTTTCCGTTCGACCAGCTCCAGCCAACCCGGCCATTCCTAGAATCTCGCCCGACCGCACGGTGAGACTTACATCTCGGACTGCATTCCCCCGTCGCAGTCCTTCGAGACGGAGCCGTTCGGCCCCTGGAGTGGCCGTGTGCCTGGGAAACTCCGATTCGATCGGGCGCCCCACCATCGTCTCGATCAAACTCTCCCGCGTCACGTTACCGATCTCGTCACAGCCTACCCGTTCACCGTCGCGGAGGACCATAACACGATCGGCAACTTCGAAGATCTCCTCGAGCCTGTGACTGATGTAGATGATGCCGATTCCGTGGGCCTTGAGATCCTCGATAACGGCATACAGTTGCTCCACTTCCTTGGTAGCGAGAGCTGCCGTCGGTTCATCCATAACGACAATTCTCGCCTTCTGAGAAAGCGCTTTGGCGATCTCGACCTTCTGCTGTTGAGCCACCGTCAATTCGCGACAGCGTGCTTCGGGGTGAATCTCTGTGCCGATTTTCGCAAACAGCTCGCGGACTTCGCGATCCTCGTCTCCTGCCCGGATCATCCCCCATCGGGTTCGTTCCCGGCCGAGAAAGATGTTCTCGCGGACGGTCAGATCGGGAATCAGGTTGAACTCCTGGTAGATGATCGAAACGCCCGCGTGTTGGGCGACTGTTGGGGTGGGGAAGCGGACGCGTTGACCGTCGAGATGGATTTCGCCGCTATCGGGCGGGTGGGCGCCGCCAAGTACTTTGATCAGCGTACTCTTGCCGGCACCGTTCTCGCCGACCAGGGCCAGAACCTCGCCCCGCATCAGTTCGAGCGAAACATCGCTCAACGCCCGCACACCAGGGAACGATTTGCTGATGCAACGCATCGCCAGCAGTGGGGACGTGTTGTCGGTCGGGTCTGATAGCATCCCGACGATACTAGCTCCCCGTGCGGCTTTTAGCAATCTGTGCGCCCCGCAAAGGTGGGGCTCAACTGGATTCCTCGGCGACCGGGTCGACCAGGGCAATCACCGTCTGGCCGACTTTGGGCTGCGGGGGATCAACGGCAGTGAAGACGGTAAGCTTGTCGGAACCATTCAAGAGGAAGAGCGGAATGGCCGTGTCGTTATAGTAGGCCAGGAAGTCCTCGAAGTTGAATTCGTCGGTCAGCTTCGTCCGCTTGATCTCGGCGCCGTGGGCAAATCGCTCCTGGAGATATTCAAAGGTGACGTCCGACCCGAAGGCGATGCGGCCGGGGACGAACTTTGAGGCCGTCTCGCTGCGAACCTTCTTGGAAGGCGGCGAAGGCAACAGGTAGACCGAGTCGCGACCGAAGACTTCGCTGAAGTGCTGTCCTGCGAGCGAGTTGACTTCACCGTTCGGAGTCAGTGCCAGAAACCGACCGATCCCGCCAAGATCCATTTCATCCACGGCCTGGTGTGAAAGAATGCTGCCGAGCCAGGTCGAGAGCCCTTCCATCCTCGCGACACGAATATTGTCTGCATTGCTATCCACCATGAGAACCCGGAAACCGGCCTCCTGCACTTTCAGGGCGATTGCCCTGGCGCCTGGGTGGGCACTGAGAATGACAATTCCCTGAGGGTTGGGAGTCGCCAGCCCCAACCGCTGCGCGAGCGGACTGATCGTCAACCCGTAGACGGTAACCGTGCCGAATATCACAACGAAGGTCGCGGACACCAATTCGTTGCCGACGTCTTCGCTATGGAGTACGAACACGGAAGCGACGGCGGCCGCTACGATCCCACGGGGTGCCAACCACGCAAGAAACACCTTCTCCTGCCATCTCAAGCCGGAACGGATGGTAGACAACCACACGGCCGCCGGTCGAACTGCCACAATGAGAAAGACGACAAAGCCAATGCTGGACCAGCCCAGAGCAAGCACGTCGTCGACTTTCAACCTTGCCGCAAGAATGACAAACAGGCTGGAGATGAGCAGGACGCGGAGATTCTCCTTGAACTCGATGAGGTGGTGAATCTCGACCCATTTCTGATTGGCCAGAATGACTCCCAACACCGTGACTGTGAGAAGTCCCGACTCGGACTGCACCACGTTCGACACGGTGAAGACGGCCACAACCACCGCCACGAGGATCGAACTCTCGAGGAAGTCCGGGATCAGATAACGACGCATCAACCAGATCAAGATTGCAGCGGCAAGCGAGCTCAGCCCCAACCCGATGCCAACTGTCCGCAACAGGTCAATTGCAGCGCCTTGCACGGCTTCCTCCACACCGGCAGCGTGCATCGCGTGCAAGGCTTCGAAGACGAGTACCGCCAGAACGGCGCCGATGGGATCGATGACGATCCCTTCCCATTTGCTGATCCGTCCCACCGGACCTGTCGGGCGGACATGAAGGAGAATCGGCCCGATTACCGTGGGACCGGTGACGACGAGTATCGCACCCAGCAGGAATGCGGTGGCCAGATCGAAGCCGAGGAGAAGGTGGGCACCGGCTGCCGCAAGAAGCCAGGTGACGAGAGCCCCCACCGTCACGAGACTGACAATCGGACCCATCGAGTCCTTGAGTTCGCGAAGACGGAGTCCCAAAGCCCCCTCGAACAGGATCAAGGAGACGGAAAGCGACACCGCCGGCAGCAGAAGATCACCAAAAATGGCATCCGGGTCCAGGACACCTGTGGCAGGGCCCAAAATGAACCCGGCGGCCAGTAGCAGCAGGATCGATGGAATCCGGGTTCCCCATGCGAGCCATTGAGTCCCGATACCAACGACGGTAATCCAGGCCAGGCCAATAAGAAGCTGTTCCGTACCTTCCACGGTTCTTGCCTTTGAAAAGACACCTGTTCTCGGTTTCGCTCAAACCTTCCTGCAACACCCGATATTCTACGACACATGCCGCAGCCTTGCATCAGCCGACACCGCCACTTAGACTCGTTTCCAGACGTTGACTGGCGCTCGTTTCGTCACAAGGCGATTCCCTCGACCGTCCGCAAATCCTGCCGCACAGCAAGGTTCCATGAATCCTACCCAATCGACAACCTCCACTTCCTCACGTCGTCACTTCCTTCAAGCCGGTCTGGTAGGGATGGCAGGCGCACCGCTTTTCGCCTCGGCAAACGAGTCTGCATCTCAGGAATCGAAATCGGACACCTTCGCAGAGCCTGCGAAAGACATCCCGCTCGTCAACGATGCCGACGTCATCGTCTGTGGCGGCGGACCCGCGGGCGTGGCTGCAGCAATCGCAGCAGCCCGAACCGGGGCTCGAACGCGACTCTTCGAAGTCCACGGATGCCTCGGCGGGGTCTGGACGGCGGGACTGCTCACCTGGATGTTCGATTTTAATAAGCCCGGGCTGACCCGTGAACTGAGCCACGAACTCGACAAACGCGGAGCACGCCGGGGAACGCACCCCGACAAGTTCGTCTACGAACCGGACGAAATGAAGCTGCTTCTCGAAGACCTCTGCGTCGAAGCCGGGGTGAAGTTCCGACTCCATACCCGCGTGACCGCCGCCTACCGTGACAAAGCAAGGCTCTCGACCATCGTGACCGAGTCGAAATCGGGCCGCGAGGCCTGGCGGGCTCCCGTGTTCATCGACGCGACGGGTGACGGAGATCTCGGCGCCCTGGCAGGCTGCCAGTGGGATATCGGCCGCCCGGAAACGCAGATCGTCCAGCCGCTGACCATGAACGCTCTGGCCGCCGTCAACGATGCGGCCAAGTTGCAGCGATACATCTCCTTCTACGGCCAGACGCCCGACTTCAAGGGACACGTGCAGGCCACTAAGGACTTCAAGGCCGAGATCGAACGGGCGGGCTTCGAACCATCCTATGCCATGCCTACCCTGTTTCACGTCCGCGACAACGTCGTCCTCGTTATGCTGAATCACGAATACGGCGTCCTGCCCTACGATGCCGACGCCATGACGGCCGCGACCGTTCGTGGTCGAAAGGAAGTCTTCCAGATCGTCCGCGGGCTGCGCCAGTTGGGCGGAGTCTGGGAAGGCATGCAGGTCATCGCCACGGCCGAGCAGATCGGCGTTCGCGACGGACGCCGCATCCACGGTCGCTACATGGTCAACCGGGAAGACCTCGTCACCGGCGCTCGCCACGACGATGCGGTCGCCCGAGTCACCTTCGGCGTCGATATCCACGCCGAGAGTCGGGAGAAGAACCGAAAGGAATCGATTTCCCACGGGAACATCAGGATGCGGCCCTACGACATCCCGCTCCGGGCCCTGATTGCCAAAGACGTCGACGGCCTGATGATGGCCGGCCGCTGCATGAGCGGCGATTTCATTGCCCACGCCAGCTACCGCGTCACCGGCAATTCCGTGGCCACCGGCGAAGCAGCCGGCGTCATCGCCGCCATCGCCGCCGCAACAAATCGTATGCCTCATGAAGTCGAATGGAAAGAGGCGGCGAACCGAATCACGTGGGGTGGCCGCACATGACGCGATGGATGCGCCGCGCTTGGCATCATACTTTCAGCAGACTTCTCGTGGTGCTGTTCGTTCTCTGGGTCACCGCGGCGTTCGTTTTGCGCTTCACGGAAGGACGCTCGAACGACGACTTCCATTCCATGCCACAGGTCTTCTGGAACATCTCGGTCTATTTCTTCAGCGGGCTCGATAGTGCACAGCCCGTCACATCAATTGGCAGAATCGTGGTCGCACTCGTCCTCGTCCTCAGTGTCGGGGTCGTCGCGACCTTCACGGGCACTATTGCCTCATTTCTGGTTGAGAGTCGTTTGGGGAGCAGACGAAGAATGCCAAAGTACAATCTGAACAACCACATCGTCATCTGCAACTGGAACCCAAAAGCGATTCCCATCATCCGCGAGTTACACGCATCGATCCTCAAAGACCGCCGGCCGATCGTCGTCGTCAGCGAGAATACCGACGCGGGCGACTTGCCCGAGAGCGAAGACGACCCGGCCTTCGAAGACGTCTTCCTCGTCAAAGGCGATCCGGCCAACGAGATCGTCCTCAAACGTGCGGCCGTCCACGAAGCCTATTCGGTTCTCGTCCTCGCCGATCCCAAGGAAGGCCACCTCGCCGACGCCAAGAGCATCCTCATCTCCATGGCGGTCAAAAGCCTCTGCCTGGCGGCCAACGTCGAACCGGTCCACATCTGCGTCGAAGGGATCGATCCCCTGAACATCGACCACCTCAAACGCGGCGGGGCAGAGGAGATCGTCGCCGCGTCCGACTTCTCCATGATGCTCCTCGCCCAGTCGGCCCTCTTCCACGGACTGAGCACCGTCTACCGGCACCTGCTGGAGATCTCCGGCGACACGAACGAAATCTACCTCCTTCCCGTCCCCGACCCGTTCGTCGGAAAGACCTTCGCCGAACTCGGCGCCGCCATCCTCCAGAACCGCGATCCCGCAAACCCCGCCATCCTCGTCGGCGCCCGCACGAAGAACGGAATCTTCGTCAATCCCAGAAACCAGGAGATAGGGACCTTCGAACCCGACGACCAGATCGTCGTCATTGCCTTCGAACGACCGGAGAGATTGGTCTAACTGGACTTGCGCGATTCCTGAAGAAGGCCGCCACTGGCTGCTTGCCAGCCAGTGCCAACATCCAGCAGCAGGATGGCACGGCCGATTGTTCCGCACACCGCTCCCCACTCCGCAGAACTCATTCGGAAAATCGTCCGTGTTGCCTTGGCAACAAGAGGCGTACAGTCCACGCCCCATTACGCGTTTGGCAAACCTTCTCCGAACCCATGTCGCTCCACGCCACGTCATTCAATCTCTGTGTGACGATTCTACCGGTCGTCCGGCTTCCTCTCCCACGCGGGTGGGAAATCGGCTCGGTCCGACCTTCCCGCAAGCTATGCTACCAAAAATGGCAGCGTTGAATACTGGACAGGCCCCAGCGACTCGCCTTGATATTTGGTCGAACATAGTCCGGAGGAATCTCTCGATGACGGTCCGCAAGAAACTGTTGATCCCGGTTGTTACCCAGGCGTTTGTTGTCGTTCTGGTGCTGGGCCTGACAACGTGGGCGGTGAGCATTTCACGCACCAGTCTCGAGGAGAGTACGAAGCTTACTGAGACGGCGGCCGTCGCGAAAAGTGCTCTCGAGACGATCGAGATGTACTACAGCACTCCTATCCCTTCGGAGCAACTCGAAACGAGTTTGCAGGTGGAATTACAGAAGGTCAGGACCGTTCTGCCGAGCGAGGAAACGGGGCGTCTGGATCGCGTCGACGGACACGTCGAGGAGATGATCGCCAAGAAGACACGGAACGTTGAAATCGAGCGTCAACTGCTTGAACTGACCGGTGCCTCCAGGACGCAATCCGACAATTACATTCAAAGCATGGTCGCCAAGCTGGTTGATCCGGAGACGTCCGCATCGGTCACGGCCATGGAGAAGCAGGTCATTCTCGGAGCCCACATCAACACCTGCTCGAACGACAACGTTGAAAAGTTGTTCTACTCCACCGCTTTCCATCCAGAGGCAAAAGACAAGTTGCTGGCCTATATCCAGAAAGGGATCGAGAATGCCAAAGTGGATGCCAGGCGACTGGAGAATACGCCGTTTAAGGCCCTGCCTTTGGCCGCCCTCGAGTCGAACCAGAAACTCGATACCCTCGCCAGGGAGTACGTTGCCAACAGCGAGACGATGGATCGGGCCAAGGTCGCGTGCGATCAAGAGATGGGTTCCCTGGTGGGAGATCTGGCGGAGAGGGAACAGGCATCCCGGGCTGCAACGGGCAATCGAATCTTCAACGCCTTTGTTTTGATCGCTCTGCTCGTTACGTTGGTCGGTGTGGCGACCGTGATCTTGAGCGTTCTCTTGGGACGTCAGATTGGCCGGACGCTTCGCACCTTGGTCTCCGAGGTCCAAGGTCTGTCGCACGCCGCTGTGAACGGCGACCTTCAGCACCGAGGTAACCCCGAACTGGTAGGCTCCGAGTTCCAGCCGATCGTCGAAGGCATCAACGGTACGCTGGACGCCGTCGTGGGCCCGCTCGAAATGGCCGCCGAGTACGTGGATCGGATTTCCAAAGGCGATATTCCGCCGACGATCACAGATACCTATCGCGGCGATTTCAACGAGATCAAAAACAGTCTGAATCGGTGCATCGATACGCTCAATCATCTCGTCGTCGGCATGCACGAGATGGCGGAAAGCCAGAAGGCCGGCGATATTGAGGCCTATCTCGATACGGAACAATACGCCGGCGTCTACGAGCAGGTTGCCGAGGGCGTCAACCTCGGGGTACGCCTCCATATCGACAACATCCTCAAGATCCTCGGTATTCTGTCCTCCTATGCCGACGGCGACTTCGCTCCCGTGCTGGACAAATTGCCCGGAAAACAGGTCGTGGCCAACGAGATGATGGACGGACTTCGCAACAGCCTGCTCGCCCTGACCGAAGACGTCGATTTCCTCGCAGGCGCCGTGGTGGCCGGACAACTGGACGCCCGAGTCGACCCCGACAAGTATCGAGGGAAATACCGCGAGATCATTCTCGGAATGAATGCCACCTTGGAAGGAGTCGATCAGCCGATCCAGGAGATCAACGCCATTCTGCATCAAATGGCCGACAAGGATTTTTCGCGGAGTGTGACCCAGGAGTATCCCGGGGTGTTCGGACAACTTCGAGACAATGCCAACCTGGTGTCCGAGAACATGCGAACTGCCTTGAGCAATGTCCTGGACAGCGCCCGCCAGTTCTCGGAAGGGGCTCGCGTCGTCGCCGAGAGTTCGCAGACACTGGCCGCGGGAGCCCAGACCCAAAGTGCCAGCGTGGAAGAAATGACCGCGTCGTTGGAACAATTGGCTCAGTCGGTGAATGCCGTTACGGAGAACGCAACCCTTGCCAGCACGGTTGCCAATGAGACGAACCAGTTCGCCGAACAGGGAGGCGACGCCGTGCAGAGGTCCATCGCGGCCATGGAGACCATTCGCGCGAGTTCTCAACAGATCCGTGAGATCATCCAGGTCATTTCTGAAATCGCCAGCCAGACAAACCTCTTGGCGTTGAACGCCGCAATCGAGGCGGCGCGGGCGGGTGAGCACGGGATGGGGTTTGCCGTCGTCGCCGACGAAGTCCGCAAGCTCGCCGAAAGATCCAACCAGGCGGCTCGCGAAGTCTCGTCGTTGATCGAAGAGTCTTCACAGCGAGTCGAGGAAGGGGCCGAACTCAGCAACGAGACTGGTGATGCGCTGAAGCAGATCATCAAGGCGGCCGAAGAGACGGCGTCCAAGATCGCCGAAATCGCCGTCGTCACCGCTGAGCAGGCCACGCGCGCCAACGAAGTCTCCACGGTCATCCAAAGCGTTTCCCAGGTCACCGAGCAAACGGCGACCAGCAGCGAGGAAATGGCCGCCAGCAGCGAAGAACTCGGCACCCAGGCAACCGTCTTGCAGAATCTGGCGAGCCAGTTCAAAGTTCGCAATTGAAGCCATCACGCTCCGCCGTGATGAGCGCCCAAGTGCCAAAGAAGCGGCCGCTGGGGTACCGCCTGGCCCCATATTCTGATATCGTCCTGTTCCTACCGGAGCAGCGATGATTCTCCGAACAAGTGCTCCACGGAAGATCATCAGCGTCATCGCCGGCCAACTACCTCACACCGGCTGCAACAAAATGGATCAAAGTATCTTCACATTCTGGCTTGTGGTTGCTTTGTGTCTTACCGGTATGGTGGTAACGTGGACTCGCGTCCAATCCACGGGACGCGGGTGGCTGGTGGTCTATCTGGGAATCTTGCTCCTGGCGATCACAGGTTGGCTGTTGGAGCAAGGGTTGATCATCTACGCCGCTGCCGCACTGTGGTTCCTGTTGATATTGATTCCAGCATTGATCGGCAAACTCTATGGCCGGCGTTTCATGCAGCAAGACTACGCCGGCGCCCGACGGTTGGCACAGATCATTCGGTGGCTCCATCCCGCCGACGGCTGGATCGAGATGCCGCAGATCATCCACGCGCTCGAACTGGCGCAAAAGGGCGAGTTGGCAGCGGCGTCAGAAACCCTCGACGGCTTCCAAGACGTCAAGTCGATGGCCGGCCTGACGGCGATGATGAACCTCTATCGGATCACAAGTCGCTGGGAAGAACTTCTGGCCTGGCAATGAACATTGTCGGATTGTGGGTGCTGGGACCGTTTGTTGAATTCGCCTTGGGATTTCGACGATTCATGTTCGTCTACCTGCTCGCGGGCGTCGGCTCCA
>Ga0272443_10005113_pt1 | contig 13750 bp, 9 predicted proteins | sample SSMAcet12_FD_193581 | JGI IMG/M metagenome (GOLD analysis project Ga0272443, IMG submission 193581) | Marine sediment archaeal communities from Little Sippewissett salt marsh, Falmouth, MA, United States - SSM-Acet-12 | ecosystem: Environmental > Aquatic > Marine > Wetlands > Sediment ...
TGTTCGCGTCTTTCAGGCCGAATGCCTCCAGTTCTTTCATTAAATTCGGATTAACTCGTATACTCATGCTTATTCCTCCTGTGGCAAGTGCACAGCTCTATTTTCATTGCGTCTCCTCTCCCGTGATCTATGAGCTGTTAGCTATCCGCTTTTTTTTACCATCCCTTAAACGGATTTGGGCCGACCTCATCAATGGTTTTCGCAAATTCATCCATCATCCCGGGAAGCCTGTCATAGTCGATAATGGATACCGTTTCAAAACGTACACGTTCAGATTCTAGCGCTAATCTATCCAGGGTTTCGGAGACCTTGCTCAGCCGGATATCAGCCAGTTCACTTCCCTTGATAAAATGACACTGATAATCATCTCCGTGCTTGCATCCCAGAAGAAGGACGCCATCAATGCCCTTCGAAAGGGAGTCTGCAATCCAGATCAGGTTCATGGACCCCAGGCATCTCATAGGAATGACTCTCACCCACGCGTTATATTTCATGCGGTTAAGCCCAGCCATGTCAAGAGCCCCATAGGCGTCATTTTCACAGGCCAGCACCAGGATACGGGGTTTCTCTTCGTCCTCCTCAGGCACTTCAATGGCCTTAATCATTGCCCCTATCATAGCTACCGAGTAGTTCTTAAAGGAAATAATCCGTTCAGGACAAGCCCCCATACACACACCGCAACGCCGGCATCGCGTAATTTGGGGTAGCGGATTGGCCTCTTCATCTTCATTAATAGCCCCAAAAGGACATTCCACCGTACAGCGCTTGCACTGTGTGCATCGCTGCATGGCAAATTCCGGAAAAGTCATGTCTCCTGCCCTGGGATGAACCGCGGCGCCCTGGGATGTGAGCTCAACACACTGGATGGCCTTCATAACCGCCCCTGCCGCGTCTTCTTTGGCCGTCCTGATGCTCATGGGTCGGCGGATACAGCCCGCAGCATAGATTCCGGTGCGTCGGCTCTCATAAGGGAAACAGATGAAATGTGAATCTGGAAAATCATATTTAAGTGCAGGCAATTCAGGACCCTGCCGATATTCCAGATTTAAAATCTCCGAACGCCTGATCACGTCAAGCGGTATTTCCAGTTCTTCTTCATCTTTTTTCTCTTCCTTTTTCTCTTCCTTTTCCTCCTGAGTGATATCCATGCCAAAGGCCGTCACCGGGATCATACCTGTGGCAAGAACCACCATGTCCAAATTTTCCATAAGAACGGTCTCGCCTAACAGTTCATCTTCTGCCTCAACCACCAGGTTGTCACCATTTGCCTTGACCTCAGGGGACTGACACCGGATAAAAATGATTCCTTCTTCCTGGGCCTTGCGATAAAGATCCTCGGCCTGTCCGGGGGTCCGCATTTCCTTATACACGACAAAAATATTGGCATCTGGGTTTTGGCTCTTGACCAGCAGAGCCTGTTTCAGGGCGGTGACACAACAAACAGTCGAACAGTAGGGCAAATGATCAGGATCCCTTTGTCCTGCACATTGCAGGAAGGCGACATTTGTTACGTCTTTGCCATCGCTGGGTCGGGCTATTTTTCCCTCATTATTGATCTCTTCAAAAATGGTATTTGTAATGACGTTCGGAGAGGCCCCAAATCCGAGTTTTTTATCCAGTTTATCCGGATCATAGGGCTTCCACCCGGCTGCGAGCACAATAGCCCCAATTTTATGTACAGCCTTGGTTCCATTCTGACTAATCGTCACCTGAAAAACACCCGGGCCTCCGGCGGTATTGTCCACCTTGGCTCCGGTATAAATCTTGATTTTTTCATTTTGGGTGACTTCCTGGATCAATTGTTCCACGATGTTATCTTGAATGTCTTTGTACGGAAATGTCGCTATTTTTTCGACCTTTTTCTGGAAACCCCCTAATTGGGTCTCTTTTTCCACCAGAACCACTGAACAGCCAGCTTTTGCAGCTTCCAGGGCCGATGTCATACCGGTCAGCCCCCCGCCAACCACAAGGATATCCCTGGATATTTCTTCTTCAGGTTTAAAGGGTTCAGGCAGCTCCATCTTGTCAACTTTGGCCAGGCCCATTCGAAGATAGTCTTCTGCCATCAGCTGGGTGTCTTCATCCCCTGGTTTTTGACACCAGGCCACCTGTTCCCTGATATTGACCCTGTCAACAATACAGCTTTCAAAGTTAAACACATCATACATCACCCTATGGGAACAGGCTGCTATGACCAGTGTGTTGGCGCCCTCATTGGCAATGTCATTCTTAATGAGTTCCACACCTTCCTGACTGCACAGGTTACCATGAATTTGACACAGGGGGGCGCTGCCCTCTTCAGTCGCCACCTTGCTCAACTTTTCTGCATCAAGGGCATCTCCAATGCCACATCCCGTGCATATATAGACTGCCGTCTTTTTTTCCATTGAGTTTACCTCCTCACAACCGATTGAATAGCTTTTAGGGCTGCCGCCGTTCCATCCTGTACAACTTCGGAAACAAACGTCGGCGTTCTTACACAACCTGCAGCATAAATTCCGGGTTTGCCGTCTTGTGAAACCATAAACCCATAATCATCATAGGGGACCTGAATAGGAAGAGGGAATTCAGCCGTATTGGGTTGCATACCTGTTGCCAGCACAACCAGATCAGCAGAAATCTCATGTAGCTCCTCGGTCATTGTATCTTCAACCCTCAAAACAAGTCCCTTATCGTCTTCCTCGGTGATCTTGGCCACTTTACCTTTGAAAAACCGGATCGTTTCATCCTCCTTGACCTTGTTATAGAAGTCCTCCAAACGGTCTGTGGCCCGAATATCAATATAAAAGATGGTTATTTGGGCGTCTGGATATTGTTCACGCACGTATATGGCCTGCTTCATGGATGCCAGACAGCAAATTCCCGAGCAGTAAGGGAGATGATTTTCATCCCGTGAACCCGCGCATTGAACAAAGGCTACCGTCTCTGGCGCCTTACCATCGGAAGGTCTGAGAATCTTCCCCTGTGTTGGCCCTGTCCATGAGGCCAGTCTTTCCATCATGACGTTTGTGATCACATCCGGGTATTGCCCAAATCCATACGTATCAAGTTTGTTGGCATCATAGGGCTTCCATCCCGTTGCCCAGACAATAGCGCCCACCTTCAATTCCAATGTCTTTGTTTCCATATCCAGCTCGATTGCGTCATATGGGCAGGCCTCTTTAACTTTTTGGGCCTCATCACTTTTGACCAGGGACGGGTCCAGCACATATCGCATGGGGTAAGCCATGTCGTGTGGCAGATAGGCGGCCTTTATCTTATTCATCCCATAATTAAAGGCATTTTCAATTTCCAGAGTACAGGCCTCGGCGCACTTGCCGCAACCCGTGCATTTTTCGTTAACGTAACGCGGGTTTAATCGAAGGGTAACATCGAAATCTCCTTCCTCTCCGGATATCTTTTCCACTTCAGCCATGGTGAAAAAACGGACCCTGGGATTTTGTCTGATCCGGCGAAAATTGATTTCCAGCCCACAATACGGAGGGCACAATTTGGGAAAGTAGTGATGAAGCTGGGCCACCCTCCCTCCTAAATAGGGGTTTTTTTCCACTATATAGACATCGTAGCCCGCCTCTGCTGCCTCAATAGCGGCAGTGAGCCCGCTCATACCACCGCCGACCACCAGGATACTCTGGGTGTCTGTGTTTGCCATACTCATCCTCCTCGGCTCATTTATATGTTTCGGAACAGAAGTCGTTTTTCGGAACTATACACTTAGCAATACGCACACTCTTTTACAACGAAATAAATGGCATTAAGACGTAATCACTAGGCACCCCTAAACCCTCAATGCCTTTTCTGCTTTCTGATTACTGTATACGCCATATTTAACTCGCCGGTCACATCACCGTATACTTAGGTCCTCCTCCTCCCTCCGGAGGTACCCATGTAATATTTTCATAGGGGTCTTTTACGTCGCATGTCTTGCAGTGAACACAGTTCGAAAAGTTGAGCTTCATCATCCGCTTTCCGCTCTCCTCATCGATCTCCATTTCGTATACATTTGCAGGGCAAAAACTTACGCAAGGATTCTGATATTCTTCGGTACATTGGGTATAGCAGATGTCAAGATCCAATATTTTGAGATGGGCAGGCTGTTTTTCTTCATGGGTTGTCCCTGAATAATAGACATCCGTTTCCTTGTCAAATGTTTGCTTTCCATCAAATTTAATGACCCCCTTTTGCTCATCCGTAGGGGAATCCGTACCATAGACATCAACTACTTTTTTGAGGTGAACATAATCCGGCTGAGTGGAAAGCCGGCCTTTCAAGATCCTGCCACCCAAAATATACTGGAACCCGGCCTTGATCAAGGCAATCCATAGACCCTTTTGGAAGGCCTGGTGGAAATTTCGCACCTTGTAAAGCTCCTTCCCGATATAGCTGTCATAGAGCGCCTTCTGGTAGGTCTCAAGACTTGCCTGCGAGAAGTCCTCTTTTAAAAGAGATTGAAAGATTGTCTCTGCAGCCAGCATGCCTGATTTCATTGCAACATGAATTCCTTTTATTTTCTGGCTTATGAACAGGCTTGCTGAATCCCCCACAAGAAGGCCCCCTTCGAATGTAAGTTCGGGAATAGAGAAATACCCCCCCACTGGGGCTGTTTTGGCGCCGTACTGGGTCAGTTTTCCCTCCTTCAACAGGTCGACGACAAAAGGGTGGAGCTTAAATTTTTGAAACTCGCGATGTGGATCGAGAAGAGGGTCTTCGTAATCCAGACCTGTCAGCAACCCAAGAGAAACCATATTGTTTTTCATTCCATAAATAAACCCACCGCCATATGTATTACTCTTGAGAGGGTATCCCATGGTGTGGATTACGTGCCCTGGTTCAATTCTACCTTCAGGGACCTCCCAAACCTCCTTGACACCCACCACATAACCCTGAGGGTTTTTCCCTTCATCCAAATTGAATTTCTTGATCAGGGTCTTGGCAAGGCTTCCCCTTGTTCCCTCTCCAAAAACACTGACTTTGGCATGCAGATCGATCCCGGGTTCAAAATTGCTCTTTTTGCTGCCGTCTGCATCAATTCCCTTATCACCTGTCCTGACCCCGATGACCCGGTCATCCTCATAGAGGACTTCTGTGCCCGCAAAACCGGGAAATATATCAACGCCGCTCTCCTCGACCCGTTTACCTAACCACTCTGTAAACTTTGAAAGGGATACAACATAGTTCCCGTGATTGTTAAGAGGCGGCGGTGTTATAGGCGATTTAATCCGTCCATTTTGGGTCAGCAGGCACACCTCCTCTTTTTTGATCTCACCTTCTACCGGCGCGCCCTTTTCCATAAAGTCAGGGACAAGTTCTTTAAGGGCAACCGGATCCATGACGGCTCCGGAAATACTGTGAGAACCCACAAAGGCACTCTTTTCCAAAATGGCAATCATGATTTCATCCAGTTTTTTACCATCTCCTCCCTGCTCTATTTTCTGATTGTGCGTCTTTATGAGATTTGCGAGATGAAGCGCACCACTAAGACATGCAACACCCCCTCCAACAAAAAGTACATCAACTTCCATAACATCTCTTTCTTCCACCAACACATCCTCCAAATCAGATTAAGAAAAATACCGTCTCGTACCCAAATTTACAAGTCTCATAGCATAGTTGCCAACTAAAATGCAAGTTCATTTTAGAACTTTTTTGGTCGCTTCATTTCTCAATACCCACTCGAAAACGCTGGCAAAAACAAATGGTCAGATCGTGTAAGATTAGACGATTTTAAGGACGGACAGATAACAATATTATGGTTTTTCTTAAAATACCCTAACTTCGTTACGCATAGTAACCAAATGATTTTATGGCTTGATAAAAGGCTTCTAATCATTATATTCATATATTGAAATTTTATGGAGGGAATATATGTCAGAGGTAACAGAGACTCCAATATGCCCACATTGCGGTAAAAAGATGAGCAAATGGGCGGGTACGCAACTTCAATATGGGGGATGCACAACATGGTCGGGTGATTTTTTGTATGTGTGTTTCAACGATGAATGTCCTTATTTTGTAAAGGGCTGGGACTGGATGTGGAATAAATACCATCGGCACGTATCCTATCGCCATATGCTGGATCCCGATACCGGCAAGACAAACCCTTTTCCCGTCAAATCTGAAGACGCACTCAGAAAAGGAATAATTGAAGAATAGCCAGGTGTAAGCGATCAGCAGGCCAAAAAATTGATATGATGCCGATCCACCCCTAGTGACGTATACCCTTTTGCCAGAGGTGATAATGGAAAAAATAGGCAGAAATGATCCGTGCCCTTGTGGCAGCGGGAAGAAGTTTAAGAACTGTCATCTGGGCCGTGAGGAAGAGCTTTTTTTATTACAATCCGAAAAGCTAAAGAAGGATGTGGCACAAAAAATCACCTCCCTTCCGGAAGTAAATTATGGGCGATCAAAGGAAATCGCAGATGCCTTGGACATCACGGAGCTTACCGGAAATGTCGAGATATCAGGGATAAAATTTATCGATTTCGCAGCATATGTCGCCCTGGAATCCTTTGACAAAGGAAACTTAGGGGGTAAGCATTACAAGGCAGCAGGCCTGATTGTCAATCCGATGAAGACGGAAGAAAAGGATCCCAAAACACTCTATATCGCCATTACACCCAATATACATGATTCGACCCTAACCCATGAACTGGCCCATGCACTGGATTTTCTCGGGGGCTCTGGTCTTCTACCCGGAATGACATTCCAGCTATGTCTCGAGGCCCATATTTCCCAGGATCACCTGGATCACCCCAGAGAATTCGGAGACTGGCTGGATTATCTTAAAAACCGCTTTCATGTAGAACTTGACGCAGAAGACACAATCATATCTTATTTGCATTCACACGGTATGCTGATAGAGGGCTCCCTTGTCAAAAGTGGCGATATCCCGAAAATAGCCGCCCACTCAGCAGAGATGATAAAATTTTTGACAAATCGCAGGGATGAAATCGATGAATTAATAAAAAACCGTATGGGCTATGTGGGACATTCATCTTTGTGATCCCCCACAAAAAAGATGCTCCAGGTGCCCTAAAGGCCCCTGGAGCAGTGTGGGTTAAAAATAAATAGAGTTATACCATACCAACGACCTTTTCAATCTTCACAAAGCGGATGATGGGCCGTTTGATCATCTCCCATTCATTCGTTTCCGCATCATATTTGGAGTTTGTGAATACATTTCCCCAATTCTCCTCATCTATCTTTTTAAAATCGGCTCGGTAGTAATAACCCGGCCATCGGGTCTCCTCACGGAACAGTTTATGCCTTACATGGGCCTCGGCAATAAGCAGTCTGTGATTGTTTTCCCAGTACCTCATCAGTTCATGGATATCACGGGCAGCGACCTTGTCCAGGTCCTCTCTCACATACTTGAGGAGATCCAGGGCAATATTCAGCGTAGTTGCACTACACGTATACTGGGCTCCCCAGCCCGCTGCATACTCGTCCATGATCTTCTGGATACGGAACATAAGCATCTTCGGATCGATCCAGTTTGGATTAATCTCTTCAGAATAGGTGTACCCCTTATGAAGATCACCGACCGCATAATCTTTGGTATCCTCATAAAGCTTCATTGGGGCGTAGGTCCTGGTCTTGAGCTCATCTATCTTTGCTTGATCCACTTCGGGCATATCCGGATTCTCGACACAGAATTTAATTGCGGCTTTTGCCGAGATACGGCCTTCGGTGAATGAGCCGGAAGAAAACTTATGGCTGGAATCACCGACACCATCACCCGCTGCAAACAGGCCTTTGACGGTGCTCATCCGGTTGTATCCCCAGAAATACTCGCCCTTGGAAGTATCATCCTGCAGGTCCTCCGGACCGCTACACCACGCACCCGAGGCCCCTGAGTGCGACCCGATAAAGTACGGCTCAGAGGGGATTATCTCAGAGGGGCCCTGTTCAGGATAGATATTTTTCGATGCCCACAACATGGCCTGGCTAATGGTCATATCCAGAAAATCTTCCCATGCCTCGGCTTCCAACTCTTTCAGTCTTTTCTTTTTCGCCTTTTCATCTGGTGCTTCAGACGCAATCTTTTCGATTGCTTTATCCGTGTGCATCAGAATTGGACCATCACCTTCCATATAGACCCGCTGCATCATCAGATGGTTTCTGAGGCAGGTCGGAATCGGTTTAACCGCCCCATAAGGGAGCCAATTATGGAGTTCCCCGCCTTCCTTAAGGCCTTCTCCCATGTAGTTAACACCGCTTGCAGTGGTAGCAGTCGCCTTAAACAGCAGGAACCAGGCACCAACCGGGCCATACCCGTCCTTATATCGGGCTGGTATGAAAATCACCTCCTGGGATGTCATTTCCGCGCCTGCCTGTTGCATCAGGGCAGAACTTGATCCGGAGTTCCATGGCGGATACCAGGCACGGCCCAAACCTTCGCCTGTTGACCTTGGCCTGAATACATGAACAGCTCCTCCAGCCGCAACCAGGACAGCCTTTGCCTTGAACACATAAAAATCAAAGGGCTCTCTGACGCTAAACCCGACAGCTCCTGCCACCCGGTTCTTGTCATTTTTGTCAAGGAGCAGCTCGTGGACAAAGACCCTCTCCACGATTTCACCATCATCCTCAAGGGTTGCCATAGCATTCTTTGCCGCCTCGGCCAGGATGAGCTTATAGGATTCTCCATTGATCATGAGCTGCCACCGGCCTTCATGAACGTACTGGCCGTCAGGATCCTTCCAAATGGGAAGCCCGAATCCTTCAAACATGTGCACGGAGCCATTCACGTGCCGGGCAATGTCCATGACCAGATCCTGCCGACACAGCCCCATGAGATCCTGCTGCACATAGCTGAGGTAATCAATGGGGCTATTGTCCCCTACATACTGGTTAATGGCAGAAAGACCCATGGCAACGGCCCCACTTCTATCAAAAGCAGCTTTATCCACCAGGACAACCTTCTGGCCGTTCTTTTTGGCCCAGTAAGCCGCCTCAACACCTGATCCTGTTGCCGCCATACCACCGCCTATAATCAAGAGGTCCGTGGTAACTTCTTTAGTTGCAAAATCTTGCATAGTTTCTACCTCCTTTTTTTAGTCCCCAAGTGTCCAGACTTTGTCAGTCCTCAGTGAGGCCGGCTCTGTGGCCAGCAATTGATCATCCAGCGTTCCGGGTCCAAAATCGAAACCGCCATCTGGCGGGGCAGACCCCTCAGGCGTTGTCCTTATGGGGAACTTAAAGCGCTTGACGCTGCCGTCGCGGAATTTGACCGTCCACATGATGTCTTCGGTGCCTCTTAAAGGCACAACGCTCGAACCCAACGGCACAAAGTCGGCATAGCCTCTCATATCGATTGCCTGCTGTGGGCAGATCTTGACGCAGTTATAACATTCCCAACACATGGCTGGCTCCTGGTTATACGCCTTCATCCTCTCCTGGTCCAAAACCATCAAATCATTCGGGCAGATATATAGACAAGCGGTTCTGTCTTGTCCTTTACACCCATCACATTTATCTGTAATCACAAAACTTGGCATTGTACACCTCCTGTTTTAACTGTTAAAATAAACATCCAACTAAACACAAATAAAAAAAGTCCTTTTTTGCACCCCCTTTCTTTTAATTTTGTTTTTCATTTCGCACGACACCTAAAACTATTTTTTGACGTCGCCGGTGGCAGCACCGTGCAGTTTTACCTCAACCTTTTCCTCAAGGTTCTGGTAATAATTCTGGAGTATTTCTACCACCTCAGGACGGGAGAATTCGGCCGGGAGATCGCCTCCCTCTGAAAGCGTCTTTCTTACCATGGTTCCGGAAAGAAGGAGTCTATCATCTTTTCCATGCGGGCAGGTCCTCATGGAGGCCATCCCGCCACACTTGTAGCAATGGAATGTCCAGTCGATGTTGAGGTTCTGACATTTCAGGGCTCCCTCCGGGATTTGATCAAATATCTTCTGTGCATCAAAGGGTCCATAATAATCGCCAACACCTGCATGATCACGACCGACGATTAGATGACTGCACCCATAGTTCTGGCGAAAGACGGCATGTAACAGGGCCTCTCTGGGGCCGGCATACAGCATCTCCATGGGATACCCCCCCTGGACGACCGTCCCCTCGACAAACCAGTTGTCCACGAGGGCCTGAATCGCATTTACACGGACATCAGCAGGAATATCGCCAGCTTTAAGTTTACCTAACAACTGGTGAATATAGACACCATCCATAACCTCCACAGCGATCTTGGCCAAGAACTCGTGGGAACGATGCATGGGGTTTCGGAGCTGCAGAGCGGCGACCCGCTTCCACCCCAGGTCTTCAAAAATTTCCCGGGATTCTACAGGCCTTTGATAAACACCCTTAAATTCTTCGGGATATACACCCTCGCTTAGAACCTGTACCGGGCCTGCCAGATTATACTTGGGCTGTGCCATTACTTTTGCCACACCCGGATGTTCCATATCTGTTGTGGTGTATACGGTTTTACACTCATGTTCTTTGTCAATGGTGTACTTTTCAGAAACTTGAATCGTGGCCATAATAGTGCCCGTCTCATCATCCACTAATGCCAGTTCATCACCCTCTTTAACCGCTTCATCGTCAGTAGAAAGTGTCACTGGAACAGGCCAGAATGTGCCATCTGTCAGGGCCATATTGTCACACACGCCCTGCCATTCAGCCTTTGTCATAAAACCGGTTAATGGGGTAAATGCCCCAATCCCCATCATGACAAGATTGGAACTCTCTTTTGATGTGATTCTGATCTGCTTGAACGACTTTGCCTTTTCGCTCTGGGCATTAAGTTCACTGCCTTCAAGTAACAACGGCATCAATTTTTCTTCTTTACCATGGGGCGTAACAAGATTTGACATAAACGATCCTCCTTTTAATGGTTAGGTTCAAGGCCTCAATTATTTGTAATTACGCATTAAATTTTTCTGGATGTGGTTTTCCTTACCTTCCGTAACATTCTCCCCGAAAGGGCTTAAATTTTGACGCTGTCCGCCAAATTAAAAATTATTTGCTCCGGAATCCGTGTTCATGGCATTTTTCTTCTTTGTTGAAATATGATCCAAGATATCCTTCAGGATGTTTTCGCTGACAGGTTTTGACATATAATAAACAATTCCCAGTGTTCTGATTTCCTTTTCCAGCTCATTTGTACTGGTACCTGTCATTGTGACAATTCCTATGTCCGGCCGCAATTCTTTTAGCTTTCCGATAAGATCCCGCGCGGTCATATCAGGCAGAGACATATCCACAAGAACCAGATCGAATTGTTTCTCTTCTACCTTTTCCAGGGTGTCCTGGGCCGTTTCTGATTTTTCGGCATGATGTCCCCATCGTTGAATCAATTCAACAATATTGGAAAGCGCAGGGATATCACTATCAGCTACCAGAACATCCATTGACAGGTCTTCACTTTCGATCTTGAATTTAAAACTAATCCTTTTTGGTGGCTAGAATCATCCGCAACAAATGTGCCAGAAAAATGTCTTCTGCCTTAATCTATTGAATTATATTTGAAAATTTCTGTGAGCAGGAAAAGCCCGGTGAAATGAAGGCGGGTAAATCGGGTGAAAACACCCGATGAGAAAAATTGATTTACCGCTATGTCATTGAATCTGTTTTGTTTAATTGAAATCGGGCGATAAAACCCGATAAAAAGTCAATTCAACCCGATTTTTTTCATCTTTGTATAAAGTGTTTTTGGGTCTATACCCAGCATGGCCGCCACTTTACCCCTGCGCCATTGGTTCTGATTCAATGCGTTAAGGATAATACGCTTTTCGAAAACTTCCATTGCTGAGCGAAGATTCACGACATCATCACCGGTCTCCTCAGGGGTCTGAGTTTCCATTTTTTTTGATTTATCGTTTAGAGTCAAAAAATCAAAATTTCCTACGGCAAGATATCGTTGAATGACGCTTTGCAACTCACGCACGTTTCCCGGCCAGTTATGATTGCATAAAATCTCTGTGATTTTCCCGGGTATGATAGGCATTTTTCTGCCCTTGCAGTAAAGCCTCATGAAATACTCAATGAGTAAAGGAATGTCCTCTTTTTTTTCTCTTAAGGGTGGCAACACGATGGGAATGACGCTTATCCGATAATAAAAATCCTCACGCACCTGTCCTTTGCTCACCATTTCTGAAAAATCCTTGTTGGTGGCAGCGACAACACGAAAATTGGATCTTCGGGCCTGGGTATCTCCTACCGGGATGTACTCACCACTTTCAAGTGCCCGGAGGAATTTGACTTGCGTATTTAGTCCAAGCTCACCCACTTCGTCCAGAAAAAGTGTTCCGCCATCAGCTGTATGTAAATACCCTGTCTTGTCTATATGGGCCCCTGTAAACGCTCCCTTACGGTGTCCAAAAAATTCACTTTCAACAAGATTTTCAGGGATTGCCCCGCAATTTACAGGGACAAATGCCTTGTCAGCCCTTGGGCTCATTTCGTGGATTGCCCTTGCAACCAGCTCCTTACCGGTGCCGGATTCACCAAGGACGATAACACTGGCATCGGAGCCGGCAGCCTTGAGGATAAGTTCATAGACATTTTGCATGGGTTGACTTTTTCCAATGATATTGCCAAATTTATAGCGTTCTCTCATACAGGATCTGAGTTTTATATTTTCCTTCCGAAGATACTCCGTCTCCTCCTGCATGGACTTTTCCCAGAGCACCTGTTCTGTGATGTCCCTCATGGTAGCTAGAATAGCGGGTCTGGACTTCAGTCTTATGACACTTCTGTTCGTTGATACCCATATTGTCCTACCTTTTTTGGTAACGCACATTCCCCAAAGCAGATTACCGATGTCTACGTCCCGTTCCTGCGGATCAAATACCTTTCGAAAAAGCTCCCTGAACTCGCGGTCAAAAAGCTGGACGACCTCCATTCCGGCAACTTCTTCAGGTTCCGCAAATTCAAACATATCAACAAACGCATTGTTTACAAAAAGGATAACCCCATCTTGCACCAGTACAACCCCATCTGCGACGGATTCAGTGAGACTGCGGTAAAGTAATTCTCTTTCCTCAAGCGCCTTTTGTGTCTTCTTGAGGGCCGTCAAATCGCGTAATATGGATAACCGCGATACGCTGCCATCGGGATTTCGCGTGGGCGTGCTGATGACATCATAGGTTTTGTTGTTTCTGGAAAGATCCCATTGCCAATGGACAGTTTTTCCTGCAAAAACACCCTGATCTGTACACCCTGGGCAAATGTCTTCTCTATTGCAAAAATAATCGTAACATTTTCTTCCGGCAATGGGTCCCAGTTCTTTTCGAAGCGCCGGATTTATATATTCAATGTCGTATTGCTCATTTACGATATATATCCAATCTTCCATAGATTTCAGGATGTTTAAAATATTTTCACTTTCAAGACGCAATGTTTCGTCAGCCCGTACCCGCTCGGCAATCCTGCCCAAGCGCTCGGCGATGGCATTCAGTAAATGTCTCTCTTCCTCTGGAAAAAGTTCCTCACTACTCTCCGGCCTTTTGAGATAATAGACTTCCAGGGTTCCCGCCCACTCGCCATGAACAATGATGTCACTGGTCTGTTTCCATGGGGTTTCGCTGAAATTTTTCGTCCTGAATTCCTGATACCCCATAATGACACGAGCGCAGGTGATCTCCGGATACTGCCACGAAGGAGGAATGAGGTCAGCGACTCCTTGGAGGATCTCCTCTAATGTTGTGCCGGGTTTTTCGCGAAGGGCTGAAATACCATAAAGGCAGTTAAGCTCCTTGATTCGCTGGGTAAGATCATGGGTTCTTTT
>Ga0272443_10005114_pt1 | contig 13745 bp, 16 predicted proteins | sample SSMAcet12_FD_193581 | JGI IMG/M metagenome (GOLD analysis project Ga0272443, IMG submission 193581) | Marine sediment archaeal communities from Little Sippewissett salt marsh, Falmouth, MA, United States - SSM-Acet-12 | ecosystem: Environmental > Aquatic > Marine > Wetlands > Sediment ...
AAAAGTTACTTCACAAAAAAAACAATTATTAGAAAATAATATTAAAAAAGAACCACAGATAAAAGATATAAAAACAGGAACATTTACATTAGCACCAAAAAGAACAACTTTACAAATAATTAAAGATATTCCTTCAAAGATAACAGAGAAAATTACTGGTAAAAAGCCTAGAGAAATTTTCGCTAAATCTTTTGGTATAGCACCTGATGTAACAAAGAAAACTAATATTTTAGAAGTAGGAGCAGATGTTGCAATATTGCCAATAAAAACTGCTAAAGCTGCTGGAATTATTACTGGAACAGGTGCCGAAGCTATAGCAAAGAAAGTTGCCCCAGAGGGAATAGATGTTAAATTAAAAAGAAAAGAGTTTACGGTTTTTACTCCTGAATTTGGGACTGTTACTGCTCAACAACCTACTGGTGTTAAGAAAGAAATAAAGGTTAGAGAAGCACAAACAGTAAAAATATTAGAACCAAAAAGAATAGGGGAAGGTGTCAAAGCGGGTACAGCATTAGGATTAACGCTGGTTGCACCAGCAGCAGTTGTAACTCCTGGATTAGTTCTTGGTGGAACAAGAACTGCTTTAGACAAAGAAAAAACTACAACTGAAAGGGTTATTGGTGGAGCTGAAGCAGGTTTAGGATTAGCAATAGGAGGAATTGCATTAACTAAAGTTGCAAGAACTCCTGTAACAATAACAAAAGCAAGACCAGTTTTAAAAGAGCCAGTACCAATACAAGTTTCTGCAGTCAAAACTATAGGTGGTAAACCAACAACAATAAGTACATTCGCTAGGGTTACAGAGGTTAGACCAGAAACAGTAATCATAAGAACTACAAAGGGTAGGCAATTTTTAGGATTAGAACCAATAAGTGTTGTAAAAAAAGAACCAAAAGTAATAAAACAATTTACTCCATTAGTAGTTAAAGACACAAAGCCTTTCGTATTAGCAGAAGAACAATTAGGTAAAGAAACAGTAAAGTTATCTAAAGTAATGCAAAAAACATCTCCAACAAGCAAAATAAAACCAAGAAAGATTATAGATTTAGAAGGAAGAGTAGTGCCAGAAGAAAAACTTAAAGAAATTGAAACATTTTTATCAACAAAGTTATCAACAAAAGGAACACAAGTAAAGGGAGTGGAAATAGTAAAAGAACTAGGAAAGCCAACGACGACACTAGGATTAGTTAAGGATGTTAAAAAGGTAAGAGTTACGCCTAGAACATTAATTGATAAACCGATACTTGATTCTAAAGTAATGAAAACAGTTTCAGTATCAGAACAAAAATTATTAGGAGAGTTAGGTGTTGCTGATGTATATGGAATAAAGACTGTATCTAAAACAATAAAATCACCACAACCTAGACCACTAGGAAAAATAGAGGAAGAAAAAAGTGTATTATTCAAACTTAAACCAAAAGATTCACAAGAAGTTAAAGTTTCATCAATTACTGGGATAAAAAGTCAAAAAGTAAAAGATAAAGCAATAGCAGAATTAGTTCCAGCCCCAAAAGTAAAAAAAATTCCTGAAATAAGTATTGACGTAAAGCCAGTCAAACAAGTAAGTATCGTAGAAAAAGGTACAGTAACTCCAGTATTAACAAATTTAGAAAAACCAGCATTAGTTAAAGATAAGAAATCAATGTCTATAGTTTCTGATATAAATCAAAAAACAAAGCCAGTGTCATTATCAAAAACAAAAGAAGATAAATTGCAAGTAATAAAGTTTAAACCATCACAGATAACTGTATCAAAAGGTATAAGTAAGCAGAAAGAAGTAGTAGAAAAAATATCATTAAACACATTAAGACAAAAGAGTGACCAATTGCCGAGATTAAAAGAATTAACTAAACAAAAAGCAATATCAATTACGTCACTAATCAAAGAACCTAAGCTTAAAACCCCACAAATATATGTTCCACAAACCACACCAAGACCACCAACAAAGCCGACAAGCCCAATAGTAATATCTCCAGTAATAAAAACTTCAGCAAAGGCACAAATAAAGAAGATAGCAGAAACAATAAAAGGAGATTATACAGTTTTTGTAAGAAAAAGGGGTAAGGATATTGAGACAATAAAAAAGAAAACTAAAGAAGAAGCTGTTAAATTCTTAGCAAAAAAGCTAAAGAAAACAGTTGCCGCATCAGGATTTATTGAATCAAAGGGAAGAAGATTAATGGTAGAAGAACTAGGATTAATTAATGGCGAATTTAGAAGATCAAAGGTTGATCCATTTAGAGTCGTCCAAAGAAAGACTAAGCGATTAGGCACACGTAGTGAAACTTCGCAAATACAATTACTAAGAAGTAGTAGCAATATTTTAAGTTCCTCTAAGAGAGGAGGGAGGAACAAGAATGCTTTCAAATTCTTCTAAACGTGCACAGTTATCAATATTCGTATTATTAATGATAGGTGTAGTTTTTTTCTTATTAGGTTTGGCGTTAACACCAATGTTATCAAGCGTATCAAGTGAAGCGATGTCAAGTTCAGAATTAAATTGTAGTAATTCTTCAATATCTGATCAAGACAAAGCAGTTTGTACTTCAATAGATATACAAGCTTTCTTGTTTTTCGGAACGATAATGGGTTTAGGTGCAGTACTTTTTGCGGGAGTAGCATTAAGATGAATAAGAGAGGATCAGTAATATTTGGAATAACAATAGCAATATTTATTTATATAAGTGGTGTTTTGATATTACCTTTCATAATTGACGACGTTGATAGTTCAAGGATAGCTTTCGATTGTACTAACTCATCAATAAGTGATGGAACAAAATTAAATTGTTTAATAACAGACATTACAGTTCCTTATTTTATACTATTTTTTGTAAGTTTATTATTAGGCTTTGTGGCAGGTGCAATAAAATGAAAAATAAAATAATAGTTTTTTTTATAATAGGATTCTTTTTATTTAGCTTTGCTAATGTTATGGCTGGTAATTTAAATAAAGTCGGTCAAGACTGGGACAACGTTGAACAGTTTAAGAAGGATAGTACAACATCAAAGTATGGTAAGTATGAAATTAGAAATTCTGTATTAGGGATTCCATTTTTACAATTATCAAAGGTGGCAGAATTAGAGCTTGTTAATAATTCTGAAAGATGTAGTGATTGTTATGCAGACGTACCAATAACACTTTATAATGATGGAATATTAATAGATAAAGTCATTTTTAAGACATTACAAAAAGACGGAACATGGATAGAACAAGCAATAAGAAATTATCAAATTAGTTATCCTGGTGAAATAAAAAAATACAAAACTGTTTGCGAAGAACAGACAACACAAAACGGAACAGCTTTTAAAGTATGTGAAGATGTTGATGATGGTACATCTCTTGGAAGGATTATTTATCAAGAAGGTGAAGTTGTCGAAGCAGGAACATATTACGTCAGAATAAATGGACAAAAAAAACCTTCAAGAACTGTTGACTGGATAATAGAAACTAACGGTATTACAACAAATGAATGGGCAGTATGGGGTAACATTTCAGAAGGAGATGATGCTGAGGTTATACTTAACGATCCAGATAACGCTTCGTCTTCATTAAATTTTGAAACATTATTTAATGCTACTGCAAATATTACGTCTGGGGCAAGAGTAACAAACATGTCTCTATGGACAAACAGTAGCGGATTATGGAGCGTAGCAAACATTTCAGAGATATACCCATCTAAACTTGAAGTCCAATATAGGTTAGACGAATCAAGCGGTGATGTAATAGATTATTCAGACAATGTTTCAAATGGTACTAACGTTGGTGCGACAACAGAGCAAACTGGAATAATAAATGATGCTTATAATTTTGATGCAGGGGAAGGATCTTACGGTGACCATTTTACAATACCTCAAGTAAACCTTGACAACTTTACTATTAATATGTGGGTTAACCCTGACGGAAATTGGGGAGCAAACTCTGATCACTTTTGTTCTTTAAAAGACGGATCAGGAGCTACAGGAGATAGGATATATTATGATAACGCTATAACGTTTCAAATTGATGATTCAATAACAGGCAGTGGATATGCTTTAGCAAATCATATAGGAACTTGGAAGATGTATACTTTTAGAAGAAATGGTACTAATATAGAAATTTTTCTTAACGGAACAAGTGTTGATAATACTACCGTATCCACTAACACATTTTCAATAACAAGTTTCGCAGGTAAACTAAATGCTGTAACAGCTGTTGCTGCTTTCGACGGAGATATTGACGAAATTTCAATATTTAATGAAGCAATATCAAACTCTGAAATAACTTCGCTATACAATTCTGGCAGTGCACAATATCCATTAGTTTCCGAAAAAACAAAAACTTGGAACTTTACAATAAATGATACAACAAAGTGGAACGTTCAGGCTTGTGACTCTGATGGAGATTGTGGTTTTGCAGAAAATAATTATACTGTTTTTATTGATTCTACTAGCCCACAAATATCTGTCGAAAATCCTAACGGAACAATAAACTATAATTATATTGGAGGTAATGAAACTTTAAATGTAACTTTTACAGATACAAACTTAGAAAGTTGTTGGTACAATTATAACGGGACTAATATTACAATAAGTGGTTGTTCAACGGGCGTAAAAACTTCAAGTAATTTTACATTAGAAGAAGATAATTTTAATATAACAATATACGTTAATGATAGTATTGGAAATGAAAATAGTACATTTATTAATTGGAGTTATACATACCTTGAAAATAACAGAACGCACAATTCTAGTAGTTTTGAAACAGAATCTGAAACTTTCAGAATTAATGTAGAAGGTGCTAGTTCTGTATCATTATTATACAACGGTACTTCATATTCAACAACAAAGTCAGGTAACACTTATAGTAGAAATTTGCAAATACCATTAAATCAGTTTGGAAATAATACAATACAATTTAGATTTGACGACATAAACAATTCATATATTAGTTACCAAAACGTTACGCCAGTAAACTTTACCTTATGTAATTCTAATTTAAGAACAGAATTTCTGAACATAAGCTTTAGAGATGAAAGTAATTCAAGTAATATAACTGCCAGTATTCCAACAAGTACGTTTAATTATTGGTTAGGTGATGGTACTGTTTATAAAACTTACACATATATTAATAATACAGAAAATGAAAACTATTCTTTTTGTGCGAATCCAAATAGGACATTAAACTTAGATGTAAACATACAGTATAAATCTAATGATTACCCTCAAAGAATTTATAACCAAGAAGATATAGAATTAACAAATTCTACAACTAACACTGTACTTTATTTGCTTAGTAGTGTTGACGGGATTTATGTAACTTTCCAGGTAATAAATTTAGCAGAACAAACAATCTCTGGCGTAGAGGTCACAGGAAGAAGAATAATAGAAGGAGTTAATACTGTAGTTGCACAAGGCACAACTGACGCTTCAGGTTCTTCTACTTTTTGGTTAAACCCAGACTTCTTGCATACTTTTATTTTCAGTAAATTAGGTTACGATACTTTAAATGAAACATTGACACCAACACAGTCAACATACACAGTTCAGCTTGGCGGTACATCTGATGTAGTGGTTGATGATTATTCTCAAGGAATTTCTATATTGACTAAACCAAAAGGAAATAATATATTATTCAATACTTCTACAAATTTTAATTATACAATAAATTCAAGTTATTGGACATTAGAAGAGTATGGTTTTATATTAAGACATAATAACAATACAGTAATAGGATCAGACTCTGATACAACTGGAACTGGCGGAACATTAAACATATTAACAACAACTCCTTTAAATGGTAGCATAATAATGGATTATTATTATATAATAAACTCTACATATATTAATGGTTCAACAACCTGGAAAGTATATAAAACATCAGATTATAGTATAAGTTTTTTTTTAACACGTATTACAACGTATATTGCTTCTGACATATTTGGGATACTAGGAGATGATAATGGATACTTTGCAAAATCAGTTATAAGTATATTATTAATAATAATGTTTTCAGGAATAATAAGTATGAGATACGGTATTGCTTCAGAACAAGCTGTAAGTGCTTTAATCTTCATAACAGTATTTTTCCTTAACTGGTTCAATTTTATCCCAACGCCAGATAGCATAAGTATTATAAACTTGGGAGACTTTTTAGTAACGCTTACTGCTATAATAATAATAGCTAGTATATTTAGGGAGGAGCTAAGATGAGATTTTACTATTTCGCTGTTATAATAACTGGAATAATGTTATTAATAAACCTTGCAGGTTTTGTAAGTCCTTCTGGAGGATTACTGCAAACATTTAACATAATAGATTCTGATGGAAGCATTACTCTTCAGAATTTTAAAAACTCTCCTTTATGGAGTAACAGTTCTTCAACAGACTCAATACCAGGTTTGACATATATTTTAATAGGAGCAGTAGTTGCTGGATTAGTTTTGGGTGCATTCGGTAGATCGCCAGACATAAGATATATAACTGCTGGAATGGTTTTAACACTAACTGGATTATTAGCAGGAGACCTGATGTGGTTATTTATGAAAGTAAGTTCTTATGGAGTACAATGGATAACTAATTTAGCAGTATTAATAATAGCACCATTGCTAGTAGGATTATTCATAACAGCACTAAATTTCTGGCAGGGTAATGACTAATGGGAACATATATAGATCCACTCGACATAAAAACTCTTGTTTTGGAATATTTTCTTGGCACACCAGAATTGTTAATTTTTGGATTGGTTATTGTAATCGCATTCGCATCAGCAAAGTTTCAAATGTCTAATAGGAATTTTGGCTTAATAATAGTGATAAGTTCAATACTATTCGCAGCATATTTAGGTGAAGCAATATATCTATTTGTATTAATAATAATGGGCTTTATAATATTTAAATCGTTTGGGAGTGCGTTTAGATAATAGACTTACACCTCTATTATATAAATAACACAATACTCGTAATACAATGGAAGATAGATACATTAATAGTAAATTCTCAATAAGAAATAGTTCTCTTTTAATATTTTTGATGTTATTTTTATTTACAATAAGTTTTACTTCGGCTTTTGAATTAGAAAAGAAACTAATACAAATTGAAATTGATGAAGATTATCCTTGCCATATTGAAAATGGTGACACAATAGTATGTGATGCAATAACCGATAAACAAATTGACGACTGGAAAACTAAAATACAATCTATTTCATCTAAGATTGATGATGGTAAAGGTAAACTTATTGATAATCCAGAAAAAGATAAAGGGGTTTTAACTGACGCTAATAAAATAAAAAAGCTAGATTCTAAAAAAACATTATATCGAGGAAAAGTAAATAAAGAAATTGATTTGACAAAAGAATACAGAGAAAAGATTGATATTTATGATTTAGATGATGAGATAAAGATTGGTTTCGCTACTAATGTTTTCGCTGTTTCAGGCACACCTTTAGAAAACTTTGATGTTAATACTACTACTGGGGAAATCACTTATGCTCCGTTAAATTTCTCATATGTTGAAAGTTTATATAATACTAATAAATTTTTTTGGGGAGATAGTTATATGAAGTTTTCTACTGGAACAAAAATTAATACATTTGCATTTTGGTTAAATGCTACAAGTGATAATGAAGACGACTTATTTAATGCAGACGTAAATGGAATTTGGGAAATTAATATAGTTGATGGAAATCTTTCAATGGACATAGTTAATGAAAGTAGTGTAGATCATACTTATGTTTCAAATATTTCTGTTTCTAATAAAAATTGGACATATGTAGTAATTACCATAAACACAACACATATAATATTTAGAGAAAATAATAATAAACAGATTATTGAACAAAATGGAACTATTGAGGATACATTTGCTTTTTATCCAAGAGCTGATTTTCGTGACGGATTACAAATAGATGAATTAAGGTTTTATGATAAATCATTAAATGATACAGAAGTAGATAGTTTAATAAATAATGGTTTTAAATGTAACAATTCTATTGTTAATGATGGACTATTAAATTATTATTGTATGAATGAAAATTCTGGCACAAGAATTAAAGATAATTGGATATATGGTAAAGATAGACCAGTAAATTCACTAACAAGAAAAACAGATAATATAAGTGTCACCACTTTAGGTTATGACGTTAATATTTCAATAGTTAATATGTCAAATGCTTTAATTTACTGGCAAAACGGAAGTTTAATTAATAATTCACAAACAGGTAGTAGAAATTGGACATTTTTAAATAATGATACATTCTATATATTAGACAATTTTAATGTAACAGAAGATGTATCTAGAGTAAATAGTCCGTTATCAATAACTCAAAAAACAAGTTCAAGTCTACATATAACTAATAGTTTAGATGATAAGTTAGACGGTATTAGCGTAATTTTTGATTTGCCACTATGCGACCAAGTTGGAAGAATAACTTACACATCTGATACTGGTGATGTTGAAAGCTTTACTACTGGTGATTTCACTTGTTCAGGAGGAAATGCTATTCTAGTATTAAATAATATTGATCCAAGTATGACTTCTAATTATTTAGAATGGACATATGGCTGTAGTTCAACTGATAGAAGTTTATACAACATAATCTTGATAGCTGGTTCATTATTAATATTATCTTTTATAATGCTTTACTTATATAAGAATGGTAATTTAACAGAAGTAAGTGTTGGAATATTAATAATCTTATTTGTAGGGATAGTAATTGGAATAAATTTACTAGGAGGAAGTGCTGAAATAATTGCTCAGACTTGTGTACCATAGGATTCAAAGAAGTAATAAAGAAAATAGGTGAAAGACAAAGAAATAAGAAAGAGTTAATTAATCAGATGTCTGACCAATTACGTTTTCAAAAAATAGTAGAAGATAGAATGAAAAGCAGTAATGAGAGAGAATTGGAAAGATATGAAGAAGAAGAAAGAGAAAAAATTATTAAAGAACATTTAGAGTATGCACGAAAGAAGCGAGAGCATGATATTAATTTTAATCATAATCCAATAAATACAAAAAATATAACAAATGGAACAAGTTGGGAAGTTTTAAAAGAGAAGAATCAGTTTAGTAATGTACCTAATGTTTGCGTTGGTCATAAATCTGTTTTAAGAGGGAATAAGAAGCTACTTAGAAGTAGTAAAAAAATGTTAAAAGGTGGTAAGTTATTTAAAATATGAAAAAAGAAATAAAATTTGATGTTAGGAGTTCAAAATATTAAGATGCCAACAACAAAAGCTTTTAAGGAGTTAATGAAGAATGTTAAAAAAAATTACTGGGGAGAAGAGGTGCCAAAAGAGTATGTAAAAGATTACGGTAAAATATATAACAAGAAAGATATAAAGAAATTTGCCATAAGGTTAGCTAAATCTAAAGGAATAAAAATTGACAAATGAAAAAGGTTTTTAAGTTTAAAGGCGAAGAGTTCATTGTAGAACCAAGTAGTAGGAAAAATAAACAATTAGTAGCTACTTTTAAAGATAAAACAAAAATACATTTTGGCGATCCAGATATGCCTGAGTATCCAAGCACAAAAAGGGGAGATAGATATTGTACTAGGAGTAAAGGTATAAGTAGTAAGGGCATTAAGAACGCAAACACTTTAAGTAGGAAAATCTTATGGAAATGTAAAGAAAAAAAATCAATGGATACATTTAAAGAAGCAGGATTGGATATTATTAAAAGGGAGGACTTCTTTGATTCTTTGTAGAGTGAACCTCTATTATATAAATAAGAGATACATATATTTAATATGATAAAAATTAAAAAGATTCTAAAAAAGCCAAAATCTTCTTTAGTCAAATCAGTAAGTCCATCAAAAACATTAAAATCGTTCGCACAATCAACCGATTCATTAGTTAAGGAAGTAGAACCAAAAGAGTTAGTAAGAGATGATAGGAGTTTATATTTTAACAAAGCTTTTATAGAAGAAGAAAGGAGAAACAACAAATGGTTAAGTTAATTTCACATTCAACAATAGTTGGTTTAGGAGGGGAGAATTATTATGGATAAAAAAGGAGAAGTAAACAATCTTGGTTATTTCGTTATGGTTTTAGTTGGTGTAATAGTTGCTATTGCATTATTCTCTGGTACATTTGATTCAGTTGGTAAGATGACAAATATATATAGTATAACAAATGAAACAATAACAACCGCAGCAGTTAATTCTTCGACTACACTAACTGGTAGATCAAACACAACAGCTATAACAGTAGTTAATGCAAGTGATGGTACAGATTGGTCAGAAAATTTTACAGTAACTACGACTAATAGTGCGGGTGCATTAGCAATACTTTTGACAACAAGTCAAGATGCAGGAGAGGTAGGACAAAATCTTACTTCAGCGAATGTATCATACTCATACAAGCCAGACGGATATAACGACGACACTGCTTCAAGGTCAATGGTTACGTTAATATTGATATTGTCTGCATTAGGAATAGCATTAATAGCATTCCCTAATATGAAAGAGGGAATATTTGCATTAAAAGACTAAAATGGCAAAGATATTAGGAGTTGTTCCATTGGCACAATCTTTAGCTTTAGCTAGTAAGAATGTGAAATTCACAAAAAAGAAAGACAAAGATGTCGAAGATTTCATGAAGATGGGAGTTGCTAACATAGTAAGTGCTAAGTTAATAGATGAAACAGCAAAGTTTACTGGAAAATTTTAAATTAAAATGTCCCTATTAATTATTTAAGGGATAAAAAGAGGAAGCAGGACAGACGCTTAGTGTAACTAGAGCGTCTTCCTACACCTTTTCTCGTTACTATTTAGAGGTAACACTAGTATTTATAATTATCGTTTTTATGTTTTTGTCACTTTTTAGGTGTCATAAGATTATATAAAGAATCATCAATAAATAGATTGATGAAAAGTAAAAATTCTACTTGTAAAAAAAACTTTTACTTACTGGTATTGAATGAACTAGCTGTAACAACGAATCTAAAAAAAATACAAGAAAATCTTTCTATTAATAAACAAAAATTAAACTATTATCTTCGACAATTAAAGGATAAGGGTTTGGTAGTTCAAAAGGCAAGAGGGTGGTATGAAGTAGTAAAAAATAGTAAAAATTCAACTAAGTACGGTAGCATCTTAAAGAAAGATTCAATAAGGGGGCATGCTTACATTTGGAATGCAAAGATTTCAGATGTTTCATTAAAATGGAAGAATAGAATAAGTATATTAAAAAGAAACAAGATAAATTATAAGTTAGTAGGTGCAAAAGAGAATACTCCAAGAATAAAGATATTAGGTAGAAAAGTTTGGTTATGTAATAATCATATAAGAATATTTGACAAGAAGGATGAATCATATTATGGAGATAACGCAAAAAGTTCAAGATTGTTAGCATTTCGTCAAATAAAATTAATAATCAACGCTTTAAATAATAAATTAGGACTATCAATAAAACCATCAGACATATCATTCCAAAGAGAACATTATGCCTTAATAAAGAACGATCTTGCGATAGAGGAAAATAGAAGGGGCAATATTATAAGGATAAGTGATGAATATGGTGAATGGTTGTTAGTCGATGATTCCTTAGGACGTGGTGGTGAATTAGAAAATATAGGAAAGAAAGCACTAGGTACAAATATTCCAATGCAAAAATGGTGGAACGATAATAAACATCACAGATTTGAAGTAACTCCGAGTTTCATATTAGAAGGATTCAACAGAACTAATAATCTAATACAATCTAACACAAATAATTTAAGTTATCACGCAAAGAATATGGTTTCTCATGTTGAAGCTGTAAAAACATTATCATCGGAAGTAAAGCGACTAGGCAATATAATATCGGAGCTAGAGAGTCGTTTATAATTAAAAAGTGACTACAAAAGATTTATAAATAATAATTACATATATTAACTATGAAAAAAGAGGAACATTCTTATCTAGACATAGTAAAGCAGTCTAAAGGTGTTGACGATTATTCTTCAAAAGATGAGATAAGGCAGTTCATAAATTCACAGAAGGGTTTTAAATTATTAAAAAGAGAAAATAAAAAGAAAGATACATTAATTAAAAATTTAGAAAATAAGATTAGAGTATTATCAGAAAAATTAAAAAGGAGTGTAAGAAAAAAATCAAAAATAAAAAGATCAAAAGGCATTACATTAAAAGAAAATAGTAATCTTGGTAAGGACATTTTCTTAAAAGATGTTTTAGAGAAAGAAGAAAAAGAAGTAAAAAAATATATTAAAAGAATAAAGTTTAACATTGGCGATAAGCAGTACACAAAAACTGATATAATAACAGAAATTATGATACCAAAAAAGTATTTTAATAAGTGCATTGATATATTAATAAAAGAAGATTTTTTACAAAAGAAAATTGTAAATAATTTCATGAGGTATAGTAAAAAATGAATACTCTATTAACTTTTTTAATAGTTATCGTTGTTTCATTTTTTTTAGAGAATCGCATTAGTAGGGGTTATTTTTGGAAAGATAGAGAAGGTAAAGAATTATCTTTCAAGGAGTTTTTAATAAGATGGAAAAATGGTGTAGTTAATATAACTCCTTTACAACAAACAAAAACAAGCTTGTGGAGTATGTTGCCTATTTTTTTTGGAATGTTATGGGGTATTACTGTAACTTTTATAGGTGGTGTTTATTGGATGACTTTAATCTTAACTTTTTCTTTACCTTTAATGTTTATTAATTTTATAGGGATGTATCAAAGATATAAATCACAGAAGGCTGCTTACGATGCTTACAATGAAGCAATAAAAAATACTAGGAGTAAAAAATGAAGAACGAAGAAAAAAGATTGATAATTGAGAACCTTAAAATAAAATATAAAAAGGAAAAAGAAAAATTAGATGAAATAAGGAGTGATGCAACAATAAAAAAGTGGAAGATATTATCAAATGCTTACAAAATAGGTAAACAAATATGGGGTAATCATTTTACAAGACAGCGTTTAGCTTTTGATATGGAGATTCCATTATCTACAGTTTTAAGATGTTTAGCTTTGGATAAGGCAAACAAAAGAACTTGGTCTTTAATAAATGAGGGAAAAATATCTGCTTTCAAGGTAGCACAAATATGTCAATCAAAAAATAATCATTATCAGGATGAGGTAGTTGACATGGTTATAGAGAACAATGTTTCTACTTACAATATAAGAAAAATAAAAATAAAATGCCTTTCTGATATTAATAAAGAACGTCACCGTTTAGCTTGTGAGAGAGGATATTCAAGAAAATCTTCTGCTTACGAAAACTTTAATCATTGGATAATGCGTGGACAGTTATTTATGATGATGAATAAAGAATATTTACCAAAGAGTAAAATAAAAGAATTGAATGAAAGTTTAAAAGAATTAAAAATAAAGATTGACAATTATATAAAAGAAATAGAGGGGAAAAATGATTAAAATTATTGGCACTAACCATTTAATGAAGAAAGAAGAAATCGAAAAAATTTTAGAAGAAGAAACGCCAGACATTATATGTATAGAATTATGTGAAGCAAGGGAAAATGCAATATTAAGCCAAATTAAATACGAGGATAATAATAAAACATTGCTTGGTATGATAACAAATTCTATAAAGAACAAAGCTAAAAAAGAAGGGCTAGACTATGGTTCAGATATGAAGTCTGCTTTATCTTATTCTATAAGAAACAAAGTGCCTTACCTTTTAGTTGATATGCCTATAATGAAAACTCAAGAATTATTTTTAAAAATACCTAAAGATGAGCAAGAAGGTTTTTCTAAGGAATTATTAGAATTTCAAAATGAATCAATAACTA
>Ga0272443_10005115_pt1 | contig 13744 bp, 15 predicted proteins | sample SSMAcet12_FD_193581 | JGI IMG/M metagenome (GOLD analysis project Ga0272443, IMG submission 193581) | Marine sediment archaeal communities from Little Sippewissett salt marsh, Falmouth, MA, United States - SSM-Acet-12 | ecosystem: Environmental > Aquatic > Marine > Wetlands > Sediment ...
ATCCTCTCATCCTGGAAAGAAAATTCGATCAGGGCTTCCCCATGAAAAACGCCTATAAGGATTTATGTCGTCCGCTATTAACATAACGGTAGCCAGCCGACCATGGTGAACGTGTGGGGAAATGTCCTCGTCATCGAGGTAAGGAAATAGGGCATCCCCTCCTTTCAATGACAGGGAACAGCTTGTTTCCTAGAGCTTTTTCAGTGCTTTGATGATCTCACCGGCGAATTCCATATCCGGCACTGCTCCCACGACAGCCCCTGTCTCATTCACCACGGTGTGCGGCACACCGGTGACATTATACTTCACCGCAAGAAAGGGATATTCGGCACTGTCCACCATATCCGCCGTAATCATATCGCTGGCCATGGCAAAGCGATGCACGGTGCGCACGGCACCGGGGCAATACGGTCAGGTGGTGGAAATAAGGACCTGCAGATGGACAGGCCGGTCGATCCGCGCCAGTTCCCTGACCACGTCGTCGGCAAGCCCGTGACGGCCCTTTCCCACATCGAGAATGTCTTGAATCAGAACGGTAAACTCGTACCCGCTTGGGACACCGTAGAACCGGATACCGTAATCTTTTTCGCCGAGGACCATCGTCGCGGGGATTTTGTCCACACCGTACGATGCGGCCCGGTCCGCGTCTGCCACAAAATCATAGTACTGAAAAGAGATGTTCTCGGATAACCCTGCCACGTCTTCAAGCATGGATCGTGCTGCGTCGCAGTACCGGCAGTCGTTTTCCTGCCCGAACATGACGAGCGTGACGTCATGGTCCAGACCGGCAAACATGGTGGCCAGCTTCTCCCTGTCTTTTTCTTTCAGAACACCCATTACATCCCTCCTTGCTGGACAAAAAGCGTGATCGAAAGAATCCCCAAGGTAGAGAATCGCAAATTTCATACAGAATGTCCAACGAGAAAAACCGCCGACCGTTGCTCCCGATACGATTCCCTGTAGTGAAAAGACAGCGGTTGACAAACATGCAATAGTTGCATAAGAGGATCGGGGGAGTATAGTATGGAGAAAAATATTTTTGAGCGGATCGAAGGTTTTTTTGACAAGCTGTCTCTGCCGTGGTTCCTGATTTTTCTTGTCCTTCTCTCGGGTCTTTTCTTTGCCGGGATATTCCGTCTCCTTTACAAGGAACGTCGCAGCCTGCACGAACTCTGTCCCGACGCACCGCCCGCGCTCTATGACAGTCTCGTTACCGACATTACTTACGAGGTCCTGCTGACGGCCGGCGCCATCATCATTGTTTTTATTCTCATCGTCGTCCTCATGACGTACTATTTTGCCTACTCACACGGACGTCGCCGTATAACGCAACTGCAGAAGTATACGGAAAACATTCTTTACAATATCAACCGCGGTGTCATCGGCATCGACAGGGACGGCATGGTGGTCATGATAAACCGCGAAGGGGAACGAATCCTCGGACAGGACGTGGGTGACCTCGACGGCCACCACTTTATGGAATGCATCAAACCGCGTGAGCCCGTGAGTTCATTTCTGCGCGATGCCCTGAAGAATGATCGGGAGTATCGCGATCACGACATGACCTACGGGAACGCCCGTGGCGATACCTTTCCAGTACGGATCGACACCTTCGCCCTCAAGGAGGAAAACGGCGACATCGTCGGGGTAGTTCTCCTTGCCAAGGATTTAACGGGTCAAAAAATCAACGAAGAACGAGGAAGACGGGCGGACCGTCTGTCTGTGGTGGCGCGCCTCGCACAGCGCATGGCCCACGAGATCCGAAATCCCCTGAGCGCCATGGACATCAACCTTCAACTGTTGATCGAAACCGTTGAAAGTCCAGAGAATGCACTGCCCCGTGACAAGATCCTCCAGTACGCACACGTCGTCTACACGGAGCTGAAACGCCTTGATGAACTCCTGGAAAATTTTTTCAACTTCTCCCGGCCGACAAAGCAACACATCGAAACAGCTGATATCAATGTGATTCTCGATGAAATCATCCAACTTTTGGATCCTGAGGCGCGCGAACAGGGAGTCGACATCTCCTTCTCCCCGGGAACCGGTATGGCAATTCTCGAAGCGGACAAGAACAAACTCAAACAGGCTTTTCTCAATATCATCCTCAACGGTATCCAGGCACAGCCGTCAGGGGGCACAATCCGCATCGAAACCATACAGGAAGAAAACGATCCCGCCGTGGTCCGCGTGGAGATACTCGATTCGGGAGGCGGTATTCCCTTGGAAAACATGGATAATATCTTCGACATTTATTTTACGACGAAGAAGGGAGGAAGCGGTCTCGGACTGAGCATCGCCCACCAGATCATTCACGAACACGGGGGAACGATAGACGCCGTCAGCTGGCTGGGCGACGGATCGCTCTTCAGCATACGCCTTCCCCTGCAAGAAAACAGCGACCACACCGACGACAACAACCACAAGATGTCAGAGGACTCTCATGAGAAAAACACACATACTCATCGTTGATGATGAGGTCAATATCCGTAAAGGTTTGAAAGACGCTCTTGAGAGCGAAGGGCATCTCCTGGACACGGCGAAAAGCGCGGAAGAGGCCCTAACAAAATGCACCACCTCCGTGTATGACATCATCGTGAGCGATCTCGTCATGGACGGCATGGACGGTATTGAACTGACAAAACAGATCAAGCGCCGCTATCCCGCGACTGAGATTATAATCCTGACGGCCTACGGAACCATAGAAACGGCGGTCAACGCCTTGAAGGAAGGCGCCTTCGATTACATGACAAAACCCGTTGAAATCAAGCGCTTTCGGTCATATATCGCAAAAATTATCGACCGACAACGCCTGATCAGGGAAAATAGGGAGTTGAAAAAGGAACTGACCCGGCAGAATCAATTCGAAAACATCCTTGGGCAGAATGATCGCATCCATGAAATCATGCGCATAGTGGAACAGGCGGCACCCAGTGACGCGACTGTTCTCATCGAAGGTGAAAGCGGAACGGGGAAAGAACTGTTCGCCCGAGCCGTGCACCGGCTCAGCAACCGCAGCTCAGAACCGTTCATTACAATGAACTGCGGTGCCCTCCCCACGTCACTCTTCGAAAGCGAACTCTTCGGTCACGAAAAGGGGGCCTTCACCAACGCTCATACCCGCCATCAGGGATGTTTTGAACGCGCCCACGGAGGCACCGTTTTTCTCGATGAAATCGCCGAAATGCCCCTGCAGAGTCAGGTGGACCTGTTACGGATTCTCGAAGAAGGACAGCTGCGCCGTCTCGGCGGGACGGAGGAACTTACGGTGGACGTGCGCGTCATTGCGGCAACCAACAAAGACCTGGCTGCGCTGTGCCGGGAAGGCGCCTTTCGCGAAGATCTATTCTTTCGTTTGAACATCATACACATAACGCTCCCGCCGCTTCGTAATCGCCCGGACGACATACCCCTTCTTACGCAGGCGTTCCTCGATCAGTACTGTGGGAAATACAAAAGAAAAAAGACCCTGTCACAGGAAACGATCGACGTATTCTGCCGCTACGAGTGGCCCGGCAATGTCCGCGAACTGAGAAACGAGATCGAGAGCGCGATCCTCTTGACACCCACCGACACGATTTATCCGGAAGATCTTCACGACGAACTCCGATCAGCCGCGGCGTCCGACATCAACTTCAGTGTCTCCGTTGGACACTCTCTGAAAGAGGTAGAGAAGAAACTCATTCTGGAAACGTTGAACAGTACGGGCGGGCGGCGCGAGAAGGCCGCCCAGATACTCGGCATCAGCTTGAGAAAGCTGCATTACCGTCTCCGTGAATACGGCATGTAGACATATCTGCAAATATTGCAGCAACATTGCGCTCGTAACGTGTTGATAATTCTTTTACTGACTGTTCCTGCCCGGACATCCGACTTTTTTACACGGCAATATGTGCACATATTGCATTTATTCGTCGTGTCACAGCGTTCATTGACAGCATTTATCCTTCCTCAACTATATAAGTGTAAGATATAAAACAATAATGTTGTTCTGGCATGGGTAATGCAGGGATTGCTGCACGATCACGGTCTGAAAAACGAATGAGCGGAAAAAATGATCACCAGCGATCACGATGAAAGAGAGAGCAGCGCAATGAACGTGGAACGACTTATCACGGAAGATCACATCATCATGGATCTTCAATCAACGGAGAGTTCCGATTGCATCGTCGAAATGACACGCACCCTTGATAAAACAGTGGTGAATGACCGAACCGAGCTGATCAGCTCCATCCTCGGACGCGAACAGCTCGCGCCGACGGGTATCGAGAACGGCATCGCAATACCGCACACAAAAACGGATGCCGTCAGGAAACCCGCCCTCGTTATCGGCCGGTCACGGAAGGGCATCGAGTTTCATGCGAACGACGGGAAGCCTTCCCATCTCATCTTTTTACTCCTCCTTCCCGCACGGAAGAAGGGCATGCTCTTTTCCCTGATGAGCGGAATTATCAAATGCGTCAAAGACGCAGAAAAACGGGAACACCTTTTGGATGCCAATGACGCTCGGACACTCATGGAACACCTGGGCGCCACCAGGACATTCAATATCAAGTCTTTGCTTGAACAGGAACAACCACATCAGAACGTGCCCGCCTGAAAATATCAGAATTTTTGAGGAAGCAGTCCAATGCAGGAGATTTCAGAAAACGACGTGTCGTCATGCGACACTGTCTGTAAAAACAAAAAACCGCGAATACACTTTTCCGACGAGACGAAACTTTTATTTCTCGCCTTTCTTGTCGGTATCATCGGAGGATACGGGGCCATTATTTTTCGGTCCATGATCTTCGGTACCCAGCACGTGGCCATGGTAAATCTCCGAAACCTGCTGGGATTCATGGGACCCTACGCCATTGTCATCATACCCGCCATTGGAGGACTCATCGTCGGCTTGATCACCACGTACTTCGCCTCCGAGGCAAAGGGACATGGTGTCCCCGAGGTGATGGGCGCTGTTCTCATGAACGATGGGCGTATTCGACCGAGCGTCTCCATCGCGAAAATCCTCGCGTCCGCTCTCTGTATTGGAACGGGCGGTTCCGCCGGGCGTGAAGGACCGATTGTCCAGATCGGTGCCGCTTTCGCCTCGACGGTGGCTCAGTGGCTGAAGCTTCCGCCGTCCATGATCAAGAATCTCGTTGCGGCCGGAGCCGCCGCCGGCATCTCCGCCACCTTTAATGCACCCTTGGGCGGCGTCATTTTCGGACTGGAAGTTATTCTCGGCGAGTACCGTGCCCTCAACTTCGGCACGCTGGTTATGTCGTCTGTGACGGCCGCCATCATTGCACGGGTCCACCTGGGCAATATCCATGACTTTCAACTGCCCTCGTTTCACCTTGTCAGTCCTGTGGAAATGATTTTTTATGCCACCCTCGGACTGCTTGCCGCCGGCATCGCCGTCGCCTTTATTAAACTGTTGTATGATACGGAAGATATATTTGACCGATTCACCGTCATTCCGCGGTGGGTCAAACCGGCTATCGGCGGTCTCGGCGTGGGATGCATCGCCATCTTCGTTCCCCACGTGATGGGTGTCGGGTACGACGTGATGGCCGAGGCCATCATGGGTCAATACAACCTTTACTTTCTCTTTACTCTCGTGGGCGTCAAGTTACTTTCAACCTGCCTCACCCTCGGTTCCGGCGGGTCAGGGGGGATTTTCTCACCGTCCCTGTTCATGGGTGCCATGCTGGGTGCGGGACTGGGAACGCTGGTCCACGCGTGGTTCCCCTCACTGACGGCATCACCGGGGGCATACGCCATCGTGGGCATGGGGGCCGTCTTCGCCGCCGGTTCCCGGGCACCGTTTACCTCTGTCCTGATCCTCTTTGAATTGACCGACACCTACGAGATTATCCTGCCACTCATGATCGCCGTTGTTATCGCCACCTACGTGGCTGCCTGGCTCAAGACGGATACGCTCTATACGGAGAAACTCAGCCGCAGGGGTACCAACGTCTTCGCCTTGAAGGAACAAAACCGGCTCGACGAGATCCGCGTGTCGGATATTATGGGGTCAACAGGGGAAATCGTTTCGCACCGCCTTCAGTTTTCGCAGGTGCTGAAAATGATCGGAACGAGCACCCACAACTGTTTCATTGCCGTCGACGATAACGAGAACCTGAAGGGTATGGTTTCTTTCAAGGACTTGCGCGATGCAATCTTCCACCGTGACGCCGACGACTACCTTATTGTCGATGACATAGCCACGAATCACGTGGCCACTCTCACGCCCTGTGAAACCATCAATGATGCCATGAGGAAGTTCAGGATGCACGACATGGACTTTCTGCCCGTGGTGGACAAAGATAATGCACGGAAGGTGCTTGGATCGATTGCACGAAAAGACGTCTTCGCTCTTTACGAAGACATGGAGCTGAATGCACGGGGCAAATGCATTCTCTAGCAGCCGATTAAACCAGTCCCTTTTTCAGGAGGTAATCGTAGGCACTCAGTGCAGCCTTCGCGCCTTCTCCGGCGGCAATAACGATCTGCTTGTGAGGAACGGTCGTCACATCCCCCGCGGCGAAAAAACCGCCCACACTCGTCCGGCAGGCGCAGTCGATAATGATTTCGCCCTGATCGTTCAATTCCACGAGATCACGGATAAATCCCGTGTTGGACACCAGGCCGATCTCAATGAAGATACCTGCGGTGTCAAGACGCTGCTCCAGGTCGGTATCCCGGTTCTTCACCCTGACAGACTCGACCGTTTCGCTCCCCTCTATGGCAATGACCTGGTGATTGTCAAGAAGCGTGACCTCACCCGCCGATCGAACACGATCAATTAAGACGGGATCGGCATTCCACCCCTCCTGAAAATTAACGAGTGTCACGGAAGCATCGACTCTGACGAGATCGAAGGCCGTGGTAAAGGCGGAGTTTCCGCCGCCGGCGACAACAACGGCCTTGTCTCTGAAAAAGGGCGCGTCACAGGTGGCGCAATAGGCCACCCCATGCCCTGTCAGTTCACGTTCCCCGGGAACATTGAGGGCACGGTGACGTTTACCCGTGGCGACAATGACCGTGCGACCTTTGTATGTCAGGCCGCCGTCCGTTTCCACGAGAAAGAGATTCTGTACCCGCGTGATACCCGTAACACCGGCGCCGGTTTTCACGGGGAGATGGAAGGAATTGACGTGGTCCTGAAACATGGCAACGAGGTCTCTACCGTTTACCGATTGAAAGCCCAGCCAGTTTTCCACTTCAGAGGTTTCGCTGACCTGCCCGCCGAAATCCTTCGCTATGATGGCACAATTAAGCGCCTTGCGCGCGCAATAAACAGCCGCACTCATGGACGCCGGACCGCCGCCGAGAATCAGGCAATCATGGACGGTTTCACGAGACGGTTCCGTTGTTTCGGCCAGAAAACTTTCATCCAGGGAAAATTCCATGTTATTCATGGCGTGTCCTCTCCGCGGAAAAGAGGACGCGTTACTCAGGGTGACGCGTCCCTGTCCGCCTGCTTAATTTGATGGTTCGGGATTCCGTGTCAATGTTCAGCTTAAAATCACGGAGAAAACTCATGCCGAGCAGCCCGTCACAGCGGTCGAAGAGAATTCCTGTGGGAGCAACGGCGGCGATAACGTTTGTCTTCTCCGCGGAACCAACGCGCAGTGTCCCGATAATGAGAGGTTCCGTCTGGACCGAACCCGAGGCGGTGAGCATCGTTACCGTTGCCACATCCCTCTTCCGTGTCCATCCCAGACGGCGGGCGAGGGCAGTGTTCACCACGACGACATTCGCTCCCGTGTCGAGAATCATCTTTGCCGGTATGCGTTTGTTGAGCAAGACGGTGACGAGGCACCCTTCGGGCACCTCTTCATAGGTAATCGGTGACGCGGTGGCGCGCCCTGTCGGCGCGCGCCGGGTGGTATGGACAGACATCTCCTCCAGACTGGCCGCACCGGGCGGCGGCGTGTCGGAATAGGAGATCACACCATTTTCATCGGTCCATTTATAAATGGTATCCGCCGCACAGGGGGAGCAGGCTACTGCCATGCCGACGTAAATCATACATAAAAGAAAAAACGTACGACGATGCATCACACACAACGGCGTCACCACAGTCTCTCTTTCATCGTTGTTCCTTCTTTCCCGTCATCACGTCAGCAAGACGTCCCGTCATTATTTCAGACTCTCGTCCTTTGCATCACTGCTCGACGTATCGGGCAGGGTACTCTTTTTTTCTTCTCTATTGCATGTCGACATACCAAAGAGGGTGTAAAGGGGACACCATCCGATGATCGCCGTCAGGAGGGGAACCGCGCCGATGATGCCCCACCAGCTTCCCCAGACCAACCCCAAGCCCAGGAGCGCGAGGCCAATGATAATACGAATAATCCTGTCCGCTCGTCCGACATTGCATTCCATACAACATCTCCTTCAAAGAAGTAACCGTTGCCACGGGACGATACGTCACCGGGAAAATCCTGCAATAGGCGTTACACACCGTATCGCCGATTTCTTTCTATATACCCCAGTTTTCTGAAAAAGTGAAGTGTCCCTGAAAATGCACCGTCAGGGAGATTCTAGCGAGTCGTCCCGTCGATACCGATGCCCATCGACTCCATGACGCGCAATTTCGCATCGATCATCTGATGATGCGTGAGACGCAACAGATCGGCCAGTTTGTGGGCGAGGGCGTCTTCGTTCTGATCCAGGCGGCGGTCCGTGTAGGCTATGTGCCAGACCGTCTCGATAATTTGAATCTTCTCTTCCATGGAATAATTCTTGTTGATCAACCTGGTGAATTCCCAGAGATCGCGACTCCCCCGCAATTCATCGTCCGCCGCATCGAGCAGCGACTGCGCGATGTCCGGGGAAAGATCGAAATCATCAATCATGACGCGCACGATGCTGTCACGTTCCTCTGCGCTGAAATCGCCGTCGATCCGCGACATCTCCAGGAGAAGGGCGCAGGTGGCAACGCGAATGTCATGGACCCGTTCGTCACCCCTGTCCGTGCCCGCCCGTGACGGACCACTGAAGAACTTTTTTACAAAATCGATCATCGCTACCTCTCATGTATGACCGTGGCACGTAGCCACCGTCTTCCGCGCGACGAAACGGCCGCGTCGGTCCTTACGCCGTAAAAACCGTTCCCACCTGTCCGTAGATGAACCGGTCTCCGAATTCCTGGGCCAACCGTGAGGCGGCCATAATGCCCGTGCAATGGGAGACACCGACAAAATCCATGGACATTTTCTTCAGCTCGGCGATGGAGGTCTCCCGCCGCGCATCATCAAGAAAACCCAGGTGCGTCCCGCCGATAATGCCGTGAATCCTTTCTTCACCGGTTTTCGTAACGGCGTGGCGGATAATGTTGATCATACCTGCATGAGCGCACCCGAAGATCACCACGAGACCCCGGTCCGTTTTCAGTAGCAGCGACTGATCGTCGGGAAAGGATTCGGTCGTCCACTCATCGCCCACTTTCCGTTTCTGCTTCTCATCGAGTGTCTCAAAATCGGTGAGACGGGGCACTTCGCCTGTCAGGTACATGCCGTCGGCGATTTCCACAAATTCCCTGTTCAGGACGAACCGCGCGCCCAGCGATTCCAGAAATTCCGTTTTGAAGGGAATTCCCTTGTACACGAAATCCGTGCCATCTTCCGTTTCCTTCATGAGATAACGATCGGCAAACATGTCCGGGTGGCCGTACACCGGCACCGGCCCCGTCTGTTCCAGCACCTTTTTCAAACCGCCCACGTGATCGTCGTGTCCGTGACTGAGGATGATGCCCGTGATATCCTCAAGCCTTTTGCCGAAGGTAATCGCATTGTCCACGATGAACTTGCCACCCCCCGTATCGAAAAGATAGGAATCCCCATTCCGTTCGATCAGTGCAGAAAAACCGTGTTCGGCGCTGCCCCGACGGCCAACCATATTTTCACAGAGGATAGTAATTGTCGTGTCTTTCATCATCGTTACGTCTCCTTTGTCGTATACGTGATTGCATAAGGCTGTTTCTATACTACACAACGGCCGCAGTGAAAAGAATCTTCTCTGGCGAGCCGGCACAGGACGGGAACATTACCGTTGACCCGTGTTCCTCTGGCCCTGGGGAATTTACTCCTGAAGAGACGCGAGGAGGCGACGGCCCTGTTCCGCGGCAACATCACGGACACCGGGCACCCGCACCGCTTTTCCCGGCTGAAACAGTCCGTAGACATTCTCTCTGCTGACAACACCATACCCCAATGCTTCAAGGGGTAACACCATCATTTCACGTGCGTATCCGAGATTGCGCGGATCGATCTGCTCCCCGACAACGGTCACAACGGCCTTTTTGCCCTGTTCGCCGAGCTGGCTCGAAAACCCCTGCGGATGATCGTCGGTAAAATCATATTAACAGTAGAGGCAATCGATAAAGGACTTCATGAGGGACGTGATATTGTAATTATGGCAGGGAGACACGAGAACCAGGCCAACGGCTACCTTGATCGTCTCGTACCACGGTGTCAGATCATCCGTCAATCCCGTGCAGACCTTGTCCCTGCAACATCGTTCACATCCCGTACACCCCGAGAAGGCAAGTTCGCGCAGGTACAACGATTGAGTGTAAAAACCCGCTTCCGTGAGCGGAGAAAGAATTGATGACAGCAGCATATCACTGTTGCCGTTCTTTCACGGACTGCCCCCGACGCCGAGAATGGTGCTCATGAACACCTTTTCCTCTCCCTTCCGTCTCCGCTCCTTGTATCCTTTTCAGGATATTTTCGCAACTGGTGACTGTGTGGAAGCCAGACGCCTTGCCACCTTTTTGATGCTCTTCGTTCCGCCGCCGATAATCACGCCCGTCAGGATCGTGTCGATGAGAGCCGCTTCCCCGCCGTGTGACGCGGCAGAGGCAAGAAACTCCGACCCCAGACCGGATTCGATGGCCCGGATGCGAAATACGACGGCAAGTGCCACACCCGCCGCCGTGGAAATCCACGGCCGGAGTTCCCAATCCCGGAAGTAAACGCTTCCCGCCCCGTCCAGGCCCTTGCCCAGGTATTTCTGATAGAGACGGGTGTCAAAGATCTGTTCGAGAGCAACCGTCATCAGTGTTGCGACGAAGGCCAGTTGAACCAGTGTCACGGTAACATCGATCATGGTTGATTCCTCCTCTTTTCATGGTACTGCCGGACCAGTCAGGCCTGACCTGGTCATGATCCCGAGGCATGCAGATACACAATACTATGAAAATAAATGAAAACGCGGCCTCTCATGTCCACTATTATCATGACATTCACGGTCATTTACTTATCAGAGAATGAGGAAAAAGAAAAGACAGACGATCCCTCCCGACAAATTTTCACTACAAAAAGATGTTGCATGGAGGGCCTGTTTATGGATAATGGCGGCAATAAAGAAAACACGGATTATCTCATGGTTTACGACGAAATAACGGACAGAGCACGACAGCGGGCACGAGACAACCACAAACAGGGCATGAACTGCGGAGAAAGCACCTTTCAGGCGGTGCTGGCGACACTTCGTGAGGAGAACATGACGGATTGTCCTCTGGAGGCCGTCGCCCTGGCGACGGGTTTCGGCGGCGGTATCGGCAGTTCGGGCAATACCTGCTGCGCTCTCATCGGTGCGGTAATGGGTATGAGCAGCGTCCACGGACGAGATCCTTCCGTGCCCGCCACCCCGGAAGAACGACGGGACCAGTTGGGCGGCGAAAACGGACGGTATCGCCTCTACAACAACATGGTTCACGAATTCAAGGATTTCACCGGCACCTCCAGTTGCGCAGAACTCACCTGCCCCTATGACTATAGCAGCGAGGAACGGAAAGAGTTCTGCCGCACCATCATCGGTGAAGCGGCAGCTCTGGCCGTTAAATGGACACTGATTGGTAAAGAACGGGGATATACACACCCCTTCCGTTACAACATTATGGGACGTAAATAGCCTTATTTGTTAACCAGATACCTGTCGATTTCCGCTTTTTCCTTGAGTTTCAAGACGAAGGCATTCAGCTCGCGGTTGACCGCCTGCCGTTCAACCATTGTCTGTACCCTGTCGTGCACGTCGTCCAGCGTGGGATCCTTTGCTGGCCGGTTTTCCTCCACTTTGATAACGGCGTAGCCCTCGGGCAGGGAGATAATATTGCTCACCTCACCGGAGGACAGGGAGAAGGCCTGTTTTTCCAAGGCTGTCAGCCCCTGTGACCATTCGACGAAGCCGCAGTCTCCCCCGTCTTCGGCGTGCATGCCGTCGGAAAAACCGCGGGCAAGACCGGCAAAGTCGCCTCCCGCATCAACGAGCTTCTTTACCTCTTCGATGCGTTTTTTTGCAGCCGCTTTATCCACTCCCGCCGCCTCTTTGGGAACTGAAATCAGGATGCGGCGATACCGTACCTTCGCTGGATCTTTAAATAATGCCCGGTGTGCGGTGAAGTATCGAGACAATTCCTCTTCACTGACGGAAACGTCATCCCAGAAAAAGCGGTCGATAAAGTGCTTCAAGGCAAGTCGTCGGGCGTATTCAGCCCGCAGGGACTCTTCGGTTTTATTTAATGATTTCAAGATGGATTGGAAGTCTTCATCGCTGTCAAAAGCGGACCGGAAGTTGTCGACGGCCGCATCAATCTCTTCCGTGTCGGCGACGACACCACGGCGTTGACTTTCCTGGTAGAGAAGCTCCTCGTGAATCTTCTTTTCCAAAACCCCCGTCATAATGCGATCACCGTCTTCTTCAGATAACCGCCGTCCCATCTGTGTAAGATAACCCCGGACGCGGGTGAATTCCTTCATGACCTCGCCCCGGGGAATGGGCGTACCGTTTACCATAGCTGCGGGTCTGTTATCGACGAGTGAGCACGTCCCCTGGGTAAACGCCGTGCCCCCTGACGATATGACAGCAGCCACGATAAGCAGACAGAAAATGATTTTTCGGTGTATTGGAAACATTAGCACTCCTCTCCGATCACTGATGACGAAACTCGAACAACCACAAGAAATCGCGGCCGGTACGGTGACACATGCCGGGCAGTCGTCCGGCATGAATAAGTCACGGGAACGGACCAGTGATACGCAACAGATTTACTTTTGGTCAATGCTCTATCACAGATCAATGCTTATTTCAAAAAAGGAACCAACACTCAGCGGGCCGATTCCGTCGGTCCCGACGAATCCGACACGAACAAGGAAAGACTCTTCTCTCTTCAGATGCGTCGGGAAGACACCTCGGGGCGGGAAGAAAACGAAAAGGCATGGTCTTCACATAACCATTATGGCGCAGGCACTCACGCCGCTACCACAACTCCGCGGTGGATAGGAACTATTCCATCACGGTCGTTCTTTCTTCGCAACATGGAGACGAATACCCGCGGACCGCTTACTGCTGAGCTGCCACCCTTTTTTCCTGAAAGGCCAGTTCCCGTTCCACTGTCTCGAGTTTGCTCCGTACCACATTCATGCCCGCCTCGAGATCGGCGATCTCGGCCTCCCATCCCACCGCCTTACCGCGCAGTTTCGCGCTATGGTCCCGGTTCTCCTCGCTCTTCCCGAGTCCGGCACGTTCAATTGCGTCCCATTTCAGACGGTTGAGTTCGGTCCTCGCAATATCGTGCTCCAGAGCGGCGATCTCGTTTTCATACTCGGCCAGTTCCTTCCGGAGAGACGCCTGTTCCTCACGTAATTCAGCGAGGACAGCCTGTTCCTCCGCGGCAAGAAGTGTTTCCTCCGCTTCGGCGACACCGATACGCTGATAAGCGGGCACCTGGGCAAAGAGATCCTCGTCG
>Ga0272443_10005116_pt1 | contig 13743 bp, 8 predicted proteins | sample SSMAcet12_FD_193581 | JGI IMG/M metagenome (GOLD analysis project Ga0272443, IMG submission 193581) | Marine sediment archaeal communities from Little Sippewissett salt marsh, Falmouth, MA, United States - SSM-Acet-12 | ecosystem: Environmental > Aquatic > Marine > Wetlands > Sediment ...
CCCGCTCTCGTGTTTTTCGAAGGCGGCTCGGTTCTTCTGGGAGAGGGTCTCCAGTTCCGCCATGGACTGGCTTTGAGTGCCGCCGGGGCGGATGATCTCGGCTTTGACGAAGACGTACAGCTTATTCTGAATGTCACTGTTATTGATGCTGCGGAACAGTCCACCCACTAGAGGAATATCGCCTAGCAGGGGCACTTTGGCGCCGCCCTTGTTCTGGTTGAGCTTGACCAGGCCGCCCAGGATGATGGTGCTTCCGTCCGGCACAAAGACGGTTGTGGTCAGCTCGCTGGCGGTGGTGTCCGGCGGTTTCTCATCATTCATTTCGCGGAAGTCGGACCGGGTCAGTTCGATATCGAGGCGAAGCAGTTCACCCTGACTGATATGCGGCGTGATGTTGAGCGTGATGCCCGCCTCATAGGACTCATACTCCACAGCGGTCTCAATCAACGTCGCGTCAGTACCGGCGCCGCCGCTACTAACGGGGATCGAAGATCGCCTGGTCACATACGTTGTGTCCGTGGTCTTGATAGTCCCGGCCTGATTGTCGTTGACCAGGATTTTCGGTTTGGCCAGGATGCGCCCGTAGTTCTTCGACTGCATGGCCTGAAGCAACAGATTGATGTGCTTGTCGCCGTAGAAGGCCGTGAAGTCCCCACCGTTGGACTGGTAGTCGGCGAACTGACTGCGCCCACTTTTGGAGAGTCTGTCCAGGACGGTGGAGGCGGTGACGGTGTCAGTGATGCTGCCCGTCAGGCCGGAGGTGGTGGTCAAGTCAGGGAAGCTCTCGATTAGATTCAGGTCGTAGCTGAAAGCCTCGGTCTTGTTAATCTCCACCAACGTCACGTCGATAAGCACTTGAGGTCGGCGCTTGTCCAATTTCTCGATCAGATCGGCCACCCATTCCTGATTCCTTCGGCTGGCGTAGACTATCACCGAAAAGGTCGCCCCATCGGGGATGATGACTATCTCCTCTTCGGTTTGGCTGGCGACCTCCTGTATTTTGCCGTCCTTATCAGTGATGGTCTCCTGGACGAGCCGGCCCAGCACGTCGGCCATTTGGTTCGGATCCTGATTCTCCAGGAAGTAGATCTCGTAGGGTATCGCCTCCTGGCGGGCCGGCGTGTCGACATGCTCAATCACACTGGCCATGCGTGTGTGCTGAGAAACCGTGGCGTTGATCAGAAGCGAATTGGTCGACTCCAGCACCGAAACCTGCGGTTCGTACGTCGTGGTCGGCTCTTCCGCCATAGTTGTGGGTGCAACCGGCAGTATCGCACCGGGGTGGACCGTTTGCTCAGGGGCGGGAATCTCGGGAGTCTTGTCGTTTTTGCCGACCAGATCGAATTGCGAGAACTGCTTCTTCACCTCCTCAGCGTCCACGTGTTTGATCTCGTAGACCTTGAAACTCCGCAGGTCCGGCTGGACGACATCCATGTGCCTGAGCACCGCCGCGATTCGGGCATGCTGCTCCTGAACAGCATTGACCAGCAGGGAATTGGTCGCTTCGAGCACGGCGACCTGGATCTGCTCTATCTCGATCGGCTCGGCCTCGGTGGCCCGGGAGGGGCTGTCCGGCGATCTTCGTACCCTCTTGACAGACAGCGGAGGCGCTGCGCCAGCGACTAGTGGAGCTTCGCGTACGATCTCAAGCTCCTCCAGTTTCTCCTTCGCATCGGTGGCGGGGAGGTGTGCTATCGGGTAGACCTTTATTGTGCGTGGGTCGTGCTGGGCAACATCGAGCACGTTGATCAACTCCTCCACAGTCGCCAACTCCTCGACGGGACCAATCATCAGGAGACGGTTCGTCCGCTCATCAACGTCAAGGTATACCGTGTGCCGCTCCCCGGAACTGCCACTCACTGCTTCCGTGGCTCCCTGCGGCGTGGGCGGGGGGGGCGGGGAAGACACATGGACCTCCTGCATGGCCGCGGGCCTCTTCGGGGCCAGGGGGGCGATCTTCACCGGGATGGTCTGGAGTTGAGATGCGAGCAGTTCGACCTTGTTGGCCAGGGTGCGGGCCATCGCGTATTTGAGCTGGCGGAATCGGAATTCCCTGGGCCTCCCCGGGCGGTCCGCCATCTCCAGCAGTCGTCTGATCCGATCCATTCGATGGGCGTAGCAGGTTACGATCAGTGTGCCGGTTCCCGCAATGGGCGAGGCGGCAACGCCGAGCTTCATGCTATCCAGCAGATTCAACGCGCTGGCCGTGTCGACGTATTGTAGATTGAACACGCGCGTGACGACCATATCGCCCGCGCTAAGACTGGTGTCATTGGGATCCAGCAAAGCTGGATCTGCTTGCAGGGCTTCGGCCACAGGGATGATCGTCACCAGATTGCCCTGATGGGAGGTCATGGCCAGCCCCTTGAATTTCAGGACTGATTCGAGCAGAGGATAGAGATCCCTGACCCGGATCTCACCCTGGAGCTTGCCATGAAGCCGAAGCGACACCGACTGCCCGCGGATCTTGTCCGGTTCATACAGGTAGTCAATGCTCAGATACTCCGCGGCAAGGTCCAGCAGTTGGGTCAACTCCAAGCGGTCCGGCAAGTTCAACTGAAGCACATCCTCGGCGTTGGCCGGCAGCGCCGGCGTGTACAGCGTCTTGACCGCCGTGAGTTCGGAAGCCGCTCTCGGCACGATCCTGCCTGCGGTCTCTCGCCCGTCCTCCCACATCCCCGCGGTGGGCAGGTTTGTCTCCGTAGCGGATGGCTCGCGAGCTATGGCTTCAGTTGAAATTATGGCTTGGGGCGGTGTCACTGTATCGGAGTTCTGCGCGGCGTCCGTTGGTGCCAATGAACCGGAGAACACCGGCGATGAAGATCCCTTCGTCACCTCATTGCCATCCGCCCCGGCCACCGGACTCCTCACCGCATTCGGCCCAGCCTCCCCACTCCCTGGGTGCAACCTGTTGGGAGTGGATTCAACAGAGTCTAGAAGCTCTCGTTGGATGCGGGCCGGGATGATTGCCACGATAGACTCCCCATGGACATCAATCAGGGCCCGCACCCGGTCGCCGCCTTGAGGTGGATGGGCGAATGTGCCAATCTGGACGCCACCGAGGACCTCGGCGATGTGGTCATTCGCGGGGACGCTCTCGGCCTCCGAAACAGACGCCAAGGTCTCGACACGATACCTTTCTCTCGTGTCCACGAGATCCAATGCGACGCTCGCGCGGTACACATCACTCGCCGAGCCAATCACAGCGATCGCGTTACGGTCCGGAACAATGGAGATCGTCCCAAGGGCCAACTGAGTCAGAAGGTCCTTCGCCTGCTCGGGCGCAATCTCCTTCAACTCGAAGGTTCTCTGTTCGCCCGGCCCAACCGGAATCTGCGTATCTTCGGACGCCGTCCAGGAATGGCAGCCGACAAGCATAGTCACTGCCAAAAGGGCCAGGACGCATAGGGTGGCCCATGTCGTAGATGGCAGATGGTTCTGTCTCATAGACTCTCTCAGTTCTCCGCAGGGGCCGCACTGTTCGGTCGGACAGGCGTTGCCGACACGCCTTTGTCAGGCTCTACAGTTGTTGCGACCCTGCGAGGGCCTGCGCGGACATCCTGGACGATGCTTGGTGGTCCCATTGCCGGTTCCACGCCCATCTCCCGAAGCTGATCCCCGTCGCGATAGATGATGCCATTGGGCCCAATCTCGTGGACAACGAAGTGGCCCACCTGCGTCCCTTCTTTCACCCAGCGTCCATTTCCTTCCCCCGAGCCGGCCTCCGCGATCAGTGCCATCGACCTGGACGGCTGGCTCGCATAGACGCTGGTGGCACGCAACCTGAATGTCACCCGGGGATTCGGAGGGCGGATAGGGAGCACAGGCGGATTCATCTGCCCCGTCGATGCTTCTGCCGGGGGCGTCTTTGGGGTTTCCGAAGGACGCAGATATCGGGCAAATGCCTCGGCCTGAACGATCAGAGGCGGACTGCTCCGTGCGTTAGAGATGGCACCATAACCGGGCCGGCGCCCGGATTCTCTGGTCACGTGCAAGCTGGGCTGAACCTCACCGACATCCAGCCCAGGGCGGCGCCACAAGACGGCAGAGAACCAGAACGATACTCCCGCTCCCATCAGCGCAAGCACCCCAAGTGCGTGCAGCACCGTCGTCATCTTTCGCGCCATCTTCACCTCAGTGCCAGGCCAATTCTCAACCGGCGACTCAACGATCAGGCCCTAGACCTGGAAGCGACGGTGTTCTGCGGAGGCCTTCGCCTCGGCAGAACGCCATCACACCAGTGTGCGGGGGAGACTGTACCGGTGGCTCAGATGCCATCGAACACCTCACCCGTCATATACAAGTTACCTGAACTGTTCAGGTAAACCAGCACCGTTCCGTCGCTCGCCTTGACCACCCAATTGGGGTTGGTCGGAGTCAAGTTGGAACAGAACTCGTAGCACTGCCCGGCTATCTCCATGTTCCCCGTCCCCGTATTCAGCGAGGCGATCACCGTGCCGGCCGAATTCTTGATCTTGAGTCCGCCGATGGGAGTTGGGTTTGTCGATTGGCCCTGCTGGAAACTCCCCTTGAGGACCAGGTTGCCCCGCTTATCGACCCATGCCTTGATGTTCGTGGATGGGTCGCGACCAACCAGGGGGGGATCTGCTATGTGGGACGTGTCCGAGTCGACCACCGCGGCATAGGCGTTGAGAATCCCGCCGGTCACGCAGTAGCCCGACAGCGAGCCGACCGACGTCACGTTGTCCATGATGATGTCTTTCACGTCCTCGTAACTCAACGATGGATTTCTGGATAGCAGCAGGGCACACATCCCGGCCACATGTGGAGCAGCCATCGATGTACCGCTCTTGTAGGTTGTACCACTGTATAGGGAGCAACTGAGAATGCTGCTCCCCGGAGCAAAGAGATCTACCTTCGTCGCTCCGTAATTGGAGTAGTTTGCACGGGCCCCAGCGCTGGTCGTGGCTCCGACGACGATGACATTGTCACAGTTGCAGCATGGGGGGTAGCAAGGAGTCACGTCGATATTCGTTGTCTCGTTGCCTGCGGCGGCTGCGACGACAATGTTCGCTTCCCCGGCGGCATTCAGCGCCTCTTCCATTGCCGCCACGGTTACATTGAAATACCCGTTTCCTGAGTAATACCGCCATGAACAGTTCAGTACGTGCGCACCGTGTTCAGTGGCATATTCAATGGCATCGAGCGCGTCGCTGGCATATCCGTTCCCGGATGCATTGAAAACCTTCAGGGCCATGATACGTACGTCCCAGCATACGCCGCAGACGTTCACACCGTTGTTGCCTTCCGCGCCAACGATCCCGGCACAGTGCGTGCCATGACCGTTGTCGTCCATCGGATTGGTGTCGTCATTAACCCAATCGTAGCCGTATTGGCTGGAGCTGTTGGTCCACATATTGTCGTCCAGATCGGCGTGATTGTAGTTCACCCCCGTGTCGATGACGGCAACAACAATCTCGTCATTGCCCGTTTCTGTGTCCCATGCCTCTCTTGCGTTAATGTCGTTGTCTCCCCACGGAGCGTTGTAGAGCGCCCACTGGCTTCCGAAAGAAGGGTCATTTGGCGTGGCGTCTATCTGTATCTGGTAGTCAGGCTCTACGTAGAGGACGCCGGGCATGGCGTTGAACCGGCGCAGGGTCTCCTCATTGACGCGTACACCGGCCGGCAGGTTCACGACCGTTAGACCGGGAACGAGATCGAACTCCCTTCGAATCGAAATCCCGCGAGGGGATAGGATCCGCTCCTTCTGCGCCCGCGTCGGCGCGGTCAGATCTGCATTAGGTGCGAAGCGGACCAACAAGCGGTCCGGAGCGTAATTGGCGTCGGCCGGGAGGCGCGTGACAGCCCTCGCCGGTTTGGTCGTTGAGATACGCCCCTTTCTCATCCCTCTTAGACCAATCTCTTTGACATTTCGCCTTGCCGCCGACCCCGAGGATGGGATCGCCAGCAACAAAGTCAGACCTACCAAATAAGCCCTTTTCATGATTCTAGCTCCTTTCCCGCTTTTCTACTGGATGGTCACGAACACGAGGATTTGACCTTTCTGCCCCTTCTCAAGACCCTGCATGGCCTTGCCAAGGACCGCTCCGGCCCTTTGCTCGCGGTCGACGGCCTTCATCGCATAGCCCGGGACGGAAGAAGTCGTGAGCAGATCGCCCGGTTCGATGGCGCACTCAGTGGCATCGACGTTGCAGTAGACCCGTCCGGCCAGGGACACGTCACAGTCGAAATCGTTGACCCCGAGACGAACGCCGCTGCCGAGATTGTTAGCGCCGGCCACAATGCCGACGACCTTCGTATCGTAGGCCTCTGTGCTCAGGGTCAACTGGCCTGGATTGGACGCGTCGATGACCAGCACGGTTCCCGGCTCGGGCTTGTCGGCTTCTGTGACATCGAACCCCTCGGCGTAGTCGAGCCCATCGCCCAGTTCGAGCACCGCCGTTCCGTTCGAACGCTCGATGAGAACGTTGCCGCGCACCGTCAGTTTCTCTGAGGGCGCGGTCGTGCCGACGCCAACGTTGCCGCTGGCATCGATCCTTACTCTGGCCGTGTCCCCCGTAATCAGGTCAAGCAGGTCCCCAGTGCGCATGAGCGCCCATCCGTTACCCGTGGTCGTGTCGTCCTTGAGGCAGAAGACCACAGTGGGATCGGTGCTTTCATACAGAGTCGCCATGTTCGTGGTGCCGGAGTTCACGTGGAGTTTCACACTGGCCGGCTGGGTGGTCCCGATTCCGACGCGCCCATCGGCTGTGATCCTCATCTTCGTAGAGTCCTCCGTCATGAAGTCGAGCTGATCACCCGCGCGCATGATCGCGTACCCGTAGCCGGTAGTCGTATTATCCTTGAGGTTGATAAGCACGGCCGGATCCGTGCTCTCGAACAGGACCCCCGAATTCGCGGCGCCGGAATTCACGTGAAACATCGTGCTCGGAGTCGTCGTCCCAAGACCGATTGAGCCGCCGGACTCGAAGAGGGCGGAGTCACCTATCGTGCCCCCGTCGGTGAACTTGCTGATGCGCCCCGCCGTGCCGCTGCCTTGGATGTCGTACGCCTCGGCGGTGCCGCTACTGAGTGTCGCGACCAATACTGCACAGCACGACACAGCTACGATCAAGCTTCGGTTACACATGACATGTTCTCCTTTCTTTCAGTCTCTTTTTCCAGATACGTGTTCACGTCATTCACAATCGAATCCATCTCCGTTGGACGGCCGGTTCAACTCTCAAGCAACCGTCCGAAGGTCAGATCCTCTGCCTGGGAGCGACGGTGTTCTGCGGAGGTGAATGCGTCCGCAGAACACCGTCACATTGCAGAACTTAGTGTGCCGGTGATTCAGATTTCGTCAAAGACTTCGCCCGTCATGTAGAAGTCACCATCATCATTCAGATAGGCCTGCACGGTTCCGTCGCTCGCCTTCATCACCCAACAGGCGTCGGTCGGAGTTAATGGACTGGAACGGAACTCGTAGCACTCCCCGGCTATCTTCATGTTCCCCGTTGCCATATCCAACGAGGCGATCACCGTGCCGGCCGAATTCTTGATCTTGAGCCCGCCGATGGGAGTCGGGTAGGTCGATTGGTCCTGCTGGAGAGTCCCCTTGAGGACCAGATTGCCCCGTTTATCGGCCCAGGCCTTGATGTTCGCGGATGAGTCGTGACCGACCACGGGGGGATCTGCTATGTGCGACGTGTCCGAGTCGACCACCGCGGCATAGGCGTTGAGAATCCCTTGGGTCAGGCAAAGGTTGGACAGCAAGGGAGTCGGTGTTACGTTGTCCATGATGATGTCTTTCACGTTCTCGTAACTCAACGACGGATTCCTGGATAGCAGCAGGGCACACACCCCCGCCACATGCGGTGCAGCCATTGACGTGCCGCTCAAGAGTGTGGTACCACCGTTCCTGCGGCAACTGCGAATGTCCCTCCCTGGGGCGAAGAGATCCACCTTCGTCCGCCCGTAATTGGAGAACCATGCAGGTGCACCAGTGATGTTGGTGGCTCCAACAACGATGACATTGTCGCAGTTGCAGCATGGAGGGTAGCAGGGATTGACGTCGATGTTCGTCACCTCGTTGCCTGCGGCGGCGGCGACGACAATGTTCGCTTCCCCGGCGGCATTGAACGCCTCTGCCATCGTCGCCACGGACACATCGAAATACGCACCCCCGGGGTAATACCGCCACGAACAGTTCAGTACATGCGCGCCGTTTTCGGTTGCATACTCAATGGCAGCAAGCGCCTCACTGGCCCAACCGTTTCCGAAAAGATTGAAAACCTTCAGGGCCATGATACGTACGTCCCAGCATACGCCGCAGACGTCCTGACTGTTGTTACCCACTGCGCCAATGATCCCGGCACAGTGTGTACCATGACTGTCGGTATGGTCATCCATCGGATCGGTGTCGTCATTGATCCAGTCATAGCCGTATTGACCGGAACTATTGGTCCACATGTTGCCCGCCAGATCGGCATGATTGTAGTCCACGCCGCTGTCGATCACGGCGACAACGATCTCGTCATTGCCCGTTTCTGTGTTCCAGGCCGATGTTGCGTTGATGTCGTCGTCTCCATCCGGAGGATGGTAGAGGGCCCACTGATATTGGAACCAAGGGTCGTTTGGCGTGGTGTCAAGGCATATCTGGTAGTCGGGCTCCGCGTAGAGGATGCCAGGCATGGTGTTGAATCGGCGCAGGACATCCTCGTTGACCCGTAGGTTGGCCGGTAGGGTTACAGTAGTCAGACCGGGAACAAGATCGAATTCCCGTCGGATCGAGGCACCGAGAGAAGACAGGGTCCGATCCTTTTGCGCCCGGGTAGGCGCGGTCAGGTCAGCGTTGGGGGCAAAGCGAACCAGCAATCGGTCAGGGGCGTAATTGGCGTCGGCCGGGAGGCGCGTCAAGGCCCGCGCCGGCTTGCTCCTCGCAATGCGCCCCTTTCGCAATGCCCTCAAGCCAATCTCTCTGATGTCGCGACCCACCGCCGGCGCCAAAGACACCGGTAACAGCAGGGCCAGCGCTAGAAAATAGATCTTTCTCATAGGTATCGCTCCTTTCGCGCTATCTACTGGAGGGTCACCAGCACGAGGATCTGGCCTTTCTGGCCTTTTTCAAGACTCTGCATGGCTTTGCCAAGCACGGTCCCGGGCGTTAGGGCTCTATCGGTGGCTTTCATCGCATGGCCTGCGGTGTCGGAGGTCGTCAGCGGGTCGCCCGGCTCGATGGCGCACTCGGTGGCGTCGACGTAGCAGTAGACACGCCCAGCAAGAGACACGTCGCAGTCGAAATCATTGACTCCCAGACGGACGCCGCTACCGAGATTGTTGGCACCGGTCACAATACCGGCGACCTTCATGTCGTAGGCTTTTGTGCTCACGGTCAACTGGCCTGGATTGGACGCGTCGATGACCAGCACCGTCCCTGGCTCGGGCTTGACCGCCTCCGTCACATCGAAGCCTTCGGCGTAGTCGAGCCCATCGCCCAGTTCGAGTACGGCCGTCCCGTTGGAACGCTCGATGAGAACGTTGCCGCGCACGGTGAGCTTCTCGGTCGGGGCCGAGGTGCCGATACCGACGTTGCCGTCCTGGAACAACACTGTCCCATCCCACCAGACCGTGAAGGGAGCCGCAAACGTGGCGAAATCACCCGCCGCGTCTGTGTTCCTGTCTAGCCGGTACGTGCCGCCGTCGGTGACGTGCCTCCACAAGCCGCGGGGCAGCGTCTGATCGGTCTCGCGCATGATGATCGGGACCGCCGAGTTCTGAAGCGTTTGCTGCCCAGCTACGGTTAGCTCTGACGAAGGAGTTGTTGTCCCAATGCCGACGTTACCGCCGGATTCGAAGAGGGCAGAGTCCCCTATGGTGCCCACGCCGGTGAACTTGCTGATGCGACCCGCCGTACCGCTGCCTTGGATATCGTCGGCCCTGGCGGTGACGCTACCGAACGCTGCGACCAAGAGGCCACAGCACAACACATTTACGATCAATCTCTGACTACACATGGCACTTTCTCCTTTCTTGCATTCTCTATTCGCACACGTTCGCATGACTCACCATCGAGTGTTCAGGGGTGAACGCACATATCGGGATCGTTGGGGCTGGCCCCTCGGTATGGCGGCATTCATCTGTGGCCCGTGACAATCGAGCAGACACATCCTGAGGGTCAGTGAAGTCCACCGTGAGGTTGTGGCGGACCGGACCGGGGACGGATTGGAGCCCATCCGGGTGTGGAGATAGCCAGATGCCTCTGGCGTTTCGCGGGCTGTATGGGCCGCCGGGGGAAGACCGCCCGCTCCTTGTCGAGCCAGTTGTCCAGCACGTACTCCCAGGTCGTCAGGGCGGTGTTGTACTGATCGGGCTTGCGCCACCAGCAGAACAAGCAGAAAGAGCCCCACGACCACGAATCTTGGGATCTTGCTCATGATGGGTACCTCCTGTACAAGACTAGCTGTTTCTTCCGTGCTGGTTGCCTAGACGTCTTCTACAAATCGATGGCCAGCGCGTACCGACGAAGGCCCACATAGAGACAGGAAATTGAGAAAACACTTGACCTGTTCAGGTTCACGTGCTACGAGGGTGGTAGTCGACCGAAGGCGCAAACAAAGCCCCTTTGGTGCGATCCGGTGGACCAGCAATTGCTTTCCAAGGCTCTATTGCTGGTTCACCGCCCTTTTCTGTGCACGGCCTTCTCAATCCCTTCGGCCCGCGCCGTCCATCGAGCGATTCAAATTGTCCTGATCAATCCCCCGGCTTCCCAATCAACATAGGTTTTCTTGGAGTCGGCTATGGTCTGTGGAGCCGGAGCCATAGCCGGGTTTGGCGAACGCAAGAGATGAGCCGGGCGCAACCTGACATGCAGAACCCCGAGTGAGTAGATCTGTTCATTGTGACTTCTCGCCCCATGTCACCTCGTGGTGTCGACATTCTTCTCCCTCGGTCTATCCCACTTCCTTTGCGCCGTCTACCGACCCTGCACCTCCGCAGATCAACAAGTCGACAAATGCGCCGAGAGCAAGCGGATGTCAAGCTGCGATAACAGAATTCCTCAGATAATTTCGATCCAGGATGCGTCGTCTTTCTGCGCATAACAACCCACTTCATAAGGCGGGTATCCGTCGGAAGATGTTGACGTTTTTCTCCGAAGGTTTCCAAGAAAATTCTGGGGAGCGTGACCATGGCCACCTTGGGGGTTTTGGATAGTGCGAGACTTGCAGGAGTCACTTTCCAATTTCCGTGACCGGTTGTGATCACCGGCCCCTTTGGACTAACATTGTTGATCTCCATGTTCTCACAATTTCCCAGTTAAAAGATCTGTCGCTCCACCTTGTCTGACGGTGAGGGACATAGCTACTGTAGTGCTCCCCGTTAAGCAAGGCTGGATTTAGGTAATGCTTTTGGTTCTCATTTTTGACTTCGGCCTCGGCTCCAAAGCTGCCGGGGCTTACGCGGCCCGTCGCTCATATTCACAGGGACTGGCGTAGTTCAACGCCGAATGCGGATACGCATGGTTGTAGAAGTGCATCCATCGGACCAACGCTTCGGCCAGAGCATCGGCAGTCAGGAACTCGTTCGGCCAGACCAGGTCTTCTTTAATCGTTCGCATGACACGTTCGGTATCGGCGTTGCCCTTCCGGGATTTCCACGGTCTTCGGCATACGACGGAAAGCTGGCTGGCCGCCAACGGTGTCCACCCCGACGTCGCTCAAGCTGTCATGCGTCATTCAGACGTCAATTTGACTATGGCCGGATGTACCCACACGCTCGGGGGCCAGGAAGCGGAGGCAGTGAGTCGCTTGCCGAGTCTGTCCGCTTCTACAGATCAGGCTCAAAAGGCAACCGGCACCGACGATGCTGAAGTGTCGACACCTGAGTGGACACCAAAATGGACACCTGAATTGACACCTACGGCTTTCTCTGAAAAGAACGGCTTGTTAGCGGATGGCGCGGTTGCGAGTTCCACATCAAGAAGCAAGGAAGACCGTAAGAGCAAGGACGACCGTGCTTTAGGCACGAAAAGGGACGCAATATCACCACATGGCAAGGGGAAAGAAGGAATACGCCTGAGAGGATTCGAACCCCTAACCTTCGGTTCCGTAGACCGACGCTCTATCCAATTGAGCTACAGGCGCGATACTGCCTAAGTAGTGAGACTATAGCCGGTTGCGAGCGATGCTGTCAAGAGCCCGGCGGAAAAAAGCGAAAAAACGCCTCCACTCGCCGGTGGCCTCGGGCTGAGGGAAGGCGGGGGGCAAAAGCGGCCGTGAGCGTCCCTGCCCACAGCCGGCTACCAGAAGGCGAAGGCACACGAATGGGGCAAACGCCAAGTTTGTCCCGCCTTCAAAGGTCATCCTATATCGGTCCCGGGGGCAGGCAATTGGGGGAAATACGTATTTTGGCCTGTTTCAGACGGTATGGCCTGACCGCGCTGGAGGCAAGTTTCCGCCATCATCGCATGGACTGACGGTAGCGGGTCGGGGTGATACCCATCCGTTTCTTGAACTGTCGGTGAAAGAAATAGACGTTGGAATAGCCGACCCGCTGGGCAATCTCGTAGCAGCGCAGCGACGTGAAACGGAGCAGACGCTGGGCGGCCTCGAAACGAAGGTCCTGCTGATAAGCCAGGGGCGATACGCGGAACGACTTCTTGAAGGCCCGGAACAGGTGACCCTTGGAGCAGTGGGATATCGAGGCGAGGTCGTCGGCCGTGATGGTCTCGGCGTAGTGCTCGTCGATATACTGGCGCACCTGGAGAATCGGATTGTCCTGGGGCAGAGGCGCCCCGGGGATATGCTCGGTGTAGCAGTGCGCGACGATCATGTCGAAAACGTCGGCCAGGGCGCGATGGGCATAGAAATCCGACATCGTGGACGGGCCCTGGAGATAGTCCATGATCCGGATCATGATGACCACCAGCTCCTGAGTGGTGTCCTTGGACAGGCGCGGCTCGCTTTGGAGCTGGCCATGGACGCCCGTGTAGATGTTCAGAATCTGTTCGAAGGGCAGGGTGAGCGGCCTTCCGTTCTGGGCGTTGAGGGCGAAGGTGATCTCGGAGTAGACGCTGGAGCGGCGATGGCTGACGAAATCGTGGGGTTGACCGGGCGAGATGATCACGAGATTGCCGGGTTTGGCCGGGTGTTTCTTGCCTGATTTGACGTAGAAGCCCGCTGATTGGGTGTAAAGCACGATGTGGTACAGATCATGTGTGTGCTCGGCGAAGGTCCGGGCGTCGCCCACGGGGCGGTCCTGGTCGACCGCGGCGTGAACAAAACTGGGAAAATACGCCTCCTCGTGGTGAAGAATCACCAGTGCCTTGGGCCGGGCCAGACTCTCATGGGCTTGCAGGTATCGCAGCATAGGTTATTATTGTGCAATAGAAAATCACTTTTATGTATTTTCCTGCTGCATCTGAATTACGATAATACAATATGGTAGGGTGCCTGCAACGAAATTGTATGTCTGCGTGTGGAGAACGCCGGATGACATTTCCCGGGCAGAGAGCCGATAGGTGGTGGGGAGTGCGTATCTTTGTCCGGGGTCGGGTCGCCGGGAGGGAAGGCGGCGCTGGGATACCCTGCCGAACACGAGGTTGGAAGGTGACATTCTTGCGGACGCTGCTTCCGTTCGGGCGGGATTTCGCCCGGACGCAGCGCGAAGCCCTTTTCATCGAAGGAGGACGATCATGCGCAACGAACTGATCACAACGGTAGCAATAGCGGCAATCCTGTTAGGCGGGTGGTGTCCGGCGTTCTCTGCCGATCCGAGCTTAGT
>Ga0272443_10005117_pt1 | contig 13740 bp, 23 predicted proteins | sample SSMAcet12_FD_193581 | JGI IMG/M metagenome (GOLD analysis project Ga0272443, IMG submission 193581) | Marine sediment archaeal communities from Little Sippewissett salt marsh, Falmouth, MA, United States - SSM-Acet-12 | ecosystem: Environmental > Aquatic > Marine > Wetlands > Sediment ...
TCTTCTGAAAAATTAAAAGTAATTCCATCATAATCTCCATCTGGATGTTGAGTATTTTCTAAACTTCCTGCAAGAATAGTTCCTGTTATTACTGATGCTTGAGTTCCATTATAATAAGTTGTTTCAAATTTTGATTCATTGAAAGCAAAGTTTGGATTCTCATAAGTAATCCAATCATCAGTTCCCCAATTATCTTGAGTTAAATGTAAGGATAATGGTTCTGCTATTGGTGCAAAAAGTAATTCAAACAATCCTTGAATCCAATCCTTTAATGTTGTTGGAGTATATCCTTGAAGATATTGAGAATTATTTACATTTACTGAAGAGTAATTAGTTGTTTCTGTATCTAATCTAGTATATCCAAAATTCCCAGCTGCTACTAGTGGAAGTGTTGCTAATAGTAAACATCCTACCATTATCGCCTTAACCAATTCATTGGATTGAATTTTGTTCCTCCTCCCATCTGTGTCATACTCATTCCTCCTGTTTCTGAAACATGCATGTGTCTTCTTAGTGATTCTCTTTCTTTACCTCCTAAACTTCTTAGGTAAGTATCATGTACGGTATCTTGTAGTTCTCTAACTATCATAGAATACATCTTTCTTTTTTCTGATGTATCTAATCCTATTTCTCTATACTTCATAAAAATTAAATCTGCTAATTCTGTTGAGAAATCTTCCATCTTTTCAAATATCATTTCTTCACTATAGTTTGAGAGGAGCTTGTTTTTGTTAAGGTAGAAACAAACTAGCTTCATAATAATTCTTAATCCATAATCATTTAATAATCTCTCTTCTTCTTTTTCTGGTTCTTTCCAATACTCTATGCCCTGCTCATCTCTTTCTAGTGTATCTCCTCTTAACAAATGTTTAATCCTTTCAAGCTCCTCTCCTAAATCTAACTGGTCTTTAATCATGCTTGTTTCTTGTTCTTCTTGCCATTGTGCTTGTTGCATTTGTTGTGTTTGCATTCCACCAACTTGTGCTTGAGCTGCTGCTATTTGCTCTTGCGCTTGTAATATCATTGCTTCTTCTTGTGAATTCATTTTTTATTATCCTCTCTTTTTAATTGCTGTAACTTTTACTTCTTTACCAAAAAGTAATTTTGCCCTTTTTCTAGCTTTTACAACTGTTCCAGGAACAGTTCTTGTAATACTTTTTCCACTTGGACCTGTGATTCTTATTTTAACCATTATTCATTTCTACCTCCTTTCATATCTATTAATTGAATACTAATAAAAGTTAATAGAGCTGTTCCTATTTTTAGATAATCTTCTGTATAAGTTCCTAGTACAAATATTGTTAATACCATTAAGGCAATAAATAAATTGGTTGTATGTTGTTTCATTTTTTCCTCCGTTTCTTTTTCTTTCTTGCACCAGTGATTTCACTAATTTCAAAAGGTGAGCTTAATCTAAATCTTTCTTTTTCTACAAAAGTTCTTGGTTTTCCTTTCTTTACTCTAAGTGTTGGTCCTAATAATGTTCCTACTCCTTTAGGTGTTGGTCCTCCTCTAATTCTGAATGTTGCTCCAAGTGTTTTTCCAACTCTTTCTTTTCCTAATTGAAATGCTTGTCTATATCCTAATCCTTTTCCAATTGTTTTAAACTTTCCTCTCCTTCTAACTTGTACTGAGAATATTCCTTTTTGTTTTGTTATTGGTTTTGTTTTGAAAGTTAATATTGGAGGTGTTTTTGGAGGAGTTCTAGGTGGGACTGGAGGAGAATATCTTGGAGAAATTATAGTTGTTGTTGGAGGAGAAGTTGGAGAACTAATAGGACTTGAAGGAAAATAAGTAAATGTTGGTGAAGATATTGTTGAAGATGGTGTAGAATATGATTGAGGAGTTGAAGTAAGTGTAATAAATGTTGTTTGTGTTGGTGCTGGAGATGTTGGAGTTGTTGGAGTTGTTGGAGTTCCTGTTCTTGGAGAAATTAATAAGCTAGTAGCAATTGCTGGAGATATTGCAGAAGTTATAGGTACTGTTGAAATTTGTGCTGTTGATACACCTCCAATAGTTGGAGTTTTAGTTGCAACTCCTCCAAGCCTTGCTCCAAATAATGTAACTAATTGTCCTTTAATAGTTGTTACTCCTATTTTTCCAGTTGTTGTTATTGTTTGACCAATTCCTGCAGTTGCTTCTAGTTCTCCTGTTCTTAATCCTGATTGTCTTCCAATTCTAAATGCTCCTTTAGATATTATTGTACTTATTTTTGTATCTTTAAACAATCCTATTTGTGGTTTTCCAGTTCCTAATCCATATTGCACCTTCTTTGGTGCTTTGAAAAACTCTACTAATCCTAATCTAGAAGTTCTTGTTATTGGAACTTTTAATGTAGGGTCTTGTGGAGTTACAAAAAATTCTCTATCTAATCTAATTGTTTCTCCTTTCTTAAAGAAACTAATTTGAGAAGTTGCAGCTGTTTGTTTTGAACCAACAAATTTATTGTATTCTCCTTTTTTAAAACCAAATGCTCCTCTAGTTAATGGAGATTTTCCTAATCCTGCTTTAATTTGTACTTGAGTTGGTTTAGGTGTTTTTCCAGCTGGAATTAAACCAACTTGTTTTGATTTAACAGGTGTTTTTGTAATTGCTTTATATCCTAATTCTTGAGTTTTAACTGGTTTATATTTTCCTAGTAATCCAGTTTTAGCTACTTGTCCTTTAATAAATGGAGCAACTTCTATTGCTGCACTTGTTCCAGCAAGTAATCCAATTCCTCCATAAGCAACTCTTTCTTCAGGAGTTAATGATGTATCAAATGCTTTGGGTGTTTGAGTTACAGATGTTGTAATTAATACTCCTTCTCTAACAATTGGTGGAGCCATACTTATTAATTTAAATCCCGCAGTTGTTGCTGCTAAAGATAATGGTGTTTTAGGAGTTAATAATCCCGCAGCTCCTGCAGCAACTCCTCCTACTTTTAATGCAATTGCAGATTCTTTTTGTAATTTAATTTGAAATGGGTCTTTAAATGTTTTAGATTCAAGTTTTGTAGCATATTCTTTTAATACTTTTCCTCCTTCTTCTAATTGTTTTCCAAATATTTGAAAAGGAGCAACAGTTACAAACTTAGCTAATTCAAATCCTCCTGCTATTGGTCCTTTTTCTTTAACTACATCTGCAACTCCTTTCAATGTTTTTGGTTCTGTTGTAAGAAATTTTGTTACTGCTGATGGTTCTTTTTGAGTAGGAGTATCTACTACTGAACTTGTTTCAACTGTTTCTTGTTTAACTGGTTGTTCAAAATATAATGTTGTTTCTGTTATTCCTGATTCTGTTTTAGCTGTTTCAGTTTTAACAATCTTACCATACTTTGCTTCTACTGCTGCTGTTGCATCTGGTTTAATTGTTACTCTTCCTTGAGAATCTCTTACTCCTCTTATTTCTACATCTTCAGGTTTAATTCCATATTTTTGTGCTGTTTGTTTTTGAACTGTGAGTACTTGGCTTCTAAATGCAGATTTAACTTCAGGATTTTGTTCTCTTAGAAATTTATATGCTGCTGATGCTCCTGGAGAATCAACTAAACTAATTCTTTTTCCTTGTAGTTTTCTATTTACTGCCTCGTATGCTTTCTGTAAATCTCTTCTTGAGAAATATTTTGTTCCATAAATTCCTTTAACTGCAACTTGTTCATCTAAATATCTATTCTTTGCTTCTTCTTGTAATCTTTCTCTTTCTTCTTGTTCTTTTTTAAGTTGTTCTGGAGTAGGAGAGGTTTCTGTTACAACTTCTTGTTGTTGCATTCCTCCATGTCCGTATCTTCTAACTTGTACTTGTACCATCTCTCTTTCCCTATAATGTAACACTGTAACATTATATATACTTTTCTAAAAGTTGTGTTAAAATACGAACATTTATAAAATATATTTTCATTTTTTATATTATGGTTAAGTATGGTGAGGAAAATAATGATGGTGAAGTTTCTCAATGGAATGAAGCTCTTTTCAAAATGAAAAGGTTACATGAACTTCAAACTGAAATTAATAGAGTGAAAATGAATCTACTTGCTAAACATCCTATTACTGGACAATGGAATTATGAGATATGGTTTAACTCTGTACTTTCATTATACTCTGAGGGTGAAGCTAAGTATGCTGATAAAGAAAAAGAAGAGATATTAAATCTAAAAAAGATTATTGAACAACTTTTTAAACTTAAACCTGTTCATTCAGTTAAAGTTCAGTCAAGTTATACTGGAACTAAAAAACAATATGCTCTTAATGAAAATAATTGGGAAGAGATTAAGAAACTCGTGGAGCTTCTTGAAAGCAAGGTTAAACTTTATAATGATGTTCACGGATTATCAACTAAAAATATTGAAAACATGGATGGAAGATCCATTCTTCGATAAATCATAGTCAGAATGGGAGCTGGACTGACAAGCTATGTGTTATCACCACTTTTTTGACATCAATGCTCCCACTTATACTTAAAATGGAAGAAGAAGAGTGTGAAGAAAAAAGTGAGGCAGAAAAAATTATAGAATATGAAACAAAAGAGATATTAAATAGAATAAAATATGGATATGATTAAAAATGGTGAAAGTTACTGATAAAGATTACTACTTAGATGGTTTTGCAGAACAAATATGCACTGCAATTGCAGAAAGAGTGCAAAATAGGAAGCAAGATATACTAATGTTAATTAATGGAAGGGAAGGTTCAGGAAAAACCAATGCTTCTATTGCATTATGTTATTATATTGCACATAAAACCAGCAGAAAGTTTACTAATGCTAATATCTTCTTTGATATAGATGAGATGATGAAGTTTGCAGGTAATACTAAAGAGCAAATCATATTGTGGGATGAAAGTTCTTTAGGAGGACTTGCACATTCATGGACTAACTCCTCTCAGAAGAAGTTAAAGAGTATGTTGATGGTGTGTCGTAAGCTTAGGCATGTATTTGTATTTAATATACCTCGTTTCTATAGGTTATCTAGTGATTTAATAGAGAGAGCTTACTGTATGTTTCATATATATGAAAATAATGAGGAAAAACCAGGTAATTTCATGTTCTTTGGGCAGCAGAAACTTGAATACCTGTATAATGAGTGGAAGAAGAGAGGTGGAGCTGCTTATTGGAAGTATAAGAAGTTACATGGACACTTTACTTGGGTGTTACCTAAATTAATTAATGAAGAAGAGTATGAGAAGGCAAAAGATGATGCTATAATGAAATTAGTGAATGAAACAAAAGATAAAAAAGGAGAATCATCCCCAAGACATGCTGCAATTGAAGCACAGAAGAAAATAGCTAGAACACTCTGGATTAAACACCAAAATCATCGTATTGTGGCTGAATTAATTGGTGTGGACAGAAAAACCATAGGAAATTGGGTAAAAGAGGGGAATTGGGGCGGAACTTAAATAAAACTCGATAATATGGTGGTAATTATCACCACATCAGTAGGTTATCCTATTAATATCATGGTTTTGGGACAAGTGGGACAAGTAGGACAGGTTGTTCCACTCAGATGACCATGTGTATACTAAGTAGAAGTACCTGTCCCACCTGTCCCACCTGTCCCATACCTATTGTATATAGGGCTAAAGGCTTAGTCATTTTGTAGTGATGAGAAAGGTTTATAAGTAGTAGTTGAGTTATTCCATTACAATGAGCCAATGTTATAATTGTGGAACAGAATTTACTTTGACAGATGAGGAAATTAAATGTGATTCTTGTAACGAAATTGTTAACTTTCCTTGTTGGAATTGTGGTAATTGGTTTTGTATATTTGATGTAAAAACACAAAAAAAAAGAAACTCTTGTAAAGTTTGTGGTTATTTTGAATGTCCTCATTGTGGAACAACTCATGGAAGAGATTGCCCCACAGATAAATGGCAAGAAGAAATAAAAGAAATAATCCTATCTAACAATTCTTTAGAAATAAAAATAAATATGATAATTAATTTTATAGCTAATTCTAATTTTAATCCTCAACAAACATTTTGTCATAGAAAAGTTTATCGTTCGAGAGCTAAAGAAATGAATAAATTATTGTTGGCTAAGTGTCAGGGATATAGATGTAAAAACATAAAAGATAAACAAACATTTATTTCTAATTTAAATAAGATATATGATATTGAACCAGGTACAGAATTTACGATTGAACAACTTAGGGAAGAAGGAAGTGATGGAAAAGAACTTAGGGATTGGTGTTATCTTGCTGTTTGTTATGGATGGCTAGAAGTAATTAAAGTTAAAAAAGTTATTGATGGAAATGAAAAAGAAGTAACTGTTTTTAGAAGAATCTTAACTAAAGGACAATGTCCATATTTTCATCCAGATAAAGCAGTTATAAAAACAAAATCTGGCAAATTAAAAAAAAGTAATAAAGATTGTTGTGCATTGCATAGGAACTTTTTTGTGAAAGATGGTGAAAAAAGTAGAGAAAACAGGATTTGAAATAGTTTTGGATTCTTGCAAAAGAGAAAAAATTAATAATTATGCAGATACTCCAAAAAAAGCAATTATAGCTGCAGCACAATTACTTAATGAAGATAGAAGGAAGAGAGGAATATTGATTACAGATTCTGATAAAATTAAAATGCAAAAGGTTGTCACCTCATATTTTGGAATGGAGGATTTAGCAAAACAATTTCTTGAACACCAACCATTGCATTATGATAAGTATAGAAATTGGTGGGCTTGGGATAAAGAAAAATACAAATGGTATGTTATTGATGAAACATCTGTATTAAATTTTGTTAGGAATATATGTTTAGCAAATACTGTTAAAACAAAAAATAAGAATGAAATATTAGAAGCATTAAGACAAGAAGCAAGATTACAAGTTCCAAAGGAAATAAAGGAGTCCTGGATTCAATTTAACACAGAGGTATTTGATATTTCCACAGGTGAGCGATTTAAAGCAACACCAGAGTACTTTGTAACAAACCCAATACCCTATAGCTTACATAAAGAAAATTTAGAAAATACCCCCACAATAGATAAAATATTTGAAGAGTGGGTTGGAAAAGAACATGTAAAAACATTATATGAAATCATTGCTTATTCTCTCTTGCCATCATACCCAATACACAGAATATTCTGTTTCATTGGCTCAGGTATGAATGGCAAGAGCTGTTATTTGAATTTACTTAGAAAATTTGTGGGAATAGAAAATTGTTGTTCAACTGAATTAGATACTTTATTAGCTTCAAGATTTGAAGTTACAAGATTACATAAAAAATTAATATGTCAAATGGGAGAAACAAATTTTAATGAAATGAGTAAAACAAGTATGTTAAAAAAATTAAGTGGAGGAGATTTAATTGGTTTAGAATATAAAAATAAGGACCCATTTGAAGAAATTAATTATGCTAAAATATTAATCTCAACAAATAATCTTCCAACAACAACAGATAAAACAATTGGGTTTTATAGGAGATGGATGATTATTGATTTTCCAAATCAATTTTCAGAGAAGACAGATATTCTTTCAACAATTCCAGAAGAAGAGTTTGAATCTCTTGCATTAAAATGTACTGGAATATTAAAAGATTTATTAGATAAAAGAGAATTCCATAATGAAGGAACAATTGAAGAAAGAATGGAGAAGTATGAATCTAAAAGTAATTTCTTGGGAAGATTTATGGAACTACATACTATTCAAAATGAAACTGGTTATATCACTAAAAATGACTTCTTCAAAAAGTTTGCTGCATGGTGTAAGGAGAATAGGCACAGAGAAATGTCTGAAACATCTGTTGGTTTAGCAATGAAGAAAGCAGGTATTGAAGGAGAAAGACATTATATTGATTGGTATGATAATGATAAATTAACACAAAAGCGAGTTAGGTGTTGGATGGGGATAAGATGGAAAGAGTAACTACTAATAAATTAAACCATACATTTAAATACTACTACTTGTTATAAATAAAATGAAAATAAAATGTCCAAAATGCGATTATGAATGGGATTGTTCATCTAATATGATGTATGTATCTTGTCCTAATTGTCAGAGGAAATTTAAAAGAGAAATAAATGAGGTACAAAATGGAGTTAGTAATTAATGAAGGTGACATGGGTAGGATTTCTGAGTTCCTTAATATGCTTCAAGAGAAGTATCCAGATATGAAAACAACAACAGCAAAAGATGGTGGGATTAAGGTTAATTGGAAGGATTTACCTATAAAAAGCGAACCTAGAAAGATAGATGTTGTTAAGGAAAATGAAGATGATAGTTCGCATAGTATAGAAAAGGAGAACTAAAATGAAAATAAAAGAAGAAAAAGGAACTAAATTTGTTGGAGATAAAACCACATGGTTTATTACTAATGATAATAATTGGGAATGTATCTCAATGAGGAAGATATTATTATTAATTAATAGAATATCTTTAAATGAAAAAAGAAGGTATGGGGATTTACTAAAAAAAGATTTCTGGTTTCAGGAAGCAATTAATGAAGTATTAGAATGTTCTAAAGAAGGAGTAGATTTCTGGGAAAAAGAAGGAGAAGAAAAATTTATCAATATTTGTAAAAAATGGAAGCTTCCAATTTCAAAAATAAAACAAACTAAAATTAATGATTTTGGAGGATGTGAGGAATGAAAATTAATGTTTGGGATATAAAAGATGATATGCCTGAAAGAATTCATGGAAAAGAAGAATTTAATGACTTAGTAGATGATATAAAACAAAATGGTTTAATTGAACCAATAGTTCTTAATAAAGAAAATAAAATTCTTGCAGGTAGAAGAAGATTAAGAGCATTAAGGAAATTACAATATAAAGAGTTAGAGAAAGGTAAGGAATTTATTATTATGCAAACAAGAGATAAGTTACATGAATTTGATATATTCTTGAGTGAGAATATTAAAAGAAAGGATTTAACTGATATTGAGAAGGGAAATTTCTTTGAACAAAGAAAAGTTATTTATGAAAATTTATACCCCGAAACCAAGGCAGGAGCAACAGGGCATAATAAAGGAACAAAGAAGGACATCGCACAAGGTGCGAAACCCAGAGATAGATTTACATTAGATACTGCAAAGACACTAAATATTTCTGAAAGAACTGTTCAAGAAAAATTAGAAGCTGCAAAATTAGTTAGAAAAAAGCCAGAACTTGCTAAACTTCAAAGTGCAAAAAAAATAATTAAAGAGAATAATTTACAAGAGCAGAAAAAGGAATTAAATAAAAATATTGCTCAAATAAAATTACAAAAAGAATATGATGTTATAGTTGTTGATCCTCCATGGGAATTTAACCAAACATTTGATGATAAAGGTAACAGAGGAATTACACCATACCCTACAATGAATCATATGCAATTATCACAAATTGTCATACCTGCAGCCAAAAACTGTAGCCTTTGGTTGTGGGTTACTAATCAAAGGTTTAGAGAAGCATTTGAATTATTAGATAAATGGGGATTTGAACCAAAAACAATTTTAACTTGGGATAAAGTTAATATGGGGCTTGGAAGATTCTTAAGAAATGTTACTGAACATTGCATATTAGCATTTAAAGGAAAACCTTATTTTAATAATAAAAAGTGGACAACATTGATATCTGAGAAAAGAACAACCCACTCAACTAAACCAGAAATATTTTATAAGATGGTTGATGAAATATGTGCAGGTAAAAAACTAGATTACTTTGCGAGAAAGAAAAGAGAAGGTTGGGATGTTTATGGAGATGAAGTTAAATGAAAAAACTAACAAAGAAACAATTGGAAGAGTGGAATAAAGCTATAAAGGATATGAAAGAACTTGAGGTTAAACCAAAAATGGTCAAGCCAAAGAGAGTAAAAGCTACACAAGTAGGTGTGGCGAGAAGAAAAAGATGTAAAATATGTCAAACACTATACTCTGGAAAGCTTTGCCCAACATGTAACATGGATAGTAATGAACCAATTTTTACTAAGAGAAGAATCTATCATTTAACTAAACAAAAAGAAAGTATTACTCAAGCTCTGAAGGTAGAGAAATCTCAGTTACTGAGATATAACAGAGGTAAATAAACGGAGGTTAAAATGGATATTGCAGAATTCACAAAAGCAACAGGAAATTTCCTAAAAGCTGTAGATGTAGCAGAAGACAAGAACAAGAAGTTTGTTATAACAGAAGAACCACAGCTAGTTACAAGTGAGAAGTTTGGAAATGAAAGAGTTCACATTGTTGGAGAACTATCAAAAGAGAAAAAGATATTTGATTGTTCAAAAACAAATGCAAGAACAATATCTGATGCTTTAGGAACAGAAACAAAGAAGTGGATTGGTAAAGTTTTATTACTAGAAACTTACACCACTAGAACAAGTGATGGCAAAATGACTAATGCTATCAATGTCGCAGAAGTATTAGAAGAATAGTCATATCTAAAACCATGACAGGAACAGGGAGAAGATTCTCATACTATCTTTTTCAAACTCCCTGTTCTTTTATAATTAAAAATGGCAAAGAAAATGAAATGTAAAGAATGTAAAAAAGAACATACAATTTATAGTAATGATTTATGTAGTAGATGTTATAGAAGAATTTATCAAATGAATAAACGGGAGGAAAAGAAATGAAATATACTTTAGATAAAATAAAAAAAGAAATTAAAGGAGATTCAATAAATGTAAATAGAACCACTTTTTTATTATTTAATATACTTGAGGAATTAAAATCATTTAGGAAGGAAAGTAAAGAGGAGGAAAAGAAATGAAAAGAGTTATACAGAAAAATACTTTAGGGTTTTCAACAAGTAAAAGTATGAAATATTTAAGAACTCCTGTGGATATTTGGAGTAAATTATCAAAAGAGTTTAATTTTACTTTAGATGCTTGTGCATCAAATCAAAATCATTTACTCCCAAAATATTATACAATAGAAGAGGATTGTTTGAAGCAGGATTGGACTGGGGAAACTGTTTATTTACATCCTTTATTTGATATGCATATTGGGAAGTTTGTAGAAAAAGCATTCAATTCCAAATGTACAACAGTCATGTTGCTTCCTGCATCAACTCACACAAGATATTTTCATAAGTTTATTTATGATAAAAAAATTAACCATTTTAGGCAGGGAGTTGAAGTTAGGTTCCTAGAAAAACCAAACAAAGGATTTAGATTCTTAAATGATGATGGTTCAGATGATGATGTTTCTAAAATAGGATATATTAAACCATTAATGATAGTAATTTTTAGATTTGGGGAGGAAAAGTAAATGAAAGAATCAAATTATTATTCAGGTTGGCTTAGCTTTTTAATTATGGTAGGAGTAATGATTGGATATTTATATGGTAGATTTTATCCTTATCCTTTCTCATTAATTGTTATACTAATTATTTGTATATATTTATCTTTAAATGGAATTAGATTTAGGATTAAAGGATTGAAGGAGGAACATAGGAAATGAAAAACATAACTAAAGAATGTTGCATTTGCAGACAATGGTTAGATAGTAAAGATAATTGGTATACTCCAACAGTATCTGAAAGAAGAAGACAATATGAATTATCAGAAGATTTTAAAATAACTCATACTTATTGTCATGATTGTGTTAGTGTTGTAAAAGAAGTTTATAATAGAGATTTAATATTAAATAAAAAGTTTGGATTAAGCAAATTAGTATAATACTCAATAACTAAAAATTGAGAGGTATGGGATATATCCCAACTCATCTTGAGGTGATTGGATGGTTACCTCTTTTACCATCCAATCATGCCTTTATATTCGCATAAGATACAAAAAGCGAAACATTTAAATAATAAATATGAGTAAAGAGTATAATAAAAAGTTCGCAAAAGATAAAAAAATGAATGAAATAACAAAATTTTATTTAGATGGTAAGAAAGTAGATGAGAAAGATATAGAAGATTTCTTTAAAACAAAAGGATGTGAAATAAGTATTGAAAGATTAATAAAAGTAGATCAAGAATTAAATGAGGAGTTAGAAAATGCCTAAAATACTATCAAAAGATGGAATGAAAGAAGTTGAAGGAACTAAGTTTGAAATACTTGTAGCTAAGAGAACTTATATTAATGAAGAAGGAAAAAAAGTAACTCAATGTGAATGGAAAACAGCTAACCACCCAATAAGTATTGGTTCTTTTGCAAAACCTAATCCTGAAATATTAAGTGTTAAATGGGATGTTCCTCCTAAAAAAGAAGATACTTTTGCAGGAAGAATAGATAAAATGTTCAAAGGTGAATAATGGAACAAAAAACAATTAAATTTGGTGATTTAAGTATCTCTCTGAAGATACTTGTAGTGCTTTGCTGGTTCTGGGTAGGAATATATACATTTCTATTCTCAGTGGGCTTTATTCAAGGTTTATTGGGTATATGAGAACACCAAAGAGGTTGCCTGTAGGATTGAATATAGAAGAATTTAAGAGATTAATAAAAGCTACTAAGAAAGAACATCATAAGTTAGCATTTTTATTAGGTTTTGGTGCTGGTTTAAGAGTGAGTGAAATAGTAGGTTCTAAAAAAAGAATTAGTAGATGTTGTGAAGCAGATATATTAAAAGAAAAAACATATCAACAATTCAAAACCCCTCATGGAAAAATAGAAGATGTTGATAGAAAAAGAAAAACAATTCTTACTTGTACTAAGTGTAATAAAGAATTAGAATTAAAAGACACAAAAGAACATGAAACAGAGTGGGCTACTCCTCCATTACATCCAAGGCATATTCAAACTGATAGAATACTTATTGAATTAGGAAAAGGTGCAAAGGATAGAGTTGTTCCAATTCCAAAAGGATTTAAACAAAAACATCTTAAAATGTTACCAATAGGAATTACACCCAGAGCATTACAAAAAGCATTTAAGGTTTCATGTGAGAAAGCAGGATTACTTAAAGAGAAACCAACACTTCATTTTCACTCCTTACGACATGGCTTTGCTACTAGAATGGTAGAAGCTGGAGTGCCCATAAATCAAGTTAAAATTGCTTTAGGGCACTCCAGCATTGCTACAACTGGTGTTTATCTAAGAGCTAATCCAAAGGATATGTTAAAGAGTTACGAGGATTTATTTTAAATGGGATTCATAGGTGATTTAGGTTTAACTATGCCTAGTGTAGGAAATTTTAGTAGCTTTGGTACTAGTATGATGTTTGCATTATTAGCATTTATTATAATTCTATTTCTAGCTATAATTGGTTATTTTATTTGGGATTGGAAGATTCATAAATATAAAATTGAAATCTTTGAGAATCTTGGAGGAAACCAATATGTTAGAACTGGTTTTGATAGAGCTAGAACAATTAAGGTTGGTGATGGTGGTGAAGAAATATTAAAACTAAAGAGGAGAAAATGTTTTAGAACAGCTTATGGTAAAAAAATGGGTAGAAATACTTATTGGTTTGCCATTGGACAAGATGGTTATTGGTATAATGTTCTTCTAGGTGATTTAGATGCTAAACAAGGTAAGTTAGATATTGAACCAATTGATAGAGATATGAGATATATGCATGTTGCAATTAGAAAGAATATTCAAGAAAGATATAGAAAAAGAAATTGGTTTGCTGAACATGGTGTTTGGATTATGGGAGGTATATTTTTATTAATCATGTTAGCTGGTATTTGGTTTTTACTTGATAAGATGGGAGATATAAATGCAGGAAGTGCAGCATCATTACAAGCTGCTGAAAGATTAGCTGCAACTAATAAAGATATTGTTGTTGCATTGGATAATCTAATTAATGGGAGGTCTGGCTTAGTTCCTGCAGGATGATGGATATTGGCAATATGTTAATATTAGGAGCTGTATTTTTTATTGCAGCTTGTTTTTA
>Ga0272443_10005119_pt1 | contig 13739 bp, 14 predicted proteins | sample SSMAcet12_FD_193581 | JGI IMG/M metagenome (GOLD analysis project Ga0272443, IMG submission 193581) | Marine sediment archaeal communities from Little Sippewissett salt marsh, Falmouth, MA, United States - SSM-Acet-12 | ecosystem: Environmental > Aquatic > Marine > Wetlands > Sediment ...
AAATTCCAACCAGCTCTATGAACCACTAAAAAGCTGCAAGCTTGTAAAACTTTTAGATCAGCTTTCCGGGATCACAAAAAAAGATATCATCCCTGTTTCAGCAGAGCAAAAAGAGATACTAGCCGGTATCGTGTCTGAAAAGATGTTAAAGTTTTCTCCTATTTATTCTTCATAAAGCAGTGTAGCCCATAAAAGAGGATTTCTAACTACTTGTAATGATATGTTTTTTAAAAAACTTTCCGGAATATGGGATTTAAACCAACCTGCACTTGCTGAAAAACGCTTACGATAACCAAACCGTATAACAAGGCGTCCACATGCATTTCTCAGCAAATCAACCCTTCCCATAATCATTCAAAACCGTATCCAAAACCTTCTCATAGCTTCTCTGCCGGTTGTTCTCTTTCACCTGCACCTCATATGTCCATATCCCGTAATCTTTTTCAGAAACGGTAAATTGGGAAACTCGTCATCTGCGGTCAGGAATCTATATCTGAAACGGATAATGGGTTGAAAACGGATTTGCAGTAGCTGGGATCGATTCTGGGGCCACGCTGGAATTTTAAAAATTTTCATTTGACCCCATTTTTTCGCTTAACACCTTAACACCTCTCAACCTACTATCCGCTTAGTCACAGTTCCCATCCCTTTCCCCTCGTATAACCAATTAATTTCTTGACATAATTTCCCTTAAAGTTTTATCCTGCCACCAATCTCTATCCTCCATTTCCCAAGCAGAACAAATTTCAGGAGCTTCGAACGAATGAACAAACCCGACCTCATCCAGTCGCTGAAAGATTCAAACCACATGTCCAAATCGGAAGCTGAGACGGTCATTAACCTGTTTTTCGATAAAATGGCCGAGGCGCTGGCAAAAGGGAACCGAGTTGAAATCAGAGGTCTTTGTTCCTTTTACGTTAAAAAATACGGATCATACACTGGGCGAAACCCCAAAACCGGTGAGAAGGTTAAGATTGCACCGAAAAAGCTGCCATTTTTCAAGGAGGGCAAGGAGCTCAAGGAACGGGTGGATGGTTGAGGGCAAAAAACGGTATCTGCAATCATGATGGGATAGGGATTATCTCAATCTATCACAACCCTGAAATTCACAAGATAAACTACCATATATGATGTCCTATTATTATAAGTAATCAGATGTTTCTCGCTAAAATCTAAGGAGAATTAAGAAAATGAAGACAAGAACACCATTCCGATTTCAGTTTCCGATTATTTTATGCATTATTCTCTGTTTGTTTGTGCTAACTGAAACCATGTCCTTGGCCGCAAACTACGACGTGGTCATCAACAACGGCAGGGTCATGGACCCGGAGACGATGTACGATGCGGTATCCAATGTCGGCATCAAAGACGGTAAGATCACCGCAATCACTGAGGATAAGATCAGCGGCAAGCAAACCATTGACGCCACGGGAATGGTGGTGGCTCCCGGTTTTATCGACGGGCACCAGCATTGTATTGAACCATATGCCTACCGATTAATGCTACGCGACGGTCGTACTACCATTATGGATTTGGAGATAGGTGCTCACGGCCCAAAACTCAACGAGTGGTATAAACGACGCGAGGGGAAAGCTCCGATTAATTTTGGTGTTGCTGTAGCTCATGAATTTGCAAGGGCTGCGGTACTTGATGGTTTTAAAGATTGGAAATATTTCTACACTCCCGATGCTATCCGTTCTCGTGTCAAACAGGGTTGGTCCAAGACCAGGCCCACCCTGGAGCAGGGCAACCAGATCCTTGCCCTTATTGACAAAGGCTTACAGCAGGGAGGACTTGGAATCGGCTCTACTGTTGGATATATGCGCGAAGGAGTATCGGCCCGCGAAATATTCGAACTGCAAAAGCTGAGCGGACTTTATGGCCGCTTTATTGATATGCACTTCCGCTATACGCCAGGTGATGATACCGGTGAAATCAATGGTATCCAGGAGATGCTGGCAAATGCCGCTGCATTAGGGACGCCAGCCATAGCCGCCCATTTCAATAATCCGGGATACAATATGGTGCATGAGCTTCTGGTGAGGATGCGAGAAAAAGGCTACAACGTCTGGGGTGAAATCTATCCATATGCCGCGGGTTCCACTGCTTTGAATGCCGTGTTTCTCGAACCCGATATTTGGGTAAAGGCCCTGGGCAACAAATACGAAGACACGATTCAGGATGTCGCAACCGGCGAATTCTACACTCAAAAATCGCGTGAGGAGATGCTAAAAAAAGAGCCAACACGTGTTGTCCTTGTTTACAAGATCCCTAAATCGGCTATTGTAGATTGGATCAAAATGCCTGACGTCGCCATTGGCAGTGATGGCATGCCATTATTCCCCGACGATAATCTGACCTGGGACACTCCATACGAAGATCTTCCCAATACCCACCCGCGTTTTTCCGGGAGTTTTTCTAGAGTGCTTCGCATTGCCAGGGAAAACAATATTCCGCTGATGCAGGCCGTATCCATGACCAGTTACAATTATGCCAAGCCTCTGGGCGATATGGGCTTAAAAGCCATGCAGGTACGTGGCCGTATGCAGAAAGGCATGGTGGCCGATATCACCATTTTCGATCCTGAAACCGTAACCGATAATTCGACCTATGAAAAAGGCACGCTTCCGTCCACAGGGATTCCGCATGTAATTGTTAACGGGACACTTGTCATGAAAGACCAGGAACCTCTGAAAGGAGTGAATCCCGGTCAGCCAATCCGTTTCGAGCAGGCTGAGAGCCGTTTCGAGCCACTCTCCCAAGAAAAGTGGCAGAAAACCTACTATGCCTCACCGGTCGATTTCGGAGGCGGCGTGCCTGGTTCACAGCCCGACATGCATTAACAAAATGCCTAAAATCTGTGATACACGCTATTGCTGTTTGCCGACCTTCATTCGAGGTCGGCAAACGGCAGTCCCATTTTGCTGTAACTCTTTTTCTTCCGAAAAGTTTTTGATGCCTCCAACTTATACAAAATTTCAGGGATTTCCAAATAGCTATGATATTATGTTGCCAATTGAAGTTCGGTCTCACTTTAAGATTCTGTCAACTCAAGCATAGGTGGTGAAAAATTATCATTTTTAATATCTTTACAACTCCGAGGTTCAAACTCGCTTCTACGGTCTTTGCCTGATCTTCTTTCTGGAATATGATAAAAATAAGAAAAATTCCTCCTCTCAATTCCTAACCTTCTTTCATAATTTTCGGCTATCGATTTCATTTGCAATGTAACCAGGATAGCAGACTATCTACTATTATGATGAAAATTTATTTTTCCGGAAATAGGATTCAATAATGAATGCCAACCTTTCAAGAGGAATAGGCTTTGGCAGTACAATGTCAAACATTTCTTTTCGCAACAGGGGATCAAAAACGCCAGTAATCGCCACGATATATGTTTGAGATTTTTCTGAAGCCCTTATGAGATGGGCGACAGCAATTCCATTCATTTTTGGCATTTCAATATCGGTTATAACAACATCGAAGTTGCCGGCTTTTCTAAACATGTCAATTCCATCTTTCCCATCCTTTGCGACATTCACGCTATATCCCATATTAGTGAGGTATTCTTTAATTGGTTCACGAACAATTTTATCATCATCTATAATGAGGACCTTTTTCATTATCATCCATTTATAATTTTTAAACTTCATCTATTTTTTAACCAAATAATAAGCGCTTTGTTTGTTAGTGTCCTTGACATTTTGCGCCATTCGTTTGACCTTCAGCGCCATTTTTGATAGGGATTTAAAATACTTGAAATTTAGATGTAATATTGCTGGGCTCAAAAGGAAAACAGCGTATGGACGCAACCCATCTATTGTCCCCAACGGATATTCTGTGGAAAATATTAGAAGACTATGGACATGACGCTGAATCTGTATTCCTAAATGAGGGCATAGACCGTGAAATGATTTCAAAGCCCGGTATACGCATTTCCCACGCGAAGGTTGAAGGCCTTTGGAATAAAATAGCCGGACGGATTGAAGACCCCTGTTTCGGGCTGCATGGTTCGAAATTCTGGCATCCTTCTCACTTTAATGCACTTGGGTATGCTTGGCTTGCCAGCAGTAGCCTGCGGGAAGCGCTTGTTCGGGCTTCGCGTTACGCTCATATTGTTGGAGAAGACAGGGAAACCCGGCTGGAGGACATACCTGAGGGATTAAGCATTACGTTGTCCGATTCTTTGAAACTGCCGCCTCTCATGGATTTGGCGATGTCGATCTTGATATCAGCATGTCGTTTAAATTACGGAGAAGATTTAAATCCAGTGGCTGTTCATTTTATCCACTCCAAGCCTCACTGCGCTAAGGAATACTATTCCTATTTCAATGCTCCAGTTATGTTCAATGCCGAAAGCGACAAGCTAATATTGTCGGCAGATGCAGTCGACAAACACTTGCCGACCGGTCACCTTCACCTTGCTAAAATTAACGATCAATATATCATCCGCTATTTAGCCGAATTGGACGATAATAACATCGCTCAGCGTGTTAAAGGGGCGATTATAGACTCGATGCCTTCTGGTGGAGTTTCAAATGAAAAGGTTGCTCAGAAATTGAACATGAGTACACGAACGCTGCAACGCAAACTTAAGACCGCACACACCACCTTTCGAACTTTGCTCGACGAGGTGCGCCAGGAGCTTGCAGAAAATTACATCAAAGATACAACCATCAGTTTGATGGAGATTGCCTTCGTTTTGGGATATTCGGAATACAGTTCCTTCTCGCGGGCTTATAAATCATGGAAGGGAATCTCTCCGAGTGAGAATCGAAATCTGGAGCAAATAACCTGATTAAGCAAGTGAAAGCCTGGAAGCTGCACGCCTACGTGGATGTTTCCGATGTCGAAGGAAACGAATTTACGATCACGTTTGAGGGCATGAAGCGATGAGGAATGCTAACTTTTGGCCCGGTTGTTCCAGTTTGGTAGCCAGGCCTGAGTAAAAGATGGTTTCGTCAACATTGAACACGAATCTAACAAAGTTGTAGGTTTATTAACGTATCTATAGAATGGGCAAACCAGCTGTACTTAGCATGTGTTATAGGTTTTCTATCAGCCATAATACATGATGTATCTTTAACGTATCTTAAAAATAATCCTTTGGGAAAAACCTGTGATATATTCAAAATTGAATTGAACATTATCAAGAAATTATAATCGTTCAAGCCATAGATCTCCAGATCCGTTTTCAATCGAATATCTGTTTTCGATTTAAAAGTATGACCTGCGATCCGGATTGGACAGGTTTTTGGGGTCTGAAAAAGAAGGACTTCCGTACAGCTCTTGAGTCTGAAGGATATCGAATAAAGAATTCAAGCAAGCATGCTAATCAACTCAGGATATTTTCTGAAGTAGCGGAAATGTAAATTATATGGGAAATGGGAGAGATTATCTTTGGCATTTTAAATATAGGTAATCTCTCTTTACATTAAAACGAAAAAAAGAATTTAAAAGGGGCATTTCCCCAAAGCTGCCGGCTGCTATAAATAATTGACCCTTAAAATTAGATTAATAAAATTAAAACGGATTATATTGCTATTAATCCAATAAATGGTTTGATAGCAATATCTTACAACGAAAATTAAAAAATTAACGACATTTATATCCCAAATACTCAAAAGGATAAAAATATACAAATATATGAAAGAAACATATATAAGGTAAATAAGTTCAAAATCGCGTTAATTTTTTAATCTTAAGGTTATCGGGTTGATTTCATTCTAAAAACAGGATTATTGCCTTTTCTTCAGAAATAATTCCAGTTTAATCTCGCCCAAGCAAGCATCAATTCTTTCAGCAACCGTCTTTATTTTCTACTATAGATTTTTTTCCCGGGATTTAAGATATTAAGCAGCAGCCGCACTTTGGAGAAAAGCGTTGCTTAACAATTTCATTTAGATCAGATCATTCAACATATTCTATTGGTAAACAGACAGACGAGATCTGCAGATCCGTTTTCGGAACGATATCCGTTTTTCGATTTAGATTATTGACTGAAGATTACGAGATCACAAAATTTTAGGTTCTAAAAGAAAAAGCGTACATGAGGTGCATTTCATAAAGAACTACCAGCAGAGTGGTCATAGGAGAGTTTGGGATGCGTTTTTGATTGATTATCGGGAAGGAAAAGGTGTATTTTAAAGCCTATAGACGCTAATGAGATCGATAGGGTAATTATTAATCATCTGATTTTTTTTATTACAAGACCGCCAGTCCACAAAAAAAAGGTTTTAAAAATGGACAAACGACCAAACGAAACCAGGAAGCGGCTGCAGCTTCGCCTTCGTCGGTTCCGGTCCGGCGCCCGCGATCAGTGTAAACCGGACTAGGGAAGCAAAATTGATCCGGATGTGATTCGACTGATTCAGAAACTTCGGCAGATTAAACGGGCGGGTTAATCGATTAAATTTTGCGAAGTAATAGGCAAGGAAAGATCTATGAAAACGGTTTCACTAATTCTTGATAGTGTTGAAAAAGCCATAATATATTTCAGGAATCGAATCGCGATAAAAAAATAAAAAAGCTACTTAGTGTCCGTCCAGAAATAGGCTAAGTTAAAGAGGCTCCTATCGCCGTCAGGATAATCGATGCAAGATCGGAAGCCGTTGCAACCAGGTCCAACTTCAGATTTATTTGACCACCAATACCGGGCAAGCCGCCGAATGAAGCACGCGTTGGGCCACAGAGCCCAGAATCAATCCGCGGAGCTCAGATCGGCCCCGGGATCCCATGACAATCATTTCGCACTTTTCGAGTTGGGCGACCTCACAGATTCTATCACCTGGCGGACCTTCCATGATCCTTTCCTCAAAATTGATTACCGCCTGGGCCATCAACTGCCGAAAGGGCGCTAACAATTCCTGGGATTGGGACAAAATTTTGCTCACGGCCTGTTGATAATACGGTTCCCCTTTTAAGCCCGGAAAATGTTTGTGAAAGTGTATCAGCAAAATTTCTTTGTCCATACAACGGGCCACCTTTAAGGCGTATTCGGCCGCGCGGCACGAATGCGACGAACCGTCAACCGGAACCAATAGACGTTGGCCAGTCATAGCTCCCTCCTTTAATTTTTTGTTTCATCTGGGTCTGGCGTGCATTCGAATAACATTTTGTTAAACCGTGTCCATCCGGAAATAGGAAGGTCGGGTCGAGATCAAGGCAAGCGAAACATTTTACCGCCCCGGAAAAAGGCTCGGGATCTTCGACAGGCATCTATCTGATATTCCATGGATTGAATTTTCCGCACATCACGCATGTCGGGCAAATCGGCCAATTCCGGATGGGCACTATTTAGCTTAAACAACTGATGAAATAACTTTTGGTAATCTGACAAATTTCGGGGTTTGTTTTGATTCATATAGATAGCAGCAGGTTGTCGATCGCCTAAGCGTTGAATAAGTTGGAGATATCAAAAAAATCGTTTGGCCTTTATATCCTAAGCACTATTTTCCCAACATGTTGCTTTTTCAGGAACAAGCTCTGCGCATCACAGATTTCTTCCAGCGTAAAGGATCGGGCCACAACCGGTTTTATCGCACCTTGCTCAATGCGTTTAATCAGATTATTGAACACCTCAGGTTCAAGAACTGTGCATCCAAAGAGGCTGAGATCTTTCAGATACAGGGTCCTGACATCCAACTCAACAAGTGGACCGGCAATGGCACCCGCCACTGCATAACGACCACCGGGACGCAAAGCTTCCAAGTACTGAGGCCACTTTTCACCAGCCACGAGGTCGATCACGACATCCACACTGTTTAAGCCAGGTACCACGGTTAAATCTGTTTCTCGTGAAATCGTCTCATCGGCACCCAGTTCGCGTAGCGCATCCGATTTGGCCGGGCTGGTCACCGCCCAGACACATGCGCCACGAGCCTTGGCAAGTTGAATGGCAGCAGACCCGACACCTCCAGAAGCCCCTGTTACTAAGACACGTTCTCCGGTTTTAACATTTGCGCGAGTCAGCAAATTTTCAGCTGTGGAATAGGAGCATGGAAAGGAAGCTAAATCAATGTCTGACAGTTCGCTTTCGATTTTGTAGGCGTGTCGGGCGGCTACAACTGTATATTCAGCGAAACCGCCGTCACACTCTGATCCAAAATACCATGGTTGGTCGAGAATTTTGCCGTTTGACTCTCGTATACAAGGTTCGATCAACACTCGCGCACCAATTCTGTCAGAGCTAACTTCTCTACCTACAGCAATGATATGGCCGCATACGTCAGCCCCCTGAATGAGCGGGAAATTGATCGGCTGACCCGACCAGCTGGCATCTTCACTGGCACCCTTATTTTTTGAATACCAAGCCATCCGTGTGTTGATATCTGTATTGTTGACACCCGCAGCGGCAACGCGTATGAGCACATCGTGCGGTCCTGGAACGGGTACTGGTATATCCTGACGGATGTCCAGCTTGTCCATATCGCCATGGCCAGTCAACCACACACCACGCATCGTCACGGGCAAATCAGTCATTATCAGCCTCCATCAAAGATTTTCAGGGCTCTGGTTTCTCTATCTTGGATATACCTCGCTTCAGATATATTGAGATAATCACCAGGATGGCCAGATTACAGATACCATAATACGTGGCGGTCAAGTCGAATAAATCTTGCGTTGCAATACTATCAAACGAAATTTATCTTTTGGCAATGAGTCGCATACCTAAACCTAACTCGACAACCACGCTTCTGCTTCTGCTTTTTGGTTTCTATTAAAAGCTTTAATCTCCAAACCTGGGAAAAAGGTGCCCTCAATTTCACTTACTGTCTTTAACCAAGTCTTATCAGTCAAAACCGCTGCGCGTTCAAATTTTTTTATAAGACCAAACATGGAGGGTAGGCGAGAAAATTCAATTGCAATTGCACCAAGTGACGGCAGGTGAAAATCTATAATTTCATACAACATTTTGCCATTTTCGATATTTTCCGACTTACTGACTAATTCATCCAAAGCAACTTTCATATCTTCAGCGTCCAACTTTCCACTCAGCTCAATATCTAAACGATTTTTTCCGTTCGGTGTTACTTTAAACATAAGTGCTCCTATTCATGGGTATATACCGAATGCAATAACGTTCGCTCTATTTCTGACAATCACAAACAATGTTGCCTGTAATAATTTCCTTCCAATCCCCGATGACATCGTGAGTCCAACAGTCATCGGCACCGGCAGCTTCACGCATGACCAAGGCCAAAATATACGCCAACTCTTTAACAGTTGCACCAGCCTCTAACGCTCCTTTGAAATGTTTCAGAACACAAGGTTTTGATCTGCCCTTTATTGAGAGTGCAAAACAAATAAACTGATATGTTTTTTCATCAATGCTGCGTTTGTCAGCATAAAGAGCATCCATTTCATCAAGTTTGTTGGTAAATTCCGGAAAAAACTCTGATAGCATCCTCATTGCTTCTTCTCCTTTCTGTGTTAAGATTCCCTATAAGAATTAAAGTGACCTGAAGTCGCTTACATCGAAATTACATAGCGAAATATTGGATCACTAACATATCGTACAAAAACCTCATCTACCATTTTGCATTGAGTGGTGTTATCAACCATGCGGCACTTGAAGGATTTATAGGTTCACGAACTATGACGGGAAACCAATCAGCATTGGTCCAACAGTGGTCAATAATTACCGGGGCCAGGTTTTCTCGAAAATGACTATTCGCATAAAGTTGGAAGGGAACAATTAACAAATGCTAATTATAAATAAAATTAATCAATTGCAAGGGTCAAGAGGTAAAGATACATTGAGAGTATTACCATCTTATCTGGCTTGCTCATAGAAAATTAGTCCAGATCCAACTGTTCTTTGCACTGATTGCATTTTACAGCGCCACGGAAAACCTTGTTACCACAGTTGGGACAAATATAGCGGGCTTCTTCGTCTTGAATCCATTTTTCAGTACCAACCTCTCGCCAATATGGAATAGCGCGCATAATAACCTTTTTGCCAATAGTCATGGGAAAATTTTCAATATGATGGCAAGGAAATTCATTGCATTGATGACATCCTGTGAATCCTTTTTCTTTTGTGCAATTCCTGATCTCACACTGGCGACAATGCATGAACTGTTCATCGGATAAACAGCCACGGCATCGAATACCATCGGCGGTAAGGTTTTCACTATTAGGAAGAGTCCCTTTTCCCGCGACTTGTCCCTTGTAAAGATTCGCTAAGAGCTCCTTGAATTTGTGATTGTTATCACGGTGCGCGATATAAATGGCACAGACTCCGCAATAAAGACCACAAGGTGCAATAAGATTGGGATTTATTTTCATAATTCAGATCCTCCTGGTTAAACATTCCCGATACCATGCACTTACCAATTCTATCATCCTCGTAAGTTACCATTGGATGAGGATCGCTCCGACAACAAGAAACAAAGCTCCGAAAATTCGCGCAGTGGTGATCGGGTAGTGTGGCACATTCATTATGCCAAAGTGATCAAACGCCAATGAAGTTGCCAATTGACCAATCACAATCAATACAACGATGGCAAAAGTGCCGATCCGTGGCAAAAGGAGTATCGAAATCGATATATAAATTGCACCGAAAAGTCCTCCACCCCATGACCACCAGTTGCTCCGAGTGATTGCGCTAAAGGACAAAAACGGTTCGCGCATTAATACGATCATCACCAGCATGACGAGGGTTCCGCCAAGATAGCTAAAAAAACCAGCCCACCAAGGCGATGATAGTTCGGCGCGAAGGTTCGCATTGACGGCCTGTTGAACAACGAAACTTGTGCCTGCCATAAGCGCCACAAGGGTAAGCAAGATCTTATGCAAAGTAATCAAATGAATTTCTCCTGGGATGCTATTTCAATCAGATCCAAACCTAAGCTGGTGTATAATTCCAATTTTTATTTGCGATCTTAAACAGCCTTGTATGTTTCTTCAACGATTTCTTTACCGTATTTTCGTTCAAGGCGTCGTACGATAAAGTGACCACGCGCCATATCCTGAAAATGGTCGATAAACAAAGTGTTAATAATAGCCCCTCCCGCAGCTCCTATTGCAGGAATAGCCTGTGCTGCAGCTTTCTCCGATACCTGAACACTAAAGCGCTCTGCTATTTTAACTATCAATCGAACAAAAGCGGGGGCACCTTCTTTTTTCAGCCCTTTTTCGGCAATGTATTTGGCAGCTTTTGATACAGAATGCGCTAAGCCCGCTCGAACTGCAAAATATCCCGATTCAGAATCATCATCTTTGGTGCTTGGTCCGCCTAAAGCAAAAACTTCAATACAAGCTATTTTGGATTCAATTTTATTGATGTCCTCACCTTGGCTTCTGGCAATATCAGCTATGGAGCGCAACATAATTGTTAATGATATTGGGAGCTCTATTGCCAGAGCGGGTAACCCAAAGAAGCCTCCTATTCCACCGGTCGTTGCCGCTGCCAACTTATGCCAGATATCTGATGTTGTTTCCTTAGGCGAGGTTTTCATTGTAAAAATTGCTGCGTGGATTGTTTTGGATAGAGCCGTTTGGGTTATTTCATCTATTTTCACTCTCCAATTTTGGGGCAAATACGCAAATCCTTTTTCAATTGGTGTACCCAGCAAATTGGTTATCTTTGCGGTAAAACCTGGATTTTCCAGTAGTGATTTTGCCTTTTTTAAGTCCTCCGAGTCTTTTTGTTGAAATGTCATGTTTATGCCTAAAAATCGTTTGGCCGAATTAATATTGTTGGGTTTCATGTTGCCAGAGAATTCATCGATATGGCATTTTGTCGATCCCTTCATATCTCTTAAAACAATTTTATGTAATAGCTAAGACTTTGGATAATTGTGTAAATTGGGAATTATGGACTTTGCGAGCCAATCGATGCATTTTCCGAGGTGACGCATGTTGGCCAAACCTTCCTCGTCTTTAAGAACCTCACCTTTGCTTAGGCCAAAGCCCATATTCCAGTAGGTTGAGCAAGGAATGATCATTCTGGACATTTGAAACATGTGGTTGATTGTATCGTATGCATGTGTGGCTCCTCCGCGTCTCACTGCCACCACCGCTGCCCCAATTTTTCCGGAAAAAGCGTGATTGTTAGCAAAAGCAGCATATCCTGCCCTCTCGATTAGGGCCTTCAAATCCGCAGATACCGCAGCAAAGTAGGTTGGTGAGCCCAAAACCATAGCATCAGCTTTTAACATTTTTGAAAAGATTTCGTTAAATTTATCCTTTTCGATGGAACATTTGTTGTCTTTATTTTCAAAACACTCCTCACAAGCGATACAACCACGAATTGCGGTTCCACCCACTTTTTCAAGTTCTGTTTCCCAGCCAGCATCTTTCAGTTCGGTCAGAACCTCTTTTAGAAGTAACTCTGTATTTCCTCCTTTACGTGGACTTCCACTTATCGCTAAAGCATACATAACAATCTCCTTGTGTTATATTTTTTAAGACCCATCCAGCAGTTATGGACCGTTCAGCGTTTCTGACTTCTCTATATTTAGTTGCCACATCGCTTCTCCCGGGTATAAACCATAAATCAGTTTTCTTTTCCCGCCGGTCGGATTTTGATTGGTGTCGCTCTGATTATATATGGGAAAAATTCTAACGAGTTTGCGATCCTCTATTTTGAAAGTATCGTGCCCCAAATATCCTTTGAAATTAATATTTCCTTCCTGTACCTCAGGGAAGTTTATCATCGACAGGCTTTTATCCTTATTTGAAGCAAATCCCAAAACTTTGCCGTAACTACCAGAGCCAGCGGAGGTTATGATGATGTAAATTTCATCAAAACCGTTACCGTCAAGGTCAGATAGGAAAATGTCTGTAATCGGATCCCTGTCTTTATATATTCCCGAATAATTGTATTCAAAGTCCTTGGTGCTAATTTTGATGGTGCTAAGACTCTGACCGACCGGGTGTGTTTCCGATATCATGATCGTTTTACCGGTTTTCGTCTTAAACTCTTTAGAAGCATTCGATTGAATACCCTTAGGTTTTTCCGAACTGGCTGTAATATCGTGAGACCCTGGTTTCTTTGATGCCTCGATACAACTGCATAATAAAGAAAAAGTGATAATGACAGATAATAGTCTGATTATTCGTTTCGTTTTCATATCCATTCAATGAAAAACTCTGTTTGTCTTGATTTCCAGTTCGATTAAACCCAGCATTTCCAATCTCACCGATCCACCCGATCCTTCAGCTCCTTGCCAACCTTGAAAAAAGGCAGCTTTTTCGGTTTAATCTTAACCTTCTCGCCGGTTTTGGGGTTTCGACCGGTATATGTTCCGTATTTTTTAACGAAAAAGGAACAAAGGCCCCGGATTTCAACTCGGTCCCCTTGTACCAGCGCGTCGGCCATTTTATCGAAAAACAGGGCAACGATCCTTTCAGCTTCTGATTTGGACAGGTGGTTTGAATCTTTCAGCGCCTGGATGAGTTCAATCTTGTTCATACGTTCAACTTTCTTGAAATTTGGTCTGCTTGGGAAATTAAGGATGGAGGTTTGTGGGAAGGATAAACCTTTAAGAAAAATTCTGTCAAGAAATTAATTGGTTATATTCGGAGGGGTAGCTTTATACGGATGATCCGATTCGATCGGTTTTAAAAGAGGGTCCGATGACAACGAAGAATCTGTATGTAAAATTGAAGGTGACTTTGCCAGCGATGATCCAATGGATAAGGCATCGGGAGGTGTTAAGGTGTTAAGCGAAAAAACGGGATCTTATGAAAATTTTTTAAATTGACGGGATGGGTCCGGAATTGATTCCAAT
>Ga0272443_10005120_pt1 | contig 13737 bp, 9 predicted proteins | sample SSMAcet12_FD_193581 | JGI IMG/M metagenome (GOLD analysis project Ga0272443, IMG submission 193581) | Marine sediment archaeal communities from Little Sippewissett salt marsh, Falmouth, MA, United States - SSM-Acet-12 | ecosystem: Environmental > Aquatic > Marine > Wetlands > Sediment ...
CTTCCGTGAAATTTGAAAGCGAGGTGTACAGGGAGCCCAGGCATGTGAGTGCAACAATACCAAGCAGGATAATGGAACGCCAGCTCCTTACATGGTCGGCAACCTCCTTCCGGACCATCGCCAGAAAAGGCTTCAGTGTGATGTTATTCATGACCGGCACCTCCTCCCTGAAAATAACGGTAATAAATATCATCCAGCGCGACCGACCTGCCTTCAGAGGCCTCGTGACCATCCGGGAACAGCTGCCTGGCCAGAGAACCGATCTCTCCCTCCGCCAGCAGCCTGCCGTCCACGAAAATACCCACCCGGTCGCATACCTGCTGTACCTGGTGCAGCTGGTGCGATGAGAAAAGAACCGTGATCCCATCCTCCCTGCTGAGCCTGACGATGAGCTCAAGAAATTCCCTCACCCCTGTCGGATCAATGCCCAGGGTGGGCTCATCGAGGATGATCACCCGGGGATGTTTGATGAGTACATCTGCAAGTCCGAGTCTCTGCCGCATCCCCCTCGAATATTTCCCCGTCTTTTTGTGCCTCTCTGTCCCGAGTCCCACCTTTGCGAGCAATTCATCCGCCCGCGATTCCGCCTCCCCCTGAGGGATTCCGTTCAGCCGCGCCGTGTAGACCAGGTTCTCCAACCCGGTCATGTCTTCGTAAAATCCCACATCCTCGGGCAGGTAACCCACCTTTTGTTTCACCGGGATCGGGAACCTGACCGGATCCAGACCGCACACCCGCACCGTTCCCGAATCGGGCTCGGTAAGTCCCAGCAACATCAGGATCGTGGTTGATTTTCCCGCTCCGTTGGGTCCGAGCAGGCCGAATATCTCTCCCTTCCCCACTGACAGATCCAGGTTGTTTACCACAAGATGCGTCCCATACCTTTTGGTCAGGCCGTATATCTCGATGATCTTCTCCATGAATTACCTCCTTCCGAATTTCCGGAACAGATAATAGATGAGCCCGATGGTGGCGATGATGATCAGAATGCCCAGCCAGCCCCAGAGCAGCGGGGTTTTCACGGAAATCCTGAATGATGCTTCCGAGTTCACTTCGGGGGTCCTGGCTGTGATGACCGTTGCGTAATCCCCGGGAATGGCCCTGTCATCCGCAGTGATGGATGCAAACACGGTGGTATGTTCACCGGCATTCAATCGCACAACCGTGTCGGGTTCGAAGTGCACGTCCCAGTTTCGCGGACCCGTTGACCTGAACACCACATCTTCCAGCACGGCAGAACCGGTGTTCCTGAGCTCGAGTTCGATCCGTTTTTCCTTGCCCGCGGTGGTTTTCGCACTCAACAGTCCGCTGGGAGTGGTCAGTTCCATCCTGTATGAGCCGGTGATCACCACCTCCAGGTCCAGCTGCGCGGATGTGGCGCTGTTGACAGCATGAACGGGAATTTGATATGTTCCGGCCCGGATATTGTGGGGAGGGTTGATCTCCACGGAGATGTTCGCCGTCTGACCCGGCTCCACCTCCACTGCCGTTGCCTGCTTGTAATTGGGCTTGAAGACCACGTTCCAGCCCCGCGGGGCATCTGCCCTGAGTGAATACATCTGTTTCACGCCCGTCTGGTTCTTTAACCGGGTGGAAAAGGTGAAATTGAAATCGGAATGCCCTTCCATGTTGGCCTGTTCGGAGGTGAAATCAGTCCTGAAGGTGCCCTGTTCGGACACGTTCACGACCAGGGTCAGCACATCATAATTTGCCGCGACGAGCCTGAAGGAATGGTTTCCCTGGTCCACCTTCTGGGGAACATTCACCTGGAGTGAAAGGGTCCTCTTATCGCCCGGCAGCACGGAGATCCGGCTGACAAGGTACCCTCCCGCCTTCATGGTAGCTTCCCATCCTTCGGGTAATCCTACCAGGGAAAGGTCCACATTTCTGGATACGCTTCCGTCATTCCTGACCTCCACGGAATAGTCAATGGTTTCACCCGGAGGCACCGATATTTTCAGATACGGAGTGTAGAGTGTGATCCCGCCGGCTGCATGCAGCATCATTCCGGATGACAGCAGGAAAAACAGGGGTAGCAGGATCGCCTGAAGTTGCGTACGGACAGTCATGAAAAAATCCTCCTGAAATTTTTAAATGAACATACATACGGAACGCAAAAATAAGGATGTTCGAAAATCTGAAATGGTCTGAATCGTTAAAAAATGTAAAAAAAAGCAGGTGATTTAACATTTCTTTAAGAAACAAAACCCTCTCCCCCCTGTTTACGGGAATATTTCATCCAATTTGAAACCCTGACCTTTTGAAACGAAGTTTTTTTACAGGATCATTCCGGCAAGGATCCGGAATCCTGCTTTGGTTGTTATGTCTTCCGCTCAGTGAAGCAGCGGGACAGCTATTCTGGGAACCCACCGGGGAATTCCCCGGGGGACCCAAAACAGGGATCGCCGTGTCAGGTGATTCCATGCTTTTCGCGGGGCTGACCAACGGCATCATCAGAAGCCGTGACGGCGGCAACTCTTTCGAGACGATACTCGGGGCATCCGGGATATTCTCCCTGCATGCCACCGGCTCCGGTGATATCCTGGCGGGCGGAACCGGGAAGATATTCTTTACCAGCGACATGGGCAACAGCTGGGACAGCCTGGTTGTCAACTCCGCCTTCCCGGTCATTCAGATCACGGAAACCATGCAGGGAGCACTGTTTGCCATCACCGGCGGGTATGATGATGAGGGGTACAAGGGCGACGGGGTATTCTATGCTCCCGGTCCGGGGCACCAGTGGGAACAGCGGAACGGGGGACTCGGTTCGTTCCTGGGCTGTGAAAAAATTGCCACTGACAGGAAGGGAAGGATTTACCTTGCAGTCCACGATCATTTTGTCACCGGGAACGGGGGACTCTTCATTTCGGAGGACAACGGCCTGAAATGGGAGCATGTTGATGTGCAGATTGACGGGCGGGGCCAGGTGGAGGAGAGGATGAAGATCGAGTTCAGTACAGGCCTGTCGGTTTCACCGGAGGACTCTGTATACCTCAGTTTCCAGGGACTTGCCGGGAAAGGAATGGTGCGGCTGAATGTAAGAAGGCACATTGATGATGTCGGGGAGGCTGGACACTGGACTGTCTGCAGCGTGATTGAATCCGAACAATGGTGGCTGGACAGGACCCTGCACAATATTTTCTTTTCCGGAAGCGGGCTCTGGTTCAGCTCCTCTCAGGGATCCCTGAACACCGGGGGTACCTGGCACACCAGCGAGGGAAGCGGCGGATGGGAACAGGTAAACCAGAACCTGGAATACTATCCCCTGAGCCACCGGGATGCCCAGTATTTCGCCGAAGATGGCAATGGCCGCATCTACATGGTGCAGCACCTGGGAGAGAAGATCTTCACCCACACCGGTCAGGGCGGGCCGGTGACAGTGCCGCGGCAACACGTTCCTGCAACCATGATGGTGTACCCCAATCCCGCTGCCGGGGGACAATCCGCGTACCTTACCGGATCCCTGCCGCAAACGGCCCGGATCTCCCTTTATGACAATTCAGGGAGGAAGCTGGCCGATCCGGATCTTTCCGGGGCCCCCGTCCGGTTTTCTTCACCGGCTGCGCCCGGCATGTATTATATCGCGGTCGAAGGCCGCAATCACAGAGAAGTCATCAGGTTCATCGTCCGTTAGTCATTTCCAAATTATTATAAACCATATGAAAAAACTAAACTTATTGTCAGTGCTGGCCCTGCTGGCCGTCGTATCGCTGCAGGCCCAGGAACGTAATGTGTACAGCCTCCGGCTGGATATTCCCCTGGTGGATTATCCGCAGAATTTCTTGCTGCCGGGTCACGTTCCCTCCATGAACCAGTCGCTCGAATGGTCCCTGGATGTTTATGAGCTTGGCTTTTACGGCATTGATGCACTGGGAAATGTCATTTTTCGACCCGGGAAGGAGCCTTCCTCCCGGCTTCGGAATCTTCCCAATCATGGCCTTAAATACCTGCTCGGACTGGGCTTTTCCAGGTATGCCAGTGAACTGCCCATCCCACTTGGGGTCTGGGGCCATGAAGAATTCCACCGCACGGTGCTCGGCGAGGCGGGCATCCCGACCAAAAACGGCAACTGGCTCTTTCACAGGTGGGACGGGACTGTCTACGGGGTATCCGATGAAGCGCTTGAAACGCTGAAAAGGGATGATCCCGACCGGCTGTTGTATTCTTATGTTGGGGGCATCCAGTATGAGGTCCTGCTGAACCGGCAGATCTCCACCCGGGATTTTTACCATAAAAGAAGCCTGGCCAAGAACACCCTGCTGCTCTACAACGCCTGGTATGTTTACAATTACTTCAGGTTTTCCACAAGCCCGGCCTCGGATTCCGTGAAGGTCATTGCCCCTCCGCACGAGGATCCCGACCCTGCGCTGAGGGATTATGCAGGAGCGGACCTGACTGCCTGGACGTTTGACATGTTCAATCCCGGGCTCCCCTATTCCGGTTCCAGGGATCCGTTTCCGGGTGGGGAAGGCGTCAACCGAAGGATTGGTTTTTCCGAACTCTCTTCCGAAGCACAGGATTACCTGGTCAGTCAGAAATGGCTTTCACTCCTCAATTTCCTGAACCCAGCCATCTTTTTCGTCAACAGGATCCCGCTGGGTCCGGACCTCTCTTTCAATTTCTTCGCCCAATATGCACCCACCCATTTCGGAAATGACATCGCCCTGTTTGCACCGGTAAAATACAGGGAATACAACCTGCTCGTAAACGCACACAGGTATGGCAGCAGGACAGCCGCCGGTTATGGGATCGGACTGGGCCTGTTCGGTTTCCGGCTGGGAGAGCGGTTTTCCACAGATCTGGAACTGGATCTCTGGAACCAGCCTGTTTCATTCCTGCTTGATGAAAAGAAGACCGGTGGCGCGCTTTCCATCAGACCGGTCATCGTTTTCAGCAGGACATTTTCAGCCTATGTGCAGTTCAGCGGGAAAACTTCTGGCTGGAAAATGGGCAATCCCTATCTGGACCGAAACCTGTCCGTCCGGCTGGGTACGAACATAAATATCCGCAAGCCTGATTGATTTATTCTGACATTCTTTACTTTTGCCCCTGAACAGGAATGTGCTTCGGAAGATCCAGGCACATCCATGAACGGCAAAACAGATGAATACTTTCTTTAAGCTTCTGGAAGACAAGAACATTGTTCTACCCGGACATATCAGGGAGCTACTGGAAGACTGCAAAGGCTTCCACGTATTTCCGTCCACTTCGGAACTGGCAGATGCTTCCACCGGGGGCAGGGAACGATCCGAATATGAGGTGAAATACACGATCCCGGATCAGGGTGAAGTGACCGAAGCTGTCGTCCACCGTGTCAAAAACGGGATCGCCGTCAATTATCCAGAACCCTATATGCGCAGGAGGGATCCGGCCACGATGAGCATTGCGGATGACGGGCCGACGGACAAGAAACGTTTCAGTGAGAAATACGGGTATGAATTCGACACCATCCGGGAAGAGACTCTCGGATGGTTAAAAACGCAGGAACTTGGAGTATTTCTCTATTTTGCCGGCAGACTCGGCATCGGGTCGACCGGTATGGCCATCGTGCCTGTGAACGCCGCTTTTTTTGCCATGGGACTGTCCATGCTGCAGGCGATCATTGATCCGGATGAACTGAAGGAAGGCACCGAGCTGAGAAGTGTTATTTTCGTGGCCCCGGTGTTCCGGCACACCCATTTCAACGGAAAGCAGGTGGTGGTGCATCACCGCACAGGTCCGCTGCACGAACTCTATGCATACAACCTTTACCCCGGCCCCAGTGCAAAGAAAGGCCTCTACGGGGTCCTGCTCACCCAGGGGGAAAAGGAGGGATGGATCACCGCCCACTGTTCCGCTGTCCAGTCCGTCAGTCCCTACGACAACATCACCACCTTCATGCATGAGGGGGCCAGCGGGGGAGGAAAGAGCGAATTGCACCAGCACATTGTGCGGGAACCCGACGGACGGGTGCTGCTGGGAACCAACACCGTGACCGGAGAGGAACGGCTGATCACCATCCCGCGTTTCTGCTCCTTCAGGCCGGTGGCTGACGACATGGCCTTCTGCCACCCGTCCCTTCAGCGGAACGACGGCAAACTCAGGATCACCGATGCCGAGAATGCCTGGTTCGTCAGGGTGGACGGGGTAACGCAGTACGGCGATGATCCGTTCCTTGAGAAAATCACCATCCAGGCGGAAAAACCGCTGCTTTTCCTGAATATCCAAAGCAATCCCGGGGCCACCACGCTGATCTGGGACCACATCGAGGATGAACCGGGGAAAAGATGCCCCAATCCGCGGGTGATCCTTCCCAGGGACATCGTTCCGGACGTGATTGACAATCCCGTCTCGGTGGATATCAGGAGCTTTGGGATCCGGACCCCGCTTTTTACATCCGAAAAACCTTCCTACGGGATCATCGGCATGTTCCACATCCTCCCCCCTGCCCTGGCATGGCTGTGGCGTCTGGTCTCCCCCCGCGGGCACAACAATCCCAGCATTGTTTCCACGGGCAGCATGGAGAGTGAAGGGGTCGGCTCGTACTGGCCTTTCGCCACCGGGAAAATGGTGAACCATGCCAACCTGCTGCTGAAACAGATCATCGAAACACCCAGGACCACATTCACCCTGGTACCCAATCAGCACATCGGCGTTTGGAAAGTGGGTTTCAAACCCCAGTTGCTCATGCGGGAATACCTGACCCGCAGGGGGGTTGCCAGGCTGAGAAGCGACCAGTACCAGCCGGCCAGGTGTCCGCTGCTGGGGTATGAGCTGAACTACATGACCCTGGAGGGATCAAAGATCCCTTCCCGCTTCCTGAAGGTGTATAACCAGTCCGAGGTGGGACTTCAGGGGTATGACGCCGGGGCCGAACAGCTGAGAAAATTTTTTAAGGAACAGCTCGTGCAATACCTGCAGCCCGAACTGCTGCAGACCGGAAAAAAGATCATCGACGCCTGTCTGTCGGATGCGACCACGGAAGAGTACAACGAGATCGTTCCCATGACCTACCGGTACAGCTTCAATAATATGGAGAGCTACGAGAACGGGGAGGAAATGCCCGGTTGATTGACTTACCTCAGCCCGAAACGGTAGGAGAACTTCAGCAGGAAGGTATCGGTGGGTTTCTTCTCTGTGAACAGGTGGTCCACGTTCTCCCATACCTCGAAGGCCCCCTGCGGAGCATAATAGTCCCTCGTCTGCGACCACACAAAATAAGCAGTTGATCCGGGCATGAATTCCCAGCGGATGACCAGGTTGGACAGCCATTCATCCACGTTGAAATCCGGATCATCGAAGCTGTAGTCCGGATGCAGGTCCACATCCTCATCCACCTGGTAGGAATCCTCTTCCCGAAAGATCTGATCCTGTGTGTATATATGGAACCTGTCACTGAACTCCTCCGCCTTCGGATCGGTGATCATTTTGAAATCATTGTAATCGCCCGAGGCGATAAACGGCTGACCCCAGTACTGGATGGTCAGATCAGGTGTGATGTTGAAGTTGATCCTCAGTGAAGTGCTGAGCACCTTCTGGTCAATGTGCCCGAACAGGTACAGTTCCTCCCCGTTCATCTCTTCCCTTGCGATGTACTGAAGCTCCCTGAAGGAGGAGGAATAGGACGGCGAAAGGGAGATGGTCAGTGTATTCAGCGGCCGGACGGTCAGGTTCAGACCGATGGAGCTTTCCCGGTAATACTTTTCCCAGCCCCAGCCCGTGAAGATGTTAATACCGGCGGAAAAAGCCTTCCTGTCATCTGATTCGATGTAGCTGCGAAACCTCCCGCTGCCCGGAAGGTACATGGAAGGGCCGCCCCTGAGGATGCTGTTGGAGACCTGGTGGAAATTGAATCCGCCGCCGAATCCCGCTTCCCAGTAATTCTTGAAATCGGCATTTACGTTGTACTCGTATCCGATCCCGGTGATCCGTGCGCCGAAATCGGAGGCGAGATACACATCGTTGCTCAGGTTCAGGAACCGGAAGATGCTGAATGGCTCGGTGAAATTGTAGCCGGTCCACAGCACGCCCAGGACCTGGTCTGCCTCCCGCATGTACCCCATGTCGTTCAACTCCAGGCCCGGACTCTTGAACACGCTCATTAACTGAAAGTTCCATTTCCCTCCGATGCGGCCGAACTGGAGCTTTCCGCCCAGTCCCGAGAGACTGGTACGGGCGGAGTCAAGCTGCACATAACCGGCATCGGGACGCTGGAAATACCTTGCGGAGGAACGCTGGGTGCGCGTGATGGCTTCCCTGGAGCCCTGCACGTGGCTGGTGTACAGTGCCGCATTGAACATGTAATTGCGCTCCTTGAAATATTGTGTGAAATCCACTCCCGCGCTTGTGGCGCTCCCGTGCAGCCAGTCCAGTTCCGTCCCGTCCAGTCTCCTGACGGTACCGGTGGCAGCCGCTCCGAGGATGGAATTCCCCTTGTTAAAATCCTTCTGAACCCTGGCCAGGGTATAGCTGGAGAGCGGTTCCACGATCTCTTTCCTCCTCGTCCCGTTCCCGATCGTCGCCTTAGCTTCTGAAGTGACCGCCTCAATCACCCCCAGCGACCATCCCTTCTTTGTTTTCCCGGTCAGTTTTGCCGCACCCAGAATCGGGGTGAAGATGGGGATTTTCACATATTCGTCATCCCCCACATCAGGGTCCCCCTGTGGCCGGCGGCCCACGCGCCTTGAATAAAAGAGGTTGTCGTTCCCCACATCCCCGTCGCCCAGTCCCACATTAAAACTGGTAATGTTTTTCCCTTCGATAAAGAAGGGCCTCTTTTCCTCGAAATAGGTCTCATAGGCCGACAGGTTCACCTCTGAAGGATCCGCCTCCACCTGTCCGAAGTCGGGGTTGACCGTTAAATCCAGTGTCAGGTTGTTGGTGACCCCGATCTTCCCGTCCAGTCCGACGCCATAAGCCAGGTCGGTCCCGTCCGCGAACGGGTTCCCTTCCTCCGGTTCGTAGGTTCGCACAGAACCAAGGCCATAGGGCATCAGATCAAGCTGTTTGCGGGGTTCGATCTCCTGCAATCCGTCCAGCTCGCCCATGGCATGGATGATCCCCGGTGCGGTCCTGGGGATGGGATGCCAGAAGCTCATTTCATTGTGCCTGAAGATCTGCCTGGCCACCTCGAATCCCCATACCTCATCTGTATTCCTCTCAAAGCGCAGTTGTGTAAAGGGGATCTTCATCTCCGCCCCCCATCCCCAGTCATGGATCCGGGCTTCAGCCTGCCAGATGGGATCCCAGCTAGGATCTTCATTCTGACCATTATTTGAAAAGATCATATCGAACCGTACGCCTGCCGAACTCACCCCGAAGACGAACCCTGTCCGCAGGTCGTGATAGCTGTCAAAGACCACGAAGACCATGTCCCCGTCCCCGTTATCCCGGCGGCTCATCCGGCTGGTGATGCTGTCCGGGGCGCTGTCCAGCGCCCGAACGGCCATGTAGAGGTTCATGTCGTCGAATGCCACCTTGAACAGGGTCTGCTGGGAGGGCGGTTTCCCTTCACTGGGTTCATGCTGTACAAAACCGCCTTCCCAGGTCCCCTCCTTCCATGCGTCATCTTCAAAGGTTCCGTCAATATCCGGTGAAGTTTCCACCCGGAATGCTTCGTATTTCTTTTTCGGGAGGTATTCGGACTGCCCCCATAACACCGTCACTGCAAACATCACCAGGGAACATGTGGCAATCAGTCTTGCGGTAATCATTCAGGATTCGGATTTTGTCACCGGTAATAAGACGGCCGAGTCGAAGGTTCGTTACAAGGATAACGGATGAATTTACATAAAAGTACCTTCACCTGGCCCGGTACATCCTGTCGTACAGACTGGTGACCAGCTCTTTCAGGTTGTGCCGGTTCTTCAGTTTTGCGTTGATCCCGTAAAGGGCACGGGATCCCGATGACTTGCCTTCCGCAGAAACGAGGCTTGAAGCTGCATTCATGAACCTGCCGAACTGCTTTTCAGGAAGCAGCGTTGAGAGGCCGGAAACGGCTGCGATGACCAGCCGGTTTGCCGCAGTTTCACGATGACGGTGCTTGACCAGATCGACCGATTCCCCCAGGTCCTTCAGGAATTCCTCCTCTCTTCCTGCCTGGAGTCCCGTCACGGTCAGGTGGATGCAATCAGGGTTCTGCAGCCGGTCCGTCAACCATCCCCTGCCGGCAAGCTCATCGCCGATGGCGTGGATATCGTATTTGCCGGACCTCACCGCAAATACACTCATCTCAGGTTGCCCCATTATTTCCAGTCCCCCGATCGCCCTGATCCCGTCCCGGATCTTTTTCACCGAGTCCATCACCTCGGAAGCCTGCTCCATGTATCCTTCCGATCCCATGAGCTTTACCGTGGTCCAGGCTGCAGCCACCGGACCGCCGCTCTTGCTTCCGAGCAGAGAAGCGGATGCAAATATTCCTCCCGGCCATTCGGTGGTGATGAAAAACTGACGTTTCCGCAGCTCCGGATCCCGGTAAAGGATCAGGGACACCCCTTTTGCGGCATACCCGTATTTGTGCATATCCGCCGAAATGGAAGTGACCCCTTTCACCCGGAAATCAAAGGGGGATACAGGGTAACCAAGTTTTTCAAGGAACGGGAGCATCAATCCCCCGAGGCAGGCATCCACATGGCAAAGAAGTTTATGTCGCGCAGCCAGAGCAGCGATTTCCGTGATGGGATCCACCACGCCATAGGGAAAGCAGGGCGCGGATCCCACCAGCATCACGGTACGGGTTGAGATCAATGACTCCATTGCCCGAACATCCACCCTCAGATCATGCCCCAGGGGAGCATGTAAAAGCCTCATGTTGAGATAGTGTGCGGCCTTGTCAAATGCGGGATGGGCGGTGACGGGGACGATCACTTCGGGGATGATCCCCGGCATCCCCTCCCTTTTGCGGTCCCTGGCCACCTTCATGGCCATCAGGATGCTTTCAGTCCCGCCCGAAGTCACAGATCCGGTCGTGTGCCTGCTGCCGTGAAGCAGTTCCCCGGCCATGGCAACCAGTTCGTTCTCCATCCTCCTTACCGATCCGAAGGCAGTCGGATTCAACGTGTTGTCATGTATGTACATCATGTACACCCGTTCGGCGACCGCTGCGGTCTCATCACCTGGATAATACACATAACCAAACATTTTCCCGTTTCTCCACCCGAAATCTTCCTGCCGGTACCGGCTGATCTCGTCGAGCAGTTCTTGCGACACTGTCCCTTTTAAAGGAAATATTGTTTTCATTTTTCACCTCTTTTTATCTGGTTACTTCAGCAGGGTGGCAACAAGAATGCCCAGGTAATTGGCAAACGCAAAACCGAGCAGACTCATGGTGATGCCTGAAAATACCACCCCGGGATTTTTGATCGCATTGGAAACCGGACCCACAAAGGCGGGTCCGAAAATGGCTGCCGTTGAGGTAATGATCACCGTGTCGGCATCGATCCGGAAAAATGCGGAGCCCCCGATATGAAAAACGATGGAAAAAAACACGATGAAGCCACAGTACAGGAAGATCACGGGCCCGGCCGCTGCCAGATCGCGCAGGTTGGCCATGGCCCCCATGGCGACTGCAAAGACAAAGAGCAGGTATTCCGCGGTGCGGTAAGTGTTCCTGAGGTTCCTCACCTTTTTTGAAAAAGATGCACCGATGGCAAAGGTGGTAAGCAGCAGGATGATCACCGGGGTGACCATCCTTCCTGTGAAAACCAGGGAGAGCCCGATGGCTGCTCCCACGATCACTGCCGAGAGGGCCACTCCCAGGGCGATGTGCAGGAGTCCCCTTTTTCTTTCAACGGCCGAACCGGCAGGTCCCGGTGCTTCAGAAGAGGTGACGGGACCTGAAAATCCGGGCAAAAACAGGCGTAGGAGGGGTTTGGCCGCGGTGAGCAGGAAAATGAAGTAGATGCCGCTGATGATGATGTCCGCGCTGTTGAGAAGGACAAAGATCTCTTCTTCAGCATTCAGCGCAATACCAATGGCACTCATGTTGGGGGTTCCTCCCGTATATACGCCGATCATCATGCCCGAAATGAGAGCCGCATCGGAAACGTGGTCCCTGAAAACAAAACAGGCGATCACGGATACGATCGTCACCCCCGTCACAGCGATTAAAAATGAGAGCAGGGTCTTTCTGGCATGCCTGACCCATCCCCTCAGGTCTGTTGCGAAAAGCAGGAGCGGGATGGCCAGACAGACACTGACTTCCGTAACAAGGGAAAGCATGGCGGGATCAGGCTCCAGAACAGGGGTATTCGCGATCAGGATCCCGGCCAGGTAGCAGAGGATGATGGGCCCGATCCACCGGATGACCCTCACATGTTTTTCAGCGTATATCAGGAGACCGGGGAGACCCAGGACGATGATCAGGGTGATCAGGTTTGCTGTCATGGCGCAGGTAATTTGGCATTGTCCGACGATGATGTTCTTATCACAAGCAAAACTACGACCGGGAAAGGGCTCCGGGGAAATTGAAATCCGGAAAGAAATCCCTTCGCTCCGTTGGAATTCAATAAAAAAAGATGTACATTTTGTGAGAAAGGATGGTATTCTGCAGAAATTGCAAAACGGACAACAAGATATTGCGATGATCACAGAAACTGCCCGAGCCGGAGTGGACGGAAAATGAATTTTTCATAATCTTTCATCGGACGCTTCCGATTCATCATGATGGAAAAGCCTGCGGACCTTCAGAAAGCGCTGTTCGAAAGCATCGGCAGCAGCCTGCCTACACACCTGTCCCTCGTCGACGAAATCGCCGAATTGCTTAATCTGAGCACTGACAGTGCATACAGGAGGATCAGGGGGGACAAGGTCCTCTCTCTGGAGGAGGCGGAAATGCTTGCCCTGCATTTCAATATTTCCCTGGACAACCTGATGGGCATCACCCCGGATGCCGTGACATTCCGGCGCATGTACCTGGATGAGGAAACGTTCGGATTCACCAGTTACCTGGGTACCCTGCTCAACCTGATGGAAACCGTGGCGCAACAGGAACCGGCCGAACTTATTTTTCAGCTGAACGAGCTGAACCTGTTCCATGCGGTGCAGTTCCCCGATATCCTGGCCTTCAAGACATTTTTCTGGAGCAAATCGAACCTTGATTTTCGCTCCTTCCGGCACCGGAAGTTCTCGCTGGCTGACGTGGACCAGGAAATCCATGAACTGGGTACCCGTATCGCCGGATATTTCATGAGGTTCCGGACAACCGAGCTGCTGACCGAAGAATTCCTGCTAAGCTTTTTAAAACAGCTTGAATATTACTGGCTTTCCGGATTTTTTGAAACAAAGGACGATGTGGTCACCCTTTGCGATTCGGCCCTTGAGCTCATCGAACATCTCCGCAACCAGGCCGAGGCGGGCTGCAAGTTCCTGCCTGGCTCGGAACCGTCGGGGATCGAAGGCAATCTGAAATTATACAGCAACAACCTCACCCTGACCGACAATGTGATCCTGGTCTGCACGGAAGGCCAGGGAACGGCCTATCTCACCAACGGGGCGATCAACCTGCTCTACACAAACAACCAGGAATTCTTCAAACAGAACCTCGCCATGGTCCGCAACATCATCCGGAAATCAACCCTGATCAGCGGAAACGCGGAGCGGGACAGGAACCATTTCTTCAACAGCATCGGTGAAAGCGTCATCCAGGTCAGGGAACGGGTGATCCGCTACTGAAATAACATTGACATTCACAATGTTCCGTTGTAACTTGAACGGCACTAATCCTAAAAATTAGCTGATATGAAAAAATCCTTGATCATC
>Ga0272443_10005122_pt1 | contig 13734 bp, 13 predicted proteins | sample SSMAcet12_FD_193581 | JGI IMG/M metagenome (GOLD analysis project Ga0272443, IMG submission 193581) | Marine sediment archaeal communities from Little Sippewissett salt marsh, Falmouth, MA, United States - SSM-Acet-12 | ecosystem: Environmental > Aquatic > Marine > Wetlands > Sediment ...
CTACCAAGGCCTAAATGCTATGTGAATGTGTTTGATGTAAAACCGGAATTGCTTGCTTATTTATAATGAATGCAGCCTTGAAGAGCCGTGTGCGTGAGTAGCGCAAGCACGGTTCTGTGAGGGGGGGAGCTCGTGAGGGCTGCCTCTACTCGACCGCTGATACGTGGAATTTGAGAAACAAATTCCTAAGGTGTTTCTAGGAAACGCCAGGAATCAGCATACCTGTCCCCCTGGTTTTTTTGTGATATGTCAAGCAGAAACACTCTAATAGATCAAGAATCACTCTTAAGCTAAGGTTGAGGTATAAGTACTTCCGAGACAATCTTTGAAGAGATAGAGGCAAAACTTTATTGTTAAAGAAGCAAAGAATAAAGCAATTGACCCTCCCCCTCTGGGGGGGTTATACGCGATAATGTTAACAAACCTATTTAATATTTAGTTGTTCGTTAAAGCCTCATTCTTTTCTCTTCCCCATAACCCCTTCAATAATCCGAGGTAAAAACGCCAGAGTCGTCAAAACCCCCATGCCAATTCCTAAAATCATGAGAATAGACAAATTCACATACAACATCAAAGGCGCGGTTAGGAGAACCACAAAACAGGCCATTAAACTCACACCGTTAAAGATGATGGGTGAAGCCGTCATGGCATAGGCATCCGAAACGGTACCTGTTTTTTTATACCAGTACATAAAATGAATGGCATAGTCGATGACCAAGCCCATGAGCATCCCTGAAATGATAACGGTGGGGATCTCCAACGGGATTTTCAACAATCCCATAAAGATGAAGTTAAACATGATGGTTAACCCAATTGGAATAGCTGAAAACAATGAGGTTCTCAGCTTTCTGAAAATGATCACCAGTAACAGGAATATCAGGACAAATGAAAGGATAAGACTTTGAATCTGATTTTCCACAACTGCCCCACTCAACTCCAACCAAACAAGTGGAATACCCGCTGTGTAAAAATCGAATTTCTCAGTTAATTGGGGGTAATCACCCAGGATTTGATTGATTTCATCTACCAGTGCCTGTGCAGTGCCACTGTCATTGCCGTTGGCAAACAACATGTATCGAATGGCGTTTTGTGAATAGAATGTCCTGGCGTAATCTCTGCCTTCTTCACTGGTTCGTATAAAAGCAAATAACAAATTCGGAGAAATATTCATGCTTTCAGCCAACCCAAAAAGGCTCAAGGTTTTTGAAATAACCCCAATGTCCTTTAGTCTTTTCTCGATTTCAACCATTTGATTGACTTCTTCCGGTGTTGGGGTGAAGGAATCTGAATCCTTTTGTTCAGCCATTAGGTAGAAATTGGATACCCAGCCGAATTTTTTATCCAAATGCCTGACCCCTTGAATGAGAGAGGAACTCTGCTTGAAATATCCGTAGGAATTGATCTCAAGTGGAATACTACTGATAAGAAACGGTGCTGCAAGAATACCTGCTATCGTAAAGATTGTAAAACCTATTGACAGCCACTTTGGAATGATTAAACGATACTTTTTATGCTTTTGAAAATGCTTATGAGTATTTTTTGAAAAACTCAGCAATGAGGGAATAAGAGTCATTGTGAAGAGGGCACAAAAGAATATTCCGATAGCGATGAACAGTCCCATATCCCTGAAGGCCCGCATATTTAAAAAGACATAAGAGAAAAACCCAGCCATCGTTGTAAAAGCGGAGAAGAAAACGGGAGTCCTTTCCTCCTGACTGGTTTCCCGGATGAGTTGTGTTTTTTTGCTGCCCTCGTAGTCATGTTCCATAAATCTGGACAGGAAATGCATACCATAAGCCGAGCCTATAATAATGAGAAAAGAGGGGATCAAAACCGTTAGCACGTTGATATTTCTGCCAAATACCAAGAGCAGAAACAGGATCCAAACCGAGGAAATTATTGGCGGAACCAGCGTTAAAAATGAAAGGTATAGGTTTCTGAACTTGATCATAAAAATACCAAAAACGGCAAAGATGATGATCGGTGGGTAGATAAACGTAAAATTTTGAATAGAGGCGAACAGTTCATAATTTACCATATCTTCGCCTACCAGATGATAAGAGAGATCGGTGTTTGAGTTTATGGCTTCCAATAGGGAAGTTACCAGTTCTATGGTGTCCATATTATAATCGGATGTTTTTCGGATGGTTACGGCCAAAGTGGAACCGTCCTGGGAGATCAGTGAACCTACATAAAACGCATCATCTAAAATGCTCATGTCTAAATTGAATGATCCGTTTTCCTCAACCACGTACGGACTTGTTTGAATAAATGGTGCTTGTAAAGTATAACCTTTGAATTTTTGTGCCTCGAAAATGGAATCCACCCCGTTAACAAATGAGAGGCTGCGAATCTCAGTAATTACATCATGTACTTGGGAAAGACCACCGGCAATATCTTCCGTGTTTAAATCAATCAGAAGCATCAGCGTGGTAGCATCTCCAAAATTCATGGCAATCTGTTCCAGAGCATGCATGGTTTCGCTGTCTTCACTTAAAAAGGCGTTGAAAGAAGCGTCAAAATAGATGTTTTTTATCACGTAGAAGCCCATTAACAATGTGACAATAAGTATGGCAATGGTAAAATAATTACGTTTTAATTTGGAAGCGTTTTTGTTTTCCACTTTGTTCATCAATTTGCACCTCGGGAATTATTTAGCTTTTTCATATTATCAGAAAAAAGCTGTTAGTCAAAACTTGTTTATTATACATGATTTCTTATCTATGCTATAATTCCTATTATTTAATCAACATCAAATCAAAGGAGAATGACATGACGAAAGAATTACTTGAAAAAATAAGGGAAATAGAATCAAAAATGGGAAAAGATTGGGTGCAACAATTTAAAGAAGTTTCGACAAAAGAGGAACTGATAGAAAAGGCAAAACAAAACAATATAAAACTCACCCCGGCTTTAGCAGAAGAGGGTTTAAAACTCATCGAAGCCAATGAAAAAGATGAATTAAGCGAAGAAGAACTCTCCGCAGTTGCAGGCGGAAAAATCGTTTTTCATTAAAACCCAATAAAGACCATCTCTCAACCCTTTTATGTTAAAATGTTTTAAGCTGTATAAGTTTTTAGTTATTAACACTGAGAGGTGATCCTTTTGTTGGGAGAGGCTATTGTCGTTGGCGCCGGTTTCTCCGGTGCGGTTTCTGCTCGTTTACTTGCAGAATCCGGTAGAAAAGTCTTGGTTCTTGAGCGATTAAACCACATTGGCGGGCATTGTTATGATTATCGGAATGAATATGGGATTACGGTCCATCAATACGGGCCCCACATCTTTCATACTTGCGAAAAAACAGCTTGGGATTTTTTAATACAATTTTCCCCTTTTCACTATTATCAGCACCGTGTTCTATCATATGCTCAAGGTAATTATTACCCCTTCCCCATTAATTTGGATACATTGAATCAAGTCTTTGGAATACAATTGAATGTCAACGAAGTAGAAGATTTTCTTCAAAGTGAAATCAACCGGTGTACCAATGATTCATCAATCAACAATTTTGAAACAGCAGTCATATCTCAAATGGGAAAACACTTATATGAGCTTTTCTTTAAAAATTACACCATCAAACAATGGGAAAAAGATCCCAAAAAGTTAAGTGCCCAATTGGCTAAACGCATTCCTATCAGAAAAAACAGAGATAATCGTTATTTTTCAGATCCCTATCAGGGGATTCCTGTGAGGGGTTATACTGAATTGATCAAACAGATATTAAACCATCCAAAGATTTCAATAATGACGAATACAGATTATTTTTCTGTACGAGAACGCTTCTCGCCGTCATTAACGGTTTATACCGGTGAGTTGGACAGATATTTTAATTATCAATACGGCAAACTGGAATATCGATCACTGGATTTGGAATTTCGACATTTCGACAAAGACTATTATCAGCAGGTTGCCACAGTGAATTATCCCAATGATTACGATTGGACAAGAATAACCGAGTTTAAGCATTTTTTAAATGAACAATCTGATAAAACAACGGTTTGTTTTGAATATCCAAAGGCGGTGGGAGAACCCTATTATGTTGTGATGGATGAAGAAAACACCAAGAAGAGAGAACAATATATGGCTGATGTTGAAAAACTTGAAAATGATGGTTCACACTTGTTTATAGGGCGACTCGCAGAATATCAATATTATAATATGGACCAGGCGATTCTCAAAGCTATTCAAAAGACGGAAGGTTGGCTGAAGCTTTTTGAAAGTTAAACATAAAAGGATGTTATGAAAATAAAGAAAAAATATATTATTTATACAATCCTTGTAGTCATTCTCGGATGTTTGATTTATGTTTTGATGGCACTTTTTTCTGATTTTGAAAAAATTAAAGGTGCTTTCTTACAATACCGATATGAGTACTTTTTAATTGCCTTTTCTTGCATTGCATTAAACTGGTTCAATGAAGGGTTGATGCTAAAAACGGTTGTAGAATCGATCAAAACAGTCCGTTTCAAGTGTACATTTAAAATAGCTATGATCACACAATTTTTCAATTTAATCACCCCTTTTTTTACCGGAGGCCAACCCTTTACGGTTTATTATTTTTCCAAAGAAGGCGTTGAATACGAACAATCCATTGCAGCGATTCTCTACAAGTCATTTACTTTTCAGGTGGCCATTTCCTTATTAGGAGGAATCAGCCTGTTTTTAACTTGGAACCATTTATCTGTATACACTGCCGTTGTGGCTTTAGTGGCTATTATTATCAATGGCGGATTAGCTCTTTTGATGTTCTTTTTAGGAAAACATCAGAAAACAGTAGATTTCTTCGTTACTCTTTTAATGAAATTGTTGAAAAAGTTGCATTTGATTAAGCGATACGAAAGTGTGAAGAAAAATATAGATAACAGAGCTAAAGAGTTTGTTAATATGTTCGAGAAATTTGGCAGTCAAAAGGGGTTGTTTTTTAAATTAACAGGGTTGAATATGATCAACTATTCCCTGTACGTGGCTTCTGCAGTTATCATATTGATTGGTGCCGGAGTAACGATTGATTTTGAATTATTGAACAGGATTTTCCTCCTTAATTTTTCCTCCAGTGTGATTCCCACACCCGGTACATCAGGAGGCGTTGAAGGCTTTTATTTCCTCTTTTTAAAGGCATTTGTGGATGTAAATATCTTAACTCTTTCCGTTTTTTTATGGCGAATGGCTTCTTATTATTTAAACATTCTTTGCTCCGGCTTGTTTGTGTTTGTGGGCTTTTTCAGAGTTAAGGAGAAGGATTTGCCCTCAACTAGTACTGAGTCTTCGAAAACCAAAAACTAAAACGTTTAAAAGGGAAAGTAAAAATATGATACGCTGTAATAAACGTCCCCTTGAAAAAGAAAACTAAAGCATGACAAAAGGCGTTTCTTATACTAAGACCTATGGCCCTATCAGCCACAATTTTATTTGATATAAAATCGATGCCGAAAAGGAATAAAAATGCAACCGGCAGTAAGATGTTATATAGCTGCAAAGGGTTGAATAATGCTATTAACATATAGGCAGAGACAAATGCAGGTGGAAAAATTGTGAATCTTTCTTTTTCAAGGTAATGATGAATCCCACCTTTTGTCCATGAGGAATGTTGTTTCATTAATTTACCAATGGTTTTGGGTGCTTTTTCATGAGCGAATAAAGAAAGTGTGTCAAAGACCATGATATTATTCTTTCTGAGAAACAATCCGATTTGACTGTCATCGGAGGGTGAGTAAGCATCGTATGTCATTTGCTTTGCAGCATCAGCTCTGATAATAAACCCGCTTCCGTTAAAATACCAGGGGAAAATCCCCAACACTTGATTAATGGACGAAGAAATCTCCTCTGTATCTCCGATGTGATTGGCCAAATCGTCTGAAAGGTCGTTTCTTCGTGTAAAATGGAGAACTTTATAGTCGTTTTGTTTCATTATGTTCAATGCCTTCTCCACTTCTTCTTCTTTAACCAGCGTGTCCGCATCCAAAATCATGTAGTAATCCCCGTCATGTTTGTTTATCAAATCTTCAAATCCCATTCCTTTGGGATGAAGGATTTTTTTTGACCTTTCCAGTCGCTTGATGATGAAATGTTGCGTATTTTCTGCTTCGATTGCTTTTAAGGAATCATAAGAATCATCATCAGAATGATCATCGTAGAAAACAAGCATGGGAGGATTATTAAAACTCAAATATTCCTTTACTGTATGAACAACCGTTTCCCCCTCGTTTTTAAAGACAGTAGAAACAACCAGATGATAATGAGAAAGGGGAAGTGCTCCCATTGCCTTCTCTTTCTCATTCTTCAACCTACCTCGAATCCTCACCAAAGCGACAAAAAAAGCCAAAGCTGTAAAAAGGATGAAAGTCGTAAAATAGATTATTGGAGAATAAAAATCAACTGTCAAGTTAAGCCAAAGGAAAAAGACATATACACATAAAGACAAGAACCACCGAATGAACAAAAAAATCCCCCCAATTCTTTTGAATAACACCACATCTTTAGTATTCCTGTATAAAGCAGACAGGGGAGTACCTTTGTGTGGTCAAAGAAAACATTGACCACGGAGTTTTTGCCACTGGCAAAAACTCCATACTACTGCGTTATTAAAACATATTTCCAAAAAATTATTGTTGTTGATGCTTTGTAATTGTTTACCGATACGCACCCACAAAAGAAACCTTCCAAAGCCCGATATTATCCACCGGTAATTCCTGAGTCTCCCAATTGACCCAATCCTTTGAATGTCTGATAATCCCTTGGGGTAAATCTTTCGGAGCTGCAAAGGCCTTGAAACCTACCGCCCAGATCTCATCATCGAAACAAGAAATTCCTTCATATTGATAATTAATATTCCTGTCAGCTACAGTCCCTTTAAAAGTGTCTCCATCTTTTTCAATCTTGAGGATCAAACCTCCGGAAAAACCCCCGATATTTTGAACAGCCCAAGCCTCCTCAGCAGATGGTGCGCAAAGATCATCCAAGTCGTTTTCCGCTGCAATCTCCGGTGCATCTTTATTCCAGGTGTTTCCACTGTCTGTCGTTCGGTACACATCCGCCATGGGGCGCACGCATGCCCAAACAGTTTGTGAATCCACAATAGAAACAGACATGGGACCTGCACCCGGATCATCTAACAGGTCGGGCAAAAATTCCTTTCGCCAACCTTGACCAAAATCAGAGATATGAACCATGCCTTGATCTCTTGATCCCACATCGGCAATCCAAACATCTGAACCCTTTGCATCCATTCGATTTACTTGAACGATATCAATTCCCGGATGCGCTATCACTTCCCAATTCTTTCCTCCGTTGCTGGTTCGCAACACAGTGCCGTGAAGGGTTACCGCCCAAACGATATCACAATTAATCGCCTTGATGCTTTTAACAGAATCAGTAGCAGCCACACCAGCGGGTAAATCCTGAATTTCCCATGTCTGGCCGCCATTTACAGTATTAATAATCAACCCACCGGTTCCTTCCCCATCATCACCAAGAGCAGCCCAGGCTGTCCGTTCATCAGCAGCAGTGATGTCATTTCCAGGTAACCCTTTCCAAAGAGAAGGATCGCCCTGAACTTCCCATGTTTTACCGCTATCTCTTGTATGAACAATCGCTGCAGAATTGTTCTCATCCCAACCAATCGCCCACCCAACTTTTTCATCGCCGATTTGGATGACGAGAACACAGCTTGTTAATAGGAATAATAGGGACAGCACTAGTAACAATATGATGTTTTTCTTCATTATTCATAACCTCGCTTTCTTTTAATTTAAGATTACTTATTCAAAGTAAAGGTTAGATCATACATAAGCACTGTAATTTTTTTAGTCTATTTAATTATATCATGCTAAACATAGTAAGATTAATAACTGGAACGATTTTTCATAAAAAACGGGAGCACATTCATGTGCTCCCGTTTAAAACTAAACTATGGTGCCGAGGGCGGGACTCGAACCCGCATGAGGGATCAACCTCGTCGGTTTTTGAGACCGATGCGTCTGCCTATTCCGCCACCCCGGCGTTTTCAAAAGCTGGTGGAGTCGATGGGATTCGAACCCACGGCTTCTACCTTGCGAAGGTAACACTCTCCCAGCTGAGTTACGACCCCAACAACAGCGATGTATTATATCACAAAGGGTTTACAGGGTCAAGTACAAAAAAACAAATAAAACGCATCATGCGCATTGCTTCGATAGACACCGACAAGACGTTTTCAGACAGTTAGCTCAGCAGGGGCACTCCTGTGGCACCCGGATGGGACTGCTTATGGCTGCTTCCTTCCGGACCTGACCAGGTTCACAGCTATCCGCCGCACAGGACCTCTGCATCAACGCCACTTATCTGAAACCTTTCTCACCGATAGGACCTCAGACAACGCAACAGCCCCGCTCAAGTGGGTTTCGGGTACAGGGGACCACTAACCCCCCGCCTGCATGACGCGCAAAGAATATTCTATCACATTTTAATATTGTTTGCAATATGACCTTATTTGGTTGGGGGCTTCCGCTACACAGAATCGAAGGAATCTTTTGTAGAGATGTACCTTGTGAGTACTCTTTATTATAATTACGTTTAGAAATTTATAAACGGGTAACCTCAAGGATTGCTCCTATTAATAACGAAAAATGCAGACATTATAGAATATGGGACGTTTTATTAACGTTTTTGCCGTTAGAAAAACTCCGAGGGAAATATCAATTATATGTTTTTAAAGTTTTTTAACGCGGAATATACCTTTAAAAAAGGGTACCCACAAGGGGTACCCCTACATTTTGGATTGTATCGTGCAAAAACGTTTTTACTGAATCTGAACGTCTATGGCTTTTTTCTTTTCTTCTTCTTTCTTCTGAACTTTCAGTTCTAATACACCGTTTTCAAATTTAGCATCGATTTTTTCTACATCGCTGTCTTCAGGCAGGCTAAACTGTCTCTTGAAAGAACCGTATCTTCTTTCGACAATGTGATAATTTTTATCCTTCTCTTCCTTTTTCTCTTCTTTGACTTCACTGGATACGGTGAGTACATTGTCTTCTACCTTTACCTTCACATCATTTTTCTTGAATCCGGGTAACTCAAATTCAAAAACATACTCATTATCCGTCTCATAAACATCTGCACTTGGCAGCATACAAGTTCCCGGTTGTGGTTTTCTGCCTGTTAAAAAGTTGTTGAAAACGGAATCGACATCCCTTTGCATCTCCCTGAAAGTTTTGAAAAAATCATCACTGTTACCTCTTCTTACTATAAGACCCATAAAGAACACCTCCGCTTTAATAATTTTTTGGGTTTCATAAAAATTGACGAAAGCGAAGGTTATTTTATTACACTCTGAATATATAAAGTGATATGATTCGGGTCAAAGTATTAGAGGAAGACTAACTATCACAACGAAAATCCCCAATTAAACACTTTTCCAAACTTCCTCAATCAACATCTTTGTCATGGGCAAATCAATATTCTTTTTTTTCAGAACATCAATGTATTTTTTGGTATCTTCGATAACCCCCGGATCTACCGAATTGGTGGAGTGAATAAAGTACCCCACACCGTGTTGAGCTTCGATCAATCCTTCGCTTCCCAATTTTTCAAAAGCGCGCATAACGGTGTTTGTATTCACATCAAATACCTTGGATAATTCTCTTACCGGGGGTAGTTGATCGCCATCTTTCAGGTTTCCCAACATAACTTCTTTTTTGATCATGTTCATGATCTGAATATAAACGGGTAATCCCTTATGTTTATCTACATTTGTCAGCATATCATCACCCCTTTCTCATGCTTTTTCATATGATTCTCTTCTGAAAGGGGATAAACTCCTTTTTCCCCTGAAGATAACCCAGGACAATTTCTTTGAAATTTGGGTAGCGCCCCACCTCTTCTGTTGTCCGAATCAGCGTTTCGTTTTCAATGATGCCCACGACTTCTCCTGCAGGAATCTTCTCGCCGCTGTTGATGATGCGATGCTTTTCCTTAGAACTGTCGATGGTATCTGCATAGAGGATTTCCCCTTCTTTGATAATGGCAAAGGAAGTGGCAACCTCTTCGAGTTCGTAAATCTCATGAGATGAAATGATAATGGTCTTATTTTCTTGATCTTCAATGTAGTTTTTAATGACCTTTAAAATCTCCGAGCGTATCACAGGATCAAGGTTTTGTGTAGGTTCGTCCAGCAACATCAGATCCGAATTGGCTGACATGCAAAGGGCTAAGTTCAGCAAGGTTTTCATTCCCATGGAATACGTGGAGACTTTATCTTCCAGGTTGAAATTAAAATGGTTGGCAAAGCTGGAAAAGATTTTTTCGTTCCAACCGGGATACAACTTACTCCATAGATCATGATAATCTTCACCCGTAAATCTTGAAAAAGTCAAGCGTTCTTCAGGCATAACCGTCATCTTTTCTTTAACCTTCGATGAGAGAGCTTTTCCAAAAACATTGACTTCCCCGGTATCCGGTTTAATTTCTCCGAATATGGTTCTCAATGTGGTTGTTTTTCCGGCACCGTTGGGTCCGATCAAAGCAAAGATCTCACCTGATTTTATATCAATGGAAATATCATTTAAAACACGTTTGCTGCCAAATCGTTTGGTCATATTTTTTATGGATACACTCATTTTGTAGCCCCCTTCTTAACAAACAGATAAAGAGCGGTTGCAAACAATACAAAAGCAAAAGTTGCTGCTGCAAAGATGTTGCCCTGTGTAACCGGGCTGATGTACCAGTAGAAATTTCGGTAACTCCCAATAGAGGATATGATCCAATCACCGATTAGTACAAGAAACGGCATGCCGAAATTATCCATGCCTGACGTCACAAAGATCATGGCGATTGAATAATAGGCCGTTGCAAAGATAACCGAATTCAACCAGGACATCCACAAATAATTAACAGACAATGGACCAAAAGGAACTGCTGCACCGATGAAATGAGTAATCGTTACAATACTCACCATGAACAGCCAGGATACCAAAAACACCTCTGCCAATGTATATGGTAAAATCATGACATTAACCGTTCGTTTTTGTTGTACATCCCAAGCCAGCATACTGGTTGCCAAGAGGAAAAGGAAAATCGTCTTAAATCCAAAACTTGGAACGAGCAAAAAGATTGAAAATACAAACAATCTTCCGGCTTTTTCACTAAATTCTTTCATATAAAAGGCTTCAATTCGTTTTAACATATCTGCACCTCCATCCCTTAATACTCGTCAACATCTACGTTGAACAGTTCGCCTTTATGATTGACCGAGAGTTGAGAAGGTTGATTTCGAGGTTTTTGAACGGTGAATTTACCGAATGTGGATTTTAATTCTACCGTTCTTTGTTCTTCCCAACCGGTAAGAAATTTCAAATGTCCGTTTAATACTTCTGAATCAATTTCAAAATATTCAAGTTTTTGGACTTCTCCCGAAAAGTTCATGGCATCCGTGGAAAACACAAAATCAACTCCATCCAAAAGACCCTTAAAGTTTGCCGCATCACCTTCCACTTTCAAATGATCAACCAGATAAGTACCCTGCATGTTCAATGCATCCACATTTACTTTGAGGGCTCGAGAACGGATAGTCCCATTCATTGAAACAGCATCGGCATCCACGTTGATTTCAGTGTAATCATAATTCGAAGGAACCTTAATCACCAATGTTCGATTTCCCCTGACCGATCCACCATCCAGTGTTAGCTCTTTAATGCGCTCATCTCTTTTTTCCAGCATCCCGGAGGGGTACTGTATTTGATCAATATCTTCAACAAAGTCGATTCTCAGTGAATTTCCGCGTAAGACTAAATTCTTAGCTGTATCCACTTCAATTTCCGGCAAGACAAGTCGAGTGTTTTGTTCAAAATTTACACCAAAATTCATGTTTCCCATATGGTTCATAAACCAGGGCAATTCAAATTCGTTAAAAAACTCAATTGCCGTGTAAATCCCTCCCATAATCAACAATGCAAGAATAAAAAAGATGATTAACAGGACCTTGAATTTCTTAAAACATAAGGCGAATAAAATACCTGCAGCCCCCACAAATAAAATCTTAACCGGAATAAACGGCAGATAAATCGCCAAAAAAGCTAAGATCAAAGCAATCGCAATCTTACCCAAAATCGGGTAATTTTTTTCCATAACTTCAACACCTCCAATGTTGTTTAGATATTTAGTGTACTAATGTATTATAACACTATTGATTTAGAATGTCAAGTTTTTTTATTTTGTAGGGGCGGACCGGTGTGTCCGCCCGTGTATCAAAGGGACAGGCCAGATGATTAAGGAATTTCATCCTATTAAGGTGAAGTATTTCACTGAGCGAAATACTTCAAGGTCAATGTTTTTCTTGACCACGTATCAGCGGCCCTGTCCCTTTGATTTAAGTAAACGTATTAAGGAATTTTTCCTTTAAAAGTGAAATATTTCCGCAGGAAAATACCTCTAAGCCCATTCGTAAAATGGGCAGACAATTTTTCTTTACCCCAAATCAAATCCAGGGGACAGGTACACTGATACACGGTTAAGCAAGCTTTAACCTTAATCAGCGTACCTGTCCCTGGATTTTAAACCGTTTCAAAAACATTTCTAAAAAAACAAGAACACTTTTCATTTCAAATATTATGCATTTACAAAAGAGTAAAATTTTCAAAAACTTTATAACACAACCTATAATCTTTCAATTTTCTCCCTTTACTGCTATAATAGGTTGTACAGAATAAAAGAAAATGAAAGAAGGGGAGGGGTGCAATGAAAAAAATGTATGTTAAAAGTTTTCAAACCATCATGGAAGAAAAATGGTGGCAGGGCCTATTAATGGGGCTTTTGTTTATAGCATTTGGTATTTTACTGATGGTATGGCCGGGACTGACTTCTACACTATTTATTATGATCATTGGACTATTAGCCGTTATCTTTGGTGTTTACAGACTTTTTCAGGTTTTGTTTTACAAAGCTGAAAAGGCAACACAACCCAAATCAATGCTCATTATTGAAGCCATAGTGGGAATCGTCATCGGCTTGTTTTCTTTTTTCTTTCCGGGGGTTATAGAAGTTGCAATTGTTATAATTATTGCCATTTGGATGCTTTACTACGGTTTCTTTGATTTTTGGGCAGGCTTTTCCCTTCCAAAGGGTAAAGTCAGCAGTGCTTTCAAATGGATCCTGGTTCTAAACGGATTACTTTCCATTATTGTTGGTATCTTCCTGTTGATTAATCCTTTGACAGGATTAATCGCTATGCTTTGGGTTATAGCGGCTTATGCCATAGCATTTGGCGGATTGAATGTTGTGTTGGCGTTTCTTCATCCAAACCGGAAATAGTTTTTTTAATTTCTTTCTTAATTTCCAAAGAATATGATACAATACTAAGGTGTGGGTTTACAGTTTACTGTGAGAGAGTTTACGGTATATTTTTAGAGGATTTAAAAAAAGGAATTAAAATGTCATGGAAGTCGATCCAACAATTGCTCCTTATTTGACATGAACAGCTATTTATATTATAATTAAACTGATTAGGTGTGTTTGATAATAATCGGTATATTTATAGCAAATAAAGACTTATAGGGGGTGAATTCTACAATAATTGCAATAGAAACATTGAAATTAAGTAGAACCTATTTAATTATTCTGAAGGGAGGATTTATTTTATGAAGAAGAGATTTTGGGTAACACTTTTGGCCTTAGTATTCGTTGCTTTATTCATGGTAAGTTGTGTGAAAGTAATCCCATCACCAACTGGCGTTCCGGGAGATCTTGAAGTAGCAATGGCTGATG
>Ga0272443_10005125_pt1 | contig 13728 bp, 5 predicted proteins | sample SSMAcet12_FD_193581 | JGI IMG/M metagenome (GOLD analysis project Ga0272443, IMG submission 193581) | Marine sediment archaeal communities from Little Sippewissett salt marsh, Falmouth, MA, United States - SSM-Acet-12 | ecosystem: Environmental > Aquatic > Marine > Wetlands > Sediment ...
GCCTCAGGCGACGTACTATAAGCCGCGCGGCGTGCCGCTGCGCGCGTTGCAGCAGGTGGCGCTGACGGTCGATGAACTGGAGGCTATCCGTCTGGCCGATCTGGAAGGGCTCTATCAGGAAGAAGCAGCCCAGCAAATGAATGTCTCGCGCCAGACGTTCGGCCGTATCGTCGAGGCCGCCCATAAAAAGGTGGCTGACGCCCTGGTCAACGGCAAAGCGCTCTCCATCGAAGGCGGTCCCGTCGAAGTCGCCGATCCCGCTGATGGGCCACCCTGCGGCCGGAAAGGGGGCGGATCCGGACGAGGGGGCCCCATGGGCGGCCGGGGCCAGCACCGCAGACGAGGGCGAGGCTGAGCACCGGTACACTCCAGGCCCGTCAGTTCGTTCTGGATTCTTCCCAAAAAAACACCTCTATCCCTTGACAAGAGGTGGGGGATAGGGTACAACAATATCAGTCTTGCACCATGAGGCGGAGGGTGCATCACAGGAGGGATCACCCTATCGATCAGGCACAAGGTATGGCTTCCTCACGGAAGAGATGCCTGCCTCGTATCAAAGGGGGGAAATACGATGTTGCGCATCCATCAGGCGATCCGTTTCGCGGGGTCCTCGTCTTCACGCACATGGCAGTGGGTTCTCATCTTGCCGATGATCCTCTGCCTGCTACCGGCCATCGCCACAGCGGCCATCGACGTCAACGAAAGCCATCTGCACGGAGACCAGACGGTCTACGGTCTCAACGCTGCAACGACGCCTGTCCCCTATCTCAACGATCAGGACATCACCCTGTGGGCTTGGGGGGAGACGGATCCATCGCTGTATGCGAACGTTGGATTCTATGCGTACGGCTTGTTCAGCGCTGTCGACTTGGCGAACGGTGGCGCCGTGGATGTCAATGCCGTCGGCGGAAACGCCGGACCGACTTCCCGTGCATGGGCATGGGTTGTTGCCTGCGGAGTCTGCGGTGACCAGGGCGTCGACAACACGGGTGCTGTCACGGTCGCCGCAACGGGTGGTGAGGCCGAGACAAGCGACGAGGCTGTCGCGACAGCCCTTGCCTTCGGCATCGATATCGGCTCCAACGCGTACGCGAACAACAGCGCCACGGTTACGGTTTCTGCTATCGGAGGCACGGCCAGCGCAGACGGCGCCGACACTCGTGCCTATGCATACGGTATCGTTGCGCGAAGTGGGACGGATCTGGACAACAGTGGTGACGTGGCCGTCAGCGCTCAGGGGGGAACGCCCAGTGGCGCCAGGGAATCTGCCTCCGCCGACGCTGTTGGCCTGACCGCGAATGGTGGAAGAGTGGATAACAGTGGGGATTTGTCCGTTCGAGCCACCGGTGGATTGGCCGACACGGCGGAGGCCAATGCCGATGGTATCTCTGCCGGGGGCGCCGATCTGACCAATAGTGGGGACATCATCGTTATCGCGGAGGGCGGAACGGACGCAGGCAGTGTCGGGGGAGATTCGGGCTTTGCGGACGCGGAAGGGCGTGGCATCCGGACAGGCAATTCAGTCTCAAGCAACAGCGGCGCCATTGCCGTGACTGCTACAGGTGGCACTACGACGGCCAATACTTCGAAGGCCAGCGCCTACGCTCGGGCTCGGGGTGTTACGGTGTCATACGGTGCTCTGACCAGTACGGGGGATGTCGCAGTCACGTGTAACGGAGGGGTCGCCACCAGCATCGAGGGTTGGAGCGATGCCTTTGTCGAGGGCACGGCAGTTTGGGCCTATGACGCCAGTGCGAACACGGATGGCACGATAATGATGGTTGCGAATGGAGGATCGGCTACCTCGCCCGGTGAAGCGACGGCCAAGGTCCTCGCCCAGGGCATCTGCGCCGAGCCCAGCCGCCATCCGGATGATGCGCCTGACAGCGTGTCCAATTCGGGTGCCGTGTCAGTGGTTGCCTACGGCGGGACGGCCGCCAGCGCCAACGAAGACGCTTTCACGAGTATGACAGTCGAGGGCATCCATGGACTCGACGCAGACATAGTCAATCTCGGCACCATCGATGCAGTCGCCCACGGCGGGACGGCCACCAGCACCAGCGAGGACGCCTTCGCGGGCGTGAGTGTTTACGGCATCCGTGGACTCGACGCAGAGGTAGCTAATCTCGGCGCCATCGATGTAGTCGCTCACGGGGGCATGGCCTCCGCGAATGCGGGGCTGGCCGACGCGACCACCAGCGGCTGCGGTATCCTATCGACGGACAGTAACTTGATCAACAGGGGCGCCATAACAGCAACGGTCACAGGTGGAACGGCTACGGGGGTCGTTGCTCGCGCCAATGCTCATGCGAACGGCATTCACTCCTACCGCGGGAACATCGTCAACCTGGGGGACATCACGGTCACCGCGCAGGCCGCGGAGGGGTTCACTTCCCGAGCGTGCGGCATCTCTCAGGGTTATCGTGGCTCTGGCGGCTTTCTCACGAACACGGGGGTGATTCGGCTCTCGGGCGACACCTGCTATGAAGTCTACGTTGGCGGCGACTCGACGTTGCTGGATATCTACAACGTTACGCTGGACGGGGACCCTGGAAACGCCAACTTCTATGTCAAGGATCACGCCAATCTCGCATTGAACGATGCGACACTGACCGTAACAGCCGTCGCTGGTGAGACGCTCTGGGACACGCCGTACGAACTGTTCGAGACCGAGGGGACGGGGGCGGTCATTGGCAGTTTCGGCGCCGTCGAGGCGATTCACCCGGCGACCACGGCAGTCTATGATACTCAAGGCACGACCGAAGCGTCGGACGACACGGTGTCGCTGAGCTATGCTCCCCGTTCGTCGGAAGCGACTGCGTCGGCGGCCGTTTCCCAGCACCTGGTCACGCGGTCCCTCAACGTCGTCAATCGGCACCTGACGAACACGGTTCTCCAGAGTATCTTCTCAGGCGGCACGTCCGGCCTGCTGGCCGACGCCGGGCCGACCGCCCGAAGTATGGCGCTCGCCCAGTCGGCTACCGAACAGAGCCAAAGCGGTTTCTTTGTCGAGCCTTACTACTCGACCATGGAGCACGATGCCAATCCTTTGGGTTACGACGCGCGATTGTGGGGCTTTGCGGCCGGCTACGAACGGCAGATGGACAACACGCTGATCGGCCTGCACGTTGGCTACGGACAAGCGGACGTCGACTACACGGGCGCCGGTTTTAGTGGCAACAGCGAGGACCAGGACATCCTGACCGCGGGCGTCAACGCCCTGACGCGCTGGGACGACTGGACGCTGCGCTATGGTCTCACCGGGTTCTATGGCTCGCATGATTACCGGGGTCTGACCGGGCTGTCTCTCGACGAGACTGAGAAAGGCTCGACCGACAGCTACGGTCTGATGGCCTCGGTCATGGCCGGCCGGGTATTCCAGCGAGGCGCGCATGTCTTCCTGCCTGAAGTGGGGGTCAATTACATCTGGGGCCATCGACAGCGCTATACCACCGACGCCAGTGATCCGGCGTGGGACACGACCTATTCGGCCATCGACGATCACGACCTCCAGGCGGAGGCGTCGCTCAACTGGCTGTGCGGTTTCATGCACAATGACATGCACGTGCTGCCCTCAGCGTCGATCGGCGTGCGCCACCTGCTGACCGATAGCGAATCATCCGTCTCGCAATCGGTGGCGGGCGCCGCACCGGTGTCGGTTGCCTCCGAACGCGACCGGACGGCCCTGACCCTGGCGGGCTCGGTGACGCTGAGGAAGGCGCGTCACAGTCTTTCGCTCGCCTACGATGGGGAGTATTCGCCGGATACTGAACGTCACAGCCTCTGGCTCCGCTACGGCTGGCAGTTCTGAGCTACCCTGGTAGTGACGTAGTCCTGGATCTTCTGACAGGCGCGCCGGATATCGTCGTCTTGGGGCAGGAAGGAGAACAGCTTGGGCAGAAACCCGCACGCATTGACGCGCTGCAATGAGGCCGTGAAGTTCAGGTCATAGACCCAGCCCAGTTGGCAGATCTTCGCGTCATTGAGGTTGCGCAGTCTGGTCGAGTCAATGAGTTTCTCATTGAAGACGGCCTCCAGCACTTCCGGCGTATATCCCGGTTCGTCCGGGAAGTCGATCTCGAGCGGAAAATTGTCGGGATCGCGCTGGTATTGCTCGTAGCTGTCGGCGACGACGCGGAAGATATCGATCTTGTCGGCGTCGCGGATGAGCTTGGCAAACAGGAGAGCCCGGCCCGTCAGCGCCGTCGGCAGCGACTTACGTCCGTGCAGGCCGACACCGGTCTCCACCCATTGCCGCTCCTCGCGGGGCAACGCCTCCAACACACCTTCCTGGCGCAGGACCTGCACGCCCAGTTGCGAGTGGTTGAGGCTCTTCGGATCGCTGAATGTGCGGTATTCGGCGAACTGGGGAAACCGCCCGACGTCGTGAAACAGCGCAATCAGCTCGGCGATCCGCGTTTCGTTTTCGTCGAGCGCCAGTTCCCGGGCCAGCAGCACGCTCTCAGCCCGAACCCGCTGGGTGTGCTCCTGTTTGTGTTTCAGATTGGCGTTGACGAAATCGTCGCTGCCGAAGAAACGACGCGTGTATCCATCGAACCAGCGCTCGAAACGCTGCAATTGGTCTTGGTTCATCCGTATTCCACTTCCCAAGAGAGTCCATCCTGAGTCAAAGCCGAGAGTCTATCGCCAAGTGCCGGGCCCGACCAGTCGCTTTCGAGAAAAACAGGCGAGGTATTCCCAAATGCACGCCCCTCGGTATAATAGGGCCGTTTTCGGCGAAAATGCTGTTTTGTGCTGGTCTTTTCGGTAGGAGAAAGTCAACGATGCCGACCGTCAACGATATCGTCGTACGTAAGCCCACGGAAGAAGAAGCCAATCGCTGCAAGGCCTGGCCGCTCTGGAGTTGTGAGCCCAGCTCGTTCGACTGGTCCTACACCGAGAAAGAAACCTGCCTGGTGCTTGAAGGCAAAGTCACGGTCACCGACGGTGAAGGGGCCGTCAGCTTTGGTCCGGGCGATTTCGTGGTCTTCCCCCAGGACCTGGATTGTGTCTGGAACGTGGAAGAGGCCGTCAAGAAGCACTACAGCTTCGGTTGAGCTAGCCGAGATGAATGGGGACCGGGTCTTGTCCGCTGGGCAGGATCTAAGGCGTCGTGCGAGACCTGTTGCTCTCTTCGCCGCTTTGCTCAGGAGCGATGCGCATGGCTTTCAAGAACGTCTTCGTTTACCCGCGATACCCTGAGAATCTCGAACGGCTCTACACCCTGGCCTACAACCTCTGGTCCACCTGGAACTACGATGCTATTCGCCTCTTCTACCGGGTTGACGCGCCGTTGTTTCAGGAGGTCAAACACAATCCGGTCCGCCTGCTGATGAGTCTGGCACAGGAGCGGATCGACGAATTGGCGCAGGACGAGGGGTTCCTGTTCGAGCTGGATCAGGTGTGGGAGAACTACCAGGAGTACATCTCCCACAGCGAAGCCTCGGAGGCCGGACAGGCCAACGGCCTGGCCCCCGACGACGTCATCGCCTATTTCTCCATGGAATTCGGTCTGCACGAATGCATTCCCATCTATGGGGGCGGACTCGGCATCCTGGCGGGCGACTTCCTCAAGGCGGCCTCCGACATGGCTCTGCCGATTATCGGCATTGGCTTGATCTACAAGTTCGGCTACTTCACCCAGCGCATCAACCTCGACGGTTATCAGGAGGAGTTGTTCCTGGAGTTCGACAACCACCTGATCCCGGTGCGCGAGCTGCGCGATGCGCACGGAGAGAAGGCCTACATCGATATGACGCTCCTGGACAAGGCGCTGCGCGTCAAGCTGTGGGAGATCGAGGTCGGGCGCACCCGGCTGATCCTGCTCGATACGGACATCGATGACAATCCGCCGGACTTCCGCGACATCACCCGCGAGCTCTACGTGGCCGATCGCGAAAAACGCTTGCAGCAGGAGATCGTCCTGGGCCTCGGTGGGGTCAAAGCCCTGGAGCGGCTCGACATCCACCCCACGATCTACCACATCAACGAAGGGCATTCGGCGCTGCTGACCATCGCCCGGCTCCGCGGCCTGATGCACGAGCGCAAGCTCAGCTTCCCCGAGGCCAAGGCTCTGGTACGGGCTTCGACGGTCTTCACCACCCATACGCCCGTCACGGCCGGCAACGAGAGCTTCAAGACCGCGCTGGTCAAGGAGTATCTCGAACCGGAAGCCGAGGCGCTGGGCCTGACGTTCGATGAACTGGCGGCGCTGGCTGTTGTGGGCGAGGACAAGGACGTGTTCTGGCTGCCCGCGTTTGCGATTCGCTTCGCGACGCATGTTAACGCGGTCTCTCTGCTCCACCGAGACGTCTCGCGGCAGATGTGGGCCGCCCTCTATCCCGACTGGCAGGCGCAGGAGATTCCTATCGATTATGTGACCAACGGGGTCCATCGCTCCTGGCTGAGCCAGCCATTTACCGATCTGCTCGGTCGTCACGTGGGCCCGTCCTACATCCATTGCGCCAGCAGCAAGGGGTTGGGTGAGAAGATCGCCCACGTGCCCGACGAAGAAATTTGGGAGGCGCACCGCAAGAACAAGCAGAATCTGGTGACGTTTGTACGCCGCAAGCTGGCTCGGGATCTGGCCGCCAAAGGGTATATCCAGAACCGCATCCAAAACGTGACGCGGCTCCTGAATCCGGAGTACCTGACCGTGGTCTACGCCCGGCGCTTCGCGCCATACAAGCGCGCCACCCTCATTCTCAAGGACCAGGAGCGACTCAAAGCGATCCTGACCGATACGAGCAAACCGGTCCAACTGCTCTTCGCCGGCAAGGCCCATCCGGCCGACGGCGCGGGTAAGGACATGATTCGCCAGGTCATCGAATTTGCCCGCGATCACCATCTCGAGGATCGCGTGATTTTCCTGGAAGACTACGACGTCGACGTCGCCCGGCATCTGGCCTGGGGCGCCGATGTTTGGCTGAACACGCCGATGCGTCTAAACGAAGCCAGCGGCACATCCGGGATGAAGGCTGCCATCAACGGCGTGCTGAATCTCAGCGTTCTGGATGGCTGGTGGCCCGAAGCCTACGATGGGAAGAACGGCTGGGCCATCACGGCCGGCGATTCCTACCAACATGCCGAGTTGCGCGAGGTGGCCGAGGCGAACCAGATCTACGACCTGCTGGAGGCCGTGATTACCGAACTCTACTACGACCGCAGCGAGATCGGGATTCCGACCGAGTGGGTGGCCATGATGAAACATTCGGTCGCCACGGCCTGCAAAGGGTTCAACATGAACCGCGTACTGGCCGAATACGCTCAGAAGTTTTATCTGCCGGCCAAGCGCGAGGTGGCCAGGCTTACGGCCGACGACTGCGGCTCGCTCCACCAGGCGCTTGCCGGCGAGGCGGCGCTGCTCAGCCATTGGGAGCGCGTCGCCATTCGCGATGTGTCTACGACGGTGGACACCAGGGACCGTGTCTGCCAGGGCGACGAGGTGACGGTCCAATGCGCGGTCGATCTTCACGGGGCGCCGGCCGAACTGTTCGCCGTCGAGCTGTTCCTGCGCTATGGGAGCCGCGATGAATTCCACGTACTAACGATGGCGCCGGAGGCACCCGATGGACAGGCCTCTCCATACACGTGCACCTTTGAGATCGCCGAGCATGGCCTGCTCGATATGAACGCCCGACTGCGGCCGGCCGATCCGGTCCTCCAGGATTCCCATCCCGAGCTGATCAAGTGGGCTCAATAACGACTCCCCGGTCTAGACGACGAAGTCTTCGGGTTTGAAATCGAGCTTGCGCCCGGCGGCGATGGCCTCGTTGACCTTCAGCACTGTCACGGCCGTTTCATAACCGACCTCGGCCGGACAGTTCAGTTTGGCTTGCCCTCGGATGGCGTCGAAGAAGTTCTCCAGATGCGGCTGGTGCACCCGCTCGATCACGTCCATCTGCAGTTGATAGCTCGGCGCCGGGATCGATTCGCGCACGTCAAGCGCCACGCCGCTCGACTTCGGTTTCTCCGACTTTGGCTCCTCGGGCTCGCTGAGATAGCCCTGGCGGACCCACGGGTTCCACTTCTTCTCATCCACCCAGCTTTCGCGATAGACCCGGCAGCGTGCCGCTTTCTCGGACATCAGCAGTGTCCCCTCATGGCCCATGAAGGACTCGAAATAGCCCTGGCTGCTGTTGGTGCTGATGGTCTGGTACTGAGCACTGACCGGGCCTTGCGGCGCATCGTATCCATAGACGGCCATGACCGTGTCGTACCATTCGTGCGTCTGCTTGTCGTAGTAGTTTGTCCGGCCGCTGGCCAGAACCGAGGTAGGCCGAGCGCCGAGAAACCAGTTATAGATGTCAATCTGGTGCGAGCCGAGATCGACGATGGGTCCGCCACCGAGGTGTTTGTACCAGCGCCAGTTGCGCAGTTGGTGCATCGATTCATAGCCATAGCGTTTGAGCAACGCCGCGTCCAGTTCGGAGCCTTTGGGCCAGCCTTCCGGGTCGTGGACCGAGCGGTTCCACTGGCCGTTGATGGCGGTGATCTGCCCCAGCAGCGCCAGTTTCTTCAGGAGTGTGTCCCGGCAGAAGATATAACGCGGGTTGCTGCGCCGCTGATGACCGATTTGCAGCAGCTTGCCCGTCCGCCGTGCCGCGGCGACCATCTGGCGCGCGCCGGCCAGCGTGTTGGACATCTCCTTTTCGCAGTAGACGTGCAGACCTGCCTCCAGGCAGGCGACGGTATGCTCGGCGTGGAAGCAATCGGGGCTCGCGACGATCACTGCATCAAGGCTTTTCTCCTGCGCGAGCATCTCGCGATAGTCTTCGTACTTGTTGTGCCCGTGTTTGTACGCGCGCAAACGCCCGGCCGCCCGTTTGCTGTTGAAAGGCCAGATGTCACAGACGGCCTGGAAACGCACGCCCGGAATGCGGATTGCTGCTTCGACCAGCGTTCTTCCCTGTTCACCGGCGCCGATCAACGCGACGTTCAATGTCTCCGCCCCCTGCGCTGCACCAAAGACTGCTGGCGTCAAGGCCAGGCCTGCGCCGAGCGCCGTGGCCGAATACAGGAAGTGCCGCCGGTCCATTGTCTGATTCGATTCGCGTGCCTTCATGGTCTTCTCCTTCACCTGCCTTGGCCGGGCTTATTGCCTGCCGTGAGGACGTACATTCTCCGCAACCATTCAAATGGAAATCCCCCGCCTCAACTACGCACCGCCGGATTCGCAAGGCCTTGCTGTTCCAAACGCATCATTGCGCCGGCGTCGTAGGTGTTACAGGCGAAATGAACAGAGAGGAATGATATCAGTTAGTTTCAGCCAGCGCGTTGCGCACCGCGGTGGTCAGCTCCTCACCGCGCAGCCAGGTGGAGACGATCTTGCCCTCGGGGTCAATCAGCAGGATCTGCATCTGCCCGCCCAGTTGTCGCAGCAACGTCGCGTCCCAGTCACGGCCAAAGTAGATTTGTGGCCATGCGACGTTTCGTTCCGCGACGTAGTTTTTGATCTCTTCGAATGTGTCCGTGCCTCCCAGGCCGATGATTTGCAGTCGATCGGTTCCTCCGTAATCGGCGTGCAATTCCTTGAGGCGATCCAGCTCCGGGTCGAACACGGGTGACCAGAAGCTCAGCAGGACGAAGCGGCCCCGATAGTCAGCTAGGCGAATGTCGTCGTCTTCGAGCGTCTTGGCTTCGAACAGCGGCGCCATGTCTCCGACGTGCAGCGGTGTACGCATCGTCAAAACGAGGTCGCCCAGGTCGATTGGCTCGTCGCTATAGGCTTCCGCCATCTCCGGGACCTCGACCGCTCCTGAATAGCCGCCGATCTCCTCTGGACGGCCCTGGCCGGTGAAGCGTTCTTCCAGCCAGACGGTCAGGTCATACGTGCCCGGGATGACGTCCTCGATACGGAACGTCCCATCGTCTTCGATGCGGAAGGTATATTGTCGCCAGTTCGGATTGCGCCATATGGCATCGTAGAATGCTTTTGCCTCGGGTGTCTGTCGCCATTGCTGGTGCCAGGCCTGTTGCTCTCGCCGAGTCATCCGATCGTAGTTCCCAGGTTGTGGCTCTTCGGGGCGAGCCGTCATCAACGATCTGAGACCGGCCCCGAAGTACAGTGGACCGTCGTAGCCGGACGGTGGGACGAAGCGACCGACCACGGGCCGGCCTTCCCCGCCCACTGTCAGGTACGCCGTTCGACCGGGCAGAACCTCGACCGGAGTCCGGCTGGTCACCGAGGCAGAACTGCGGCTCGTGTTCGTCAGATACCCCACCTCGAACCGGCCCGCCGGGACGCGTGCGAACGTGAATCGGTTCTCGTCATCGCAAAGCGTCTCGTAGCGATATTCTCGCTTGAATTCGAGCCACGTGGAGTTCGGCAGAGAGGCCATCCAAATCTTGCCTTCGAGCGGCTCGCGCCCTTCGGCCACCTTCCCCTCGATACGGCCCCACGGTTGCAGCGTGATAGTGTGTGTGCTCTGGAACTGCTCGGCGCTGACGACGGCGAAACCGGTTTCATGGGCAGCGACCACTTCGAACGCAGCGCCGGGTTCCATGTCGAGGTCAAAGTACCCCTGTGCGTCGGTCTCGACGACCTGGCCCTTCTCCATAGCACTGGCTCCGCGCTGCTCCAGAATCCCGTCGCGAACCAGCACGCTCCTGTCCTTTGTGCCCAGCGCTACCTGCGCTCCAGCCACCGGTGCGCCGTTCGGGTCAACCACGCGGGGTCGGTCGAAGGCCGGACCGGATTGATCGCCGGGGGGCGTCTCCAGGTTTGTGATCCGCCAGTTGGGCCGGCCCGAGGGGGATTGGCCGTATTGCAGGGTGATGCGATACGTGCCCGGCTCGGCAAGTGTCACTATCTCACTGTGCATCTGTTGCTCCCGCACACTCATGAGCCGGGCCGAGCCACAGGGAATGCTCTCCAGGGTGAACCATCCGTTGCCTCTGGTCACGCCCTGCATGGAATACTTGGACAGTGTCTTGTCGTGGCGCAGCCACACCTCGGGACGCGGAATAGGTGTCCCTGTTTCGTCGAGAATCCGACCTTCGATGCGGGCGGCCGGCGTCATGGTGAAGTTCAATTCATACGGCTCGTTGGCGAGAACCACGCCGGCGCGGTCGGCGACGAAACGTTGCTCGTCCGGACCGGGCCTCTCGCCCGCCAGAGCCAGATTGCCTTTGTGGCCCAGACTCATCTCGTAGAAGCCGTCCTTCTCCGCGTAGACCAGGGCCGGCTGAATCCCCACGCCGTAGGGGTCAGCATCCGCCACCGTCCACGCTGACTTGAAGTGCAGAGCATAGCGCCCCTGCGCATCAGTCAGTGCTCGATCGGCTCGCTGCGGCTTCTCAAACCCACAATCGACGTTGACCCACACCCCCTCCATCGGTTGCCCCGAATCGTCCGTCACCGTACCCAGAACGGTGAAGCGTGCCTTACGTGGCGCGTCCGGCTCAGACGGTTCGGAAGCTGCTTGTCCCGCAACGCGTTCAGGGCCTTCCATAAGGTCTACCCATTTCGGATCACTACCCTCGGCGTCCTTGCTCTTGCCCAGATACGCGTGGTTGCCGTTCGGACTGATATCACGGACAATTTGACCGGCGCCTTCTTCAAAGGTCCAGCAGGCGAGCAGGCCGGGCTCATTGCCCGTCAGGGACACATCTGCATAGTAGCGTCTTTCTTCGTCTGTGAGAGATCTGCTCCAAATGCGAATCTCGGCGATCTGGCCTTTGAACGGCGTGAATTGGCCCTTGAGCTTGAGAGAATTCGGTAGGAAGTCGTTGCCAATCAACAAAGGCTGGTCGGGGACGGGCACGTATTTGTCGCCCGCATACTGCTCGCACAGATGGAACCAGGCGGATTCGTCCAGCGACGGTCCGGAGTCCATGCCAACCTGGAACAGTTTCCCCTCCGCCTGTGCCAGGCAGAGCGACATTGCGGCTCGCGCTTCAGGACTGGCTGTTGGACCACCCCAAAGAAAGAAGCCTCCCGCCTGGAGATCACATGGATCGACCGGTTTGCGACCCTTTTGCATCAGAGTCATTGGCGGCCAATTCTTTACCAGCGCATCGGGCTTGAGCCAAACCTCAATAGAGAACGGCGCACGCAATGACAAGCCGGGAGGGACTATCAGGCAATCATCGATACCGTCGAGGGCCAGTGCATATCGACCGACTGGGCTTGGCTCCACCGCGGACCCCGAGACCTCACTGACGCTCAGCCCGGGTTCGACATACCAGACCTGGGCGCCGGGATGGTGCTGGAGGAAGTAAGAGTTCTCGCGCTGAAGGCCTTCGATTTGTTCCAGGTCGATATCGGTGATGCCCCAGTGCTGGTCCAGTTTGCTGAGGTTCCAGACGAGGACCACCGGTTCGGGCTCGGCCTTGGGATCGCCGGCGTTGAGCTTGCCCGAGACGGCCAGCGCGGCCTCATCGGTCCAGGCCACCGACAGGAGCGAGAATTCCCAATCGGGGTTGATCGACAAGAGCTCCTGCATGTCCTCCATATCGCTGTGGTCTCGCGACGCGTTCAGCCCGTAGGCCCGCTTCATTGCGTCGAGCCGGCCGGCTTCGGCATCGGCGACCCATTGATCCAGCATCGCTTCAATGGCGGTGACGGGTGACTTCGCGTCACTCAGAGAGGTCGAGACCTGCGCGGCCGCATCCGGTTCGTCCGCTTCAACGGACTCCAGCACGTCGCGTTCTTGACCCTCGGATGGGCTTTCGAATTTGAACTGGCCGTCGGAGTAGTTGACGGATGGTGACCACCGCCCGCCGAGTTCTTCAAGTTCCAGGGGGCTTTCGAATTCGAACCGGCCGTCGGAGTAGAAGACGTAGGTGCCCTGGCCCTCGGCCAGCAGGGTCTTGTCGTAGGCGATCATGCTGGGAGGATCGTCGTCGAAGCTCTTGCCCTTTCCGACGTAGGTGATATTGGCCAGAAGCCAGCGGAAGGAATCCTCGTCGTGGTTTGCTTCCAAGGCTTCCAGCGCGCTGGGGAACCGGCCGCCATGAGTCTTACGATATGAGGCGATACTGTTGGTCAGGATCTCACGCAACATCCACGCGTAGCTCCGCTTCCAGGAGAGCTGCCGCTCCGCGGCCGGCTCGATCTGGATTTCGGTGACGTGGTGGGGCGTCAGCGAGACGTTGCGGAACTGGACATCGGCCGTGTGCACGGCTGAAGCTTCCACCACGAGCCCGGCCAGTTGGTCTGGCCAGAGCTGGCCCACATAGACGGCGCCTGCGGACGTGTACTTGAGGCGCGCGACCGGATAGGTGTGTCCCTCCTTGTCCAATAGGGCCACGATACTCTGGCTTGAGTCCGCGGCATTGATCGTGGAGAATTGCAGCGTGGGCGCGTCCACCATGTCCCGAAGCCCCATCGATTTAGCCATCTCGCCATCCGCACCATACTCGGACGGCAGACCCATTTGGCGCGCTATCTCCTCCATCATCATGCCGGACATGTTCTCGTCCAGGACGTGCAGGTCCACGATACTGGCGATGCCGCACCGGTTGACCTCGACCAGTTGGCCCACGTTCTCTTCGGTCAGAGCGATGGTCTCCATCACGGGCGGCAGGGTCAGACGCGTAGAGAGTCTCAGGTTGGCGAAGCGACGTTCTTCGCCCAGCGGCAGGAGCCAGAGGTTGTGCTCGGCAAGCCGCCATGGGTTCTTGATGTCCTGCGCATCTGGGCCACGAAACATCTCCGCCCTCAGGTAGGCCTCGGGTGGCTCGACGCGAAAGGCCGACACCGTGCCCAACCCTTCGACGTCGGCT
>Ga0272443_10005126_pt1 | contig 13728 bp, 12 predicted proteins | sample SSMAcet12_FD_193581 | JGI IMG/M metagenome (GOLD analysis project Ga0272443, IMG submission 193581) | Marine sediment archaeal communities from Little Sippewissett salt marsh, Falmouth, MA, United States - SSM-Acet-12 | ecosystem: Environmental > Aquatic > Marine > Wetlands > Sediment ...
ACGACCTTCGTACTTGTAGCGGTGGTAGTGCTCCGGCCAACGAGCGATCGTATCCAGGTAGTTCCAGCTCTTGGGAAGATAGTCCAGCTCCAGGACGGCTGCTCCGCGCCTGTGCAGGAAGGCGTTCAGTACTCTGCCCTGATACAGGTACTCCTCCTGGCCGTCCATATCGTAGTCCGTAGCGATGATCGAAGAGATGAACATACCGGCGTTGCGGGTGATCTTCTCGGCTTCATTGAAGGCATGATAGGCAGCCTTACGCAGATCGTTGGCATAAGCTCCACCGTGCCGTCCGTGCCAGTATACCGCTCCTGTTTGTCCTCTCCACAATTCATTGAGGGCGGCTTTCTTCTTGTATTTGTCCCCCCGGATTTGATTCACCAGGACATGGGTATACATCAGACGGGAGTACAGAAGGCCGACTTCCGGATAGCGGGTCAGAAACTGGCGGAAGAAGCCCCGCTGCAGGTAGATACCGTTCTCCGGCTTGCGGACCTTCTTGGTCATTTCCTGACAAACCTTCCGGCGCACCAGCGACAGAGCACCATTCATCGTTTCCATGGAGGATAGGCAGGGGAAATACAGGCGTCCCCTAGGATGCAGCAGCTCCGGACGGTGGCGGGGATTGAGCGTATGAAGCCAATCCCGGTTTTCCTCCAAGAGCCGGAAGAAGCGAAGCAGCCATCCCCCCTCCTTGTATACACCGGCGCCATCCGGGTCTTCAGCCAGAGTCTCGCCGGACACCAGAACCACCGCGGTCTGCTGGGAATCTCGGGCCGCTATGGTCCGCAGCTCCGAGATGAGATCCTCGGCGCTGCCGTAGGCCACCTGGGCCTGCAGGCCCAGGTGCAGGGGGAACACGGTAACGGCCTTTCCCTGGTCTTCTGTCCGATAGGGCCGGTAGCACTCCGAGTCCGGCACCCCGGCGATATGGAAGTGATGATCATCGAGGAAGGTATATTCGATACCGCTGTTGCTCAGGATACGGGCAAGGGTCGGTTCCCAGACCCGCTCGGCGAGCCAGCCTCCCCGCGGTCGAGTGCCGAAGGTTGTGCGGATAAAGGTGCTCATTTTCTCGATCTGGCCGAGCTTGTCTCCATCGGGAATGAGCGGCAGGATCGGTGCGTAGTAACCTCCGCCGAGCAGCTCCACCTGCTTGCGCCGGACCATCTCCTTGAGCAGCATGATAAACTCCGGGTGCTGATCTTCCATCCATTCGAACAGGGATCCGCAGTAGTGAAGCACCGCGTGCACTCGGGGAAACTTGTACAGCAGGCTCAGAAAGGGTTTGTAGGACTGCTGGTAGACCGCTTCAAATTGCTCGAGCGAAGTTCCGTCGGGTAGATGATTGTAGGTGCCAAATAAAAGGCTGATCGAGCTCATCGTTTCGGATGAACATCATTCCTGATTATACATTTGGTCGGACAGGCCTGCACTGCCTCCTGCCGGTCCCCTGAAATCTCGTAGTCGATACGTGAAAGGTTGTCCTCAACCTTGTATCCGCCCTCGGGGGATTTCTTCTCACAGATCTTGCAGGCGATGCAGCCCACCTTGCAGTACTTGCGAACCTTGCCGCCCTTGTCCTTCGAGCTGCAGGCAACCAGGTAATCCGCCTCGTAGGGAAGCCACTGCATCACGCCGGTCGGGCAGACCTTCACGCACTGGCCGCAGGAAATGCAGATCTCCTTGTTGACCCAGACCAATCCGTCGGAGTCGTAGTAGATCGCATCCACCGGGCAGACCTGCATGCAGCTGCCCAGACCCAGGCACCCGTACTTGCAGATTTTGTCGCCGCCGAACAGAGCGTACAGAGCCGCACAATCCTTGACTCCCGTATACTCGAAGGCGCGTGCGGCCACCGCCGTGCCGCGACAGTGAACCTGGGGAACCCTCTTACCGGCCGCGCCGCTCTCATACTCCACCCCCATGATCTGCGCCACCTTCGCCGCGACCTCCGCACCCCCGACCGTGCAAAGATCCAGAGCCACTTCCCCGCCCACAATCTGCGCGGCATAGGCCGCACAACCGGCGAATCCGCAGGCCCCGCAGTTGGCGCCGGGCAACACCTCTTCTATGGCTTCGATCCTCTCATCCCGCCGCACGGCCAGAACACGGGCGGCCATGGCCAACCCCAACCCGAGGAGAATACCCAAACCCGCAACCGATGCCAGCGCATATGCAATTCGTACAACTACCACCAGGGATCCTCCTATCCGAGCAGGTTCTTCAACAGAGCTTTATCAAAAGCCATAAAAGCCAACGCCATGAGGCCGGCGGTGATAAAGGCGATGGGCACGCCTCTGAAGGGTTTGGGTACCCACTCCCGGTCCAATCGTTCACGAATCGTGGACATCACTACAATAGCCAGCAGGAAACCCAGTCCCGCGGCAACACCGGCTACGAAGCTCTCCAGGGCGTTGTAGTTGCTGCGTACACCGATCAGCGCAATACCCAGAACCGCACAGTTCGTCGTGATCAGAGGCAGATAGATGCCCAGTGCCTTATAGAGGGGGGGAGAGATCTTGATGATCACCATCTCTACCAGCTGGACCAGGGCGGCGATTATCAGAATGAAGCTGATAGTTTGGAGGTACTCGATGTTCAGAGGCACCAGAATCAGCCTGTACACGGCCCAGGTGGCCAGGGAGGCCATGGACATGACGAAGATCACGGCGAATCCCATGCCCACCGCCGAATCGGTTTTGCGGGACACACCGATGAACGGGCAGAGCCCCAGGAATTGGGTCAGGATGAAATTGTTGATGAAAACGAAGGTTATGATGATACCGATATAGCTCATGAGGTTCCCCCTTCGCTTGGTGCGGAAGCTGCCACGGCCCAAGCTTCCCGGGACTGCTTGCGCATCTCCAGCCAGTTGAACAGGGCTTTCAGGAAACCGATCACCAACAACGCGCCGGGGGCCAGGGCCAGCACCCGGGCCGGCTGAGAGGCCAGGCCGGGAATGCGGATGACCCCGTCGAAGGAGCCCACGGCGAACAGCGTGATGGTCCCGGCCCCCAGGATCTCACGGATCGCCGAGATCAGCAGCAAACCAAGGGTGAATCCCACGCCCATGCCCAGGGCATCGAGCAGGGATTCCCCCAACTTCCGTTTGCTGGCGAACGCCTCAGCCCGACCCAGAATGATGCAGTTGACAACGATCAGCTGCACGAACACCCCCAGGCTCTTGGAAAGAGAGGGGGCGTAGGCCTGCATGACCAGATCCACAATGGTAACGAAAGAGGCAATGATCACGATAAAAGCAGGAATGCGGATGCGCTCGGGGATGAAATCTTTCAGCAGGGACACGAAGATTTCCGAACCGAGCAGGACAAAGATAACCCCCGCTCCCATTCCCAGGGCGTTCACGACTTGCGTGGAAACGGCCAGGGTCGGACAAAGCCCCAGGAGGATGATGAATATCGGATTCTCCTTGAAAATCCCCTTTGTGAACTCGTTGAACAACATCATTCGCCTCCAGAAATCGATTTGATGTATCCAGCTCCCTCGGCCAGAGCCTTGGAGACGCCCAGATAGGTAATGGTTGCACCGGTGATCGAATCGGCCTGTTCGGGCGGGAGCATATCTTTACGAACCGGAACCGGATTTCCCGAGTTGCCCGTGTTCACAAACTTCTCCATGTACGCCGGGTTCTCCGCCTTCTTGCCCAGTCCCGGAGTTTCGCTGTTCTCCATCAGCTTCACAGCCAGTATGGTACCGTCCTGATCGTAGCGGACCAGGATCTTCATCTCCCCCCCGTAACCCGAGCCCTCCAGCTCGAGGTCCCAACCCACTTTCTGACCGTCCTGGAGGACCGGATAGCGTTTGACCACCACCGGGTTGTCCGTCACAGCCTCCGCCTCTCCGGTTTCGGCTCCCGGGTTGAGCTCATCCAGAGCCTGCTGCAGCTCCATGGCCCTGCGCTGGATGATCACCGGTTCGGTGATTGCGTTTATCCCGCCCAGGGTAAGCGCGGCTACCGCACATATGGCGAACAGCTTCAACCCTATGATTACTACGTCTTTCATTCCTTGCCTTCCTTCACGTAGCCAAAAACCACGGGACGGGTCATGCGGTTTATCAACGGCACGAACATATTCATGATGATAATGGCCAGGGACACCCCCTCGGGAAAGGATCCGTAGATGCGAATCAGAAAGGTGAGAAACCCCGCACCCACGCCGTAGATGATCATGCCGCTGCGGTTCAGGGGAGAGCTGACCATGTCGGTGGCCATGTACAGAGCTCCCAGAACCAGCCCCCCGGCCAGAAGATGAAACAGCACATCCCCGGTGAATACACCGGCACCAAAGGGCCTGCCGCCGAGAAACCAGATCAGCAGAGCGAAAGATCCGATGTAGGATACCGGTATCTCCCAGGCGATGATTTTCTTTACGAGCAGATAGATGCTGCCCAGCAGGAGCAGCAGCGCCGAAACCTCCCCGATGCATCCGGGGACATTCCCCAGAAACAGCGCTCCGTAGCGTCCGGGCAGCAGCCTGCCCAGTGGGGAGAGAAAGGCCGGCAGGTCGGGCAATGGATATCCCTTGGAAGCCAAGAACTCGATGGGTCCCCGTATCGAACCCTGGTAGTCTACCAGGCCCGCCTTCACGTATCCCAAAACCGTAGCGCTGGTCACCGCATCACTGCCCCAGCTCAACGGGGTTTTCCAGGTGGTCATGAAACCGGTCCAGGAGAAGGTGAGAAAAACACGACCGGCAAGAGCCGGGTTCATCCAGTTGCGTCCCAACCCGCCGAAGGCCATCTTCACCACCCCGATGGCGAAAACCGAGGCGATCACCGGCAGATAGAGGGGCACCGAAGGGGGCATGTTGTAGCCGATGAGAAGCCCGGTAAGAACGGCGCTCCAGTCATTCAGGGTGAAACGGCCCTGCAGGCGGGCAATGAGGAACTCGGTAAGCACGCAGGCGGCTATAGATACCAGGATCACGTACAGCGAGTACAGCCCGAACAGAAAGACGCCCCACACCCCGGCGGGCAGCAGGCACAGAATCACGCTGATCATGATCCTGGCGGTGCTGCTGCCTTCGTGGAGGTGAGGGGATACGGTAACGTGCCCGCTCCAGGTTGTTTTAACATCTGCCATGATCTTCAGCCCTTCTTCCGTGCCATGAGTTTTCCGAGTTTCATTCCCTGGATGAGGGGAATGTGTGCCGGGCACACGTAGCCGCAGCACCCGCACTCTTTACAGTCCATCAGTCCGGCGGCCATAGCCTCCTGGTACTCCCGATGCTCGATCCACTTGTACAGCGTGGTCGGGCTCAATCCGAAAGGACAGGCGGCAACGCAGCGGCCGCAACCGATGCAGGGAGTCTGCAGCTCAGGTCTGGACTGTCTTTCGGAGAGCACAAGGATTCCCGAGGTTCCCTTCACCACCGGAACTCCGGGATCGGCCAGGGCGAATCCCATCATCGGCCCTCCGGCCACGATTTTCCCGGGACTGCTCGCAAAACCCCCGCACTCCTCCAGGAGACTGCCCACCGGTGTTCCGATGCGGACCTTGAAGTTGGCGGGATTTTTTAAAGCCGGGCCGCTTACCGTCACGATCCTCTCGATCAGGGGTTTTCCCAGCGCCACCGCTTCGTAGATGGCATAGACCGTACCGACGTTGGAGACCACGGCTCCGATATCCAGGGGCAGCCCCCCTGAGGGAACTTCCCTTCCTGTCAGGGCCTTCAGCAACTGTTTTTCGTCGCCTTGGGGATACCTGGTCTTCAGAACGACGACCTCGATCTCAGCACCTTTACGCTCGATCTCCCCGCGAAGAGTCTCGATCGCATCGGGTTTGTTTTCCTCCACCCCTATCAGAACGGAGCGTGGAGAGAGGATCCGACGCACGATTTCGATCCCCTCCAGGATGCACTCCGTCTTCTCCAGCATCAGGCGATGGTCGGCCGTCAAGAACGGTTCGCATTCCACGCCGTTGACCACGAAGGTCTCTACGGGACTGCCCTCGCGCGTGGTGAACTTGATGGGAGTGGGAAAAGTCGCACCCCCCATACCCACGATACCCTGCTCCCGAATCATATCCAGAAGCTCCTGCGGATCCTTCTCCCGCCACTCGCCCGGTCCGGTATCACCGCGTTCGAACTCCCCCTCGAACTCCACGACCACGGCTTTACTGGGCATTCCCGTGGCCAGGTACATATCCCTGATCTCCTTGACCTTGCCGGGGATAGAGGCGTGTACGTTTGCCGAAAACACTCCGGGAGCTTTCCCGATAAGCATCCCTTCCCGCACCGTATCCCCCACTTCGACCAGGCACTGCGCCGGGGCGCCCATATGCTGCTGCAATGGGATAACAGCCTCCGGGGGTATCGGTGCATTGCGGATGGGAACTGTGTTGGAGAAGGACTTGAAATCATGGGGGTGGACACCGCCACCCCCAAAGGTGCGTATTGAACGTCGTGCAAAAGCCATTTTGCCGGTCAGTACCTCCTAAGTGTCAGACTCCTAGTAACATACAATACAGATGGTGTCAAATTAAAATAACGGGGAACGAGAAACTGTATCAAAAACAGGATGATCATCACCACCGAAACGCCGATGCGTCCCACCGGTTCGGCCCCTGAGCTTATCTCCACGACACCGGCAAATCCCTGGTCAGCGAACATCCGGGCCACGCTCCCTGCAGCGGCCGACTCCAGGGTCGCGTAGAGCCAGGATTCCTTGAACTGCTTCACCACCCGGTAGGTCTTGTGAACACGGGCACTCTGCGGATCAATCCGGTACTCGGAAATGAGAATACGTTCTCCCGGGTCGGGGAGCGCGTAGGAACGCCCGAATATCAGAGATTCCTGGTAGGCCCGGTGGGTCAGATAGTCCGCCAGGTTGGGAATGCCGCTGGATCCGGCGTATTCGGATAGCGCGTGCAGCCCAGACCAGGACAGTCCTCTGTCTCCGATAGAACGCATCCGGATCGTGTCGGGCCGGTCACTGATCCAAGCCCGGCCAAGACGAAACAGCGGAAAGGAACACAGCACGATCAAGGCCAGCAGCAGGTGAAGCGTTATCCGTGGGCAAAGAGAGGGGCGGCGGGGCTGCAGCCGCCTCAGAATTGGCAGGGCACGGAAGGGTCGATGAGCCTGCAGGGAATCCCGAACAACAAAAAAGCAGTACAGAGAGGCGGCGGCCACCGCTCCGCCGGCCGCTGCCAGCAGCAGGCCGGTACGGGGCCCCGGGCGCTGGAGCACAACACTCAAACATAGAGCCACGAGCACTGTCGCAACGGGACGGGCAAAATAATCCGCTGTCCCGCGGTCGAAGCCGCCGACATAGCGATAAGCGTACAGCCGCTCGAACAGATACAGCCAGGCGGGCATCATCAGGAAAAAGGCAAGGAGCGTCGGGAAATCGGAGATTGAAACAAGAAGCATCCACGGTCCGGCTGCCAGCAAAACAGCCAGCCGAATCGCTTGCTCCGAAGCCATCCGGACAAGAACAAGCAGGTAGAGGATCAACAGGGCGCCCCGTATCAACGCCGCTGCAGGCTCGAACTCGATCAACCTCCATTGCAGATCTCGCCGCCCCAAGAGCCCTCGCAGATAAAAAAACGTAGAGAGAGGATTTCTATCACTTCTCAGGTACACAACCTCCCAGCTCACTCCGCTTTCCAAGGTGAAAAGCTTTGTGAGCCGCTGCATGTAGGGGTCAAAACGCGGATCGAGCGGGTCGAGTCGAGCCGGAAGGTGATCAATCGGAATGGAGACAAAACCGGCAAAGGTATTGACGCTCACCTCGGCTGTAAATCTGGATACAACTGCCTGGAACCGTCGACTTTCGGCGATCTGCGTAACCAGCTGTTCCGCCATTGCCCCTTGTTCGATATGCAGGGTGTAATATCCCTTCCAGGTGCGCTCCCGGAACCGATCCGGTACGATCAGCAGGATGGAAAGGGCCAGGGCAATCGCTGCGGCGGCGAGCAAGAGACAGGCGTAAAGAAAGATCCGAGAACGAGAAGCAACCATGGGCATTTTTTCCGATGCAGTAGTTTCTCTGGCCCTGCCCTGCTTTGTCAAGATAGACGAAAAAAACAAAACAGGTGTATGCTGGCACTATCATGTACGAAAACAAGAAGATCATGACGTTGGCCGAAATGGCGGATTATCTCAAGGTAGCCAGGCGCTCCCTGACGAAGATGGCTGAGTGCGGCGATATTCCTGCGACCAAAGTGGCCAGTCAGTGGCGATTCATGCGCTCGGTTGTTGATGACTGGCTGATCACCAGGATGAAGACCCTTCCGGATCGTGAGTTGGAGAATCTGATAGATTCGGAAAAACTCCCCGTGCCTCTCTCGGCTCTGCTGCGCCCCGAGCTGATTCGCCTGGATGTTGAGGACGTGGGAGTGCAGCGGATTCTCCGGCTACTCACCGACCTGCTGGTCCGGCAGAACCTGCTGGACAGCCCGCAGGATTTCGTGGAAAAGCTGGTCGAGCGAGAGGAAATGGTTTCCACAGCCATTTTTCCCGGCATAGCCATCCCCCACGCGAGAAAACCTGAGCAGTGCCCGGTCAGCGAACCGAGACTGGTCATCGGCGTGTCCCCGGGCGGAGCGGATTTCAACTCCCTGGACGGCCGCCCCACCCACCTGTTCTGCCTGATCTGCGCGAATCAGGTGATTCTCCATCTCAAGATCATCGCCGAGCTGGCCCTTGTTTTCAGGCGGCCCAACCTGATTGAACGAGTTACAAACGCCGCTGATCCGGAACAGGTCCTGGAGATCCTGGGATAGGTGGTGCTTCATCCTCACAATTGACATCCCGGTTTGATCGCAGGTACACTCACGGTTGGAAAAAGCTGTAGACAATGTCCGTATTTAGAAATATCTACTACCATTTGGTGTATGCCCTCCGCGGGGTTCGGGTATTCGCCCTGGTCGGAAGCAGCGGCACCGGAAAGAGTTTTCGCGCCAAATTGGTGGCTGAGAAGTACGGAATCGATATAATAGTGGACGACGGACTTCTGATCCGGGATCAGAAGATTCTGGCCGGCCGCTCGGCGAAAAAAGAAAAAGGTATTTTAGCCGCCATCGGCACCGCCCTGTTCGCCGACGATAAACACGCCGAAAGCGTGCGCCAGATCCTCAGCAAGCAGAACTTCAAGCGGATCCTGCTCCTGGGCACGTCCGAAAAGATGGTCAGAAAAATCGGGAAGCGGCTGAAGCTGCCTCATCCCACAAAGATACTGCAGATCGAGGATGTCGCCTCCCGGGAGGAAATCACCACGGCTATCCGTTCCCGCAACTCCGAGGGTAAGCACATCATTCCCGTGCCGGCTCTTGAAGTCAAGCGTGACTACCCGCATATCTTTCTCGACTCCATGAAAATCTTCTTCAAACGCCGTTTTCAGCCCTTGAAATCGGGTAATATCATTGAAAAAACCGTGGTGCGGCCGGAGTACACCAGTCGAGGAAGTGTCAGCATCTCCGAGGCGGCGTTGACCCAGATGGTGATCCACTGCGTTCAGGAGTTCGACAGCTCGATGAGCGTGGAGAAGGTGATCGTCAACAGGGAGCGGGGCGATTACGGCCTGGAGGTCGTTCTGAACGTGCCCTTCCTTCGCCAGGCTGCGGCTCCCCTGTACGAGTTGCAGGAGTATATTGCGAAGAATATCGAGAGTTTTACAGGACTCATACTCAAAGAGGTAAACGTAACGATTGGCAGAGTATCCAAACGGACCAGACAGACGGGTAAAGAGTAATATCCTTCTCACTCTCATCACCATCCTGATCGCCGGGGTTATCCTGCGTTTGGCGCGCTCGGTATTCATCCCGGTGTTGATTGCCGCCTTCCTGGCCTACTTCATGGATCCCCTGGTTGCCCTCATGCGTCGCCTGCGGGTACCAATCGTTCTGGCCGTGCTTATTGCCGGGGTCCTCTTTCTGGGCGCTTCAACCGTGTTCAGCTACATCCTCTATGACAACATTCTGGAGTTCGCCAGGAAGATTCCCACCTATCAACGGGCCTTCGTGAACATGCTGACCGATGCGATGGAACGCTTCCAGGTTCTCACCGGTGATTTCTTCGAGCTGCGTATACTCGATGAGTTGAAGAATATTCAAATCGGTTCGCTGGTATTCTCCACGGCCAGCTCCATAGCCAACCTGGTGGCGGATTTCCTCCTGGTCTTCCTCTTCTCCCTGCTGATTCTGGCCAGCAAGTATACCTTGACCCGCAGGCTGCTGCGCAGCTTTCCCCGCAAGGAAGCTAAAAGACTGGTCATGATGCTGGTGCATATCGACAAGGATCTGCGCAAGTACGTGGGCATCAAGAGTTTCGTAAGCATGATCATCGGTGCATCAAGCGGAGTCGCCCTGTCTCTTTTCCATGTGGAGTTCGCCATCGTCCTGGGCTTTCTCACCTTCGTTCTCAACTTCATTCCCTACCTGGGATCGCTGGTCGCCGTGATCCTCCCGGTATTGATCGCCCTGGTACAGTTTGCCTCTATAGCCAAGGCCCTGTGGATCCTGCTGGTGCTGGTAATCCTGCAGAATTTGGTGGCTCAGGTTTTGGAGCCCACCTTGGTCGGCTCGGGGTTGAAGATTCCGATTCCCGTCGTGTTCTTCTCTCTGTTCTTCTGGGGGTGGTTCTGGGGCGCACCCGGGGTGCTGCTTGCCATTCCCCTCATGACCTCCCTCAAGATCGTTATGGAGGATGTACCGTCCCTGCGTCCAATAGCTCTGTTGCTGGAAAAAGGTCCACGCAGACGGAGTACCCGGCGCAAGAAGAAACAGTAAAAATAATGATTTGACAGACCCGCACTTGAGGTCTTAAAATCACGGTGACGTGGGAACGCTATGAAACAATCGCGCCTTAGAGCCGGCTTGAGCGCCGTGATTTTGCTCCTGTGCGCTGCTCCGTTGAACGCTCAGGAGCTGTCGATGGACAGCTGGTCGAGCAAGCACTATCGGGTACTGTCAGACTCCAGTGCCACCGCGGCCATGGAGATCGCAAGGAAACTGGAAGCGGCTCTCTCGCTGTACAACGAGTATCTGCACTTCAATCTCGATCTGATCGAGTCTCCACTTCAGGTACGTATATTCAACGACAAAGACGAGTATGACCGCTATCTGAACCGGCTGATATCCGAAACTCGTTCGGATTTTGTGTACATCTCCTACAGCGACCCAACCCGCAGCGAACTCGTCGGTTTCCGGAGGGAGGAAAAGGAGTTCAATCCCTCCCTGATTCACTATGGGTTTATCCAGTTCCTGTCCGCCTTCGTGCCCGCCGCTCCACTATGGATCGAGGAGGGAATGGCCACCTACCTGGAGTACTCCCAGTACGATCCCATGCAGGAGAGCTTCAGCTGGAAGGCAAACTTTGCCTGGCTGGATTCGTTAAAAAAACTGCTCGCCAGCGAGGAAATCACCGGCGAGCTTACGCTTCAGGATCTCCTGCTGATCAGCAAAGAACAGGCACAGGCCAACATCGAGCTTTTCTACCCCAGCGCCTGGGGACTGGTTCACTTCCTGCTCCAGAGCCCGGAGCGAAGCTATAACAGAATCCTTTGGGAATCCCTGGCAACCCTGGACGGGGAGGCCAATCTGGGGGCCAACTCCCGGCTGGTGCTGGATGAGGCCTTTGGTTGGGTCGATATGAGGAAACTGCAGAGATCCTTTCAGTCCTACATATCCTCATTGATGACCTTCAACGATCTGGTGCGTTTGGGCGTTGATCAGTACGGAACAGAGGATCTAAGCTCGGCACGGACGAGCTTCGAAAAGGCTCTGAAACTCCGACACGACAACTACATACCCTACTACTACCTGGGTTTGATCGCCTACCAGGAGAAAGATTTCGAGCTTGCCCGAACATTCTACCGCCGGGCAGAACAGATGGGAATCGACACCGCTCTGATAAACTACGCTTTGGGGGTGAACGCCTTTGCAGATCAGCGCTACGACCAGGCCGCGGATTATCTGCTGAAGGCCAAGGAGTTGGACGCCGAATCCTACACGGAAAAATGCGACTCCCTGTTGCAGCGCATTGAGGTCATGAACTGATTCAACGCAGGAGCATACTTGCCGCTCTCCGAGACTCCTTACGGGAGGGGAGGAGAGGTTTGCAGATATCCTGAATCCACTCCATCACGCCTTCCACTTCGGTTGCGCGATTCCACTTCTTATCGAAGCTTCGCATTACGTATCCCAGCATCGATCCCCTGCTCAGGGTGTCTTTCTTCACGCGTTTGTCCAGAACAGCGAGATGAGATTGCAGATTGTCGATCAGCTGCTTGCGGTTTAAGGACCGCCAGGCTTCGTGCAATGCGGGGAAGAAGACCTCCAGAAGCTTGAGCCTGTAGATGCGCAAAAATATCCCGGCGGCATAACCGCTTGTAAGGATCTTGTAGAACTCCTCGGTAAGCCGTGCGGCCGAGCAGGTGGATAACTTGTGGCGATGCCGTTTGATGGAGCCTGTAATCGCGGCGGTCAGAGGAAAACCTGTTATCTCGGCGTACTTGATTCCCCTGATCATCCGCACCGGATCTTCACAGAAGGAGGTGTCAGCGGGCACCAGGGGACAGATCTTCTTTTCCTGGATGTCCCGATAGCCCCCGACAAAATCGATGATGATCCGCCGTTGCGGGCAGTAGTACAGGGCATTCACCGTGAAATCCCTGCGCCACACATCTTCCTCCATGGAACCGTAGATCGTGGAGCCCTTGGCCACTGCTCCGGAAGGCGCGGACGCCTGCCCCGAGCGGAAGGTGCTCACTTCAAATATCTTCTCCTTGCCCCGCTGCGACCGTGCATAGATGTGGACGAGCCGGAATCGGCGGCCGATTATTCTCGAGTTGGGGAATATTTTCCGGATCCTGCGCGGGAAGGCATCGGTGGCGATATCGAAATCCTTGGGTTTCTGACCGGTCAGTAGATCCCGTACAGCTCCGCCCACGATATAGGCCTTGAATCCTGCCCGCCGCAGCCGATGTATAATCCGGCGGGCATCAGCGTCGATCAGCCCGGGGTCGATGCGATGATCTTCCGCGGTGTATATATCCGCCTTTTTTACCGGTTTTCCTTCAGCGTTGGTGCCGTAGCGTACAAGCAAGTTGTGATCATCCAGGTGATAAAAAAATGAATTCCCCCCTATTGTAGTGATCGTTTGGTTTCGCATCAAGCGCCGCCCGGGCCTGTATGTAGCGCCCAGCCTTGACAGACCCCGAACCGATCGGGATACTCTTTGAACTGGAAACATGGCCGAGCTCATCGAACCAAAAAATCTACGCGGTTTTCGAGACTCCCTCCCGGAGAACGAATCCAGGAAGCTCGCGATCCAGGAAAAACTCACCCGCATATTTCACTCCTTCGGTTTCGTGCCGATCGATACTCCGGCCCTGGAATACGCGGAAATCCTGCTGGGCAAGGGCGGCGGAGAAACGGACAAACAGGTCTACCGTTTCTTCGATCACGGCAAAAGGGACGTGGCACTGCGTTTCGATCTGACCGTTCCCTTCGCACGATTCATGGCCGCTCACTATCACCAGCTTCCCCTGCCCTTCAAACGTTACCATATGGCCAAGGTCTGGAGGGGGGAGAACACCCAGCGGGGCCGCTACCGGGAGTTTATCCAGATTGATTTCGACATCGTTGCCGTGGATTCGGCTTCTGCGGATTTCGAGATCATGACGGTGATGGCCGAAAGCATGGAGGCCCTCGGGATCGAGACTTTCGACGTGCCTTTTTACCACCGTCAGCTTTTCAAC
>Ga0272443_10005127_pt1 | contig 13726 bp, 10 predicted proteins | sample SSMAcet12_FD_193581 | JGI IMG/M metagenome (GOLD analysis project Ga0272443, IMG submission 193581) | Marine sediment archaeal communities from Little Sippewissett salt marsh, Falmouth, MA, United States - SSM-Acet-12 | ecosystem: Environmental > Aquatic > Marine > Wetlands > Sediment ...
AGCCGTAGATGATCCGGGCCATGACGTCCCGGCCTTTGTCGTCGGTCCCCAGAATGTTTTCCTTCGTCGGAGGCGATGGGGCCGGGCTGGGCAGGTCGTAGTTGATGGTGTCGTAGCTGTAGGGGATAGGCGCCCAGAGGATCCACCCCTTTTCATTGATGAGGTCGGTCACGTAGGGATCCCGGTAATCGGCGGCCATCTCGAACTCCCCGCCGAAGACAGTCTCGGAGTACTCCCGGAAGAGGGGGAAGAAGAGATGTCTTTCATAGCCGATCAGCAGGGGCTGATCGTTGGCGAGGACTTCGGCGAAGAGGCTCAGGCCGAAGATCACGATGAAGATCCAGAAGGAGATGTAGCCCCGCTTGTGACGCTTGAAGCGGTCCACCCGTTGTTTTACCATTCCATTCATTCCGCGGCGCTCCTCAGTTTCCTCTCGATTCGAAGTCGATTCGGGGATCGACAACCGTGTAGGTGAGATCGCTGACCAGGTTCAGCAGCAGTCCCAGCAGGGTAAACATGTAGAGAGTTCCAAACATGACCGGGTAGTCCCGCTGCATGGTCGCCTCGAAGCCAAGCAAACCGAGCCCCTCGAGGGAGAAGATCACCTCGATGAGGAGCGAACCGGTGAAAAACATGCTGATGAAGGCCGACGGAAATCCGGCGATGATCAGCAGCATGGCGTTGCGGAAGACGTGCCCCTGGAGGATCCTTTTTTCCGTACAGCCCTTGGCCCGGGCGGTCATGACGTACTGTTTGTTAATCTCGTCAAGAAAGGAGTTCTTGGTCAGCATCGTCAGGGTGGCAAAGCCCCCGATGACCAGGGCCAGGACCGGCAGGGCGAGGTGATGGAAGTAGTCGGCGATTTTCCCCAGCAGGGAGAGTTCGGCGAAGTTGTCCGATACGAGTCCGCGCAGGGGGAACCAGTCCAGGTAGGTGCCCCCGGCGAAGAAGATGATGAGCACGATGGCGAAGAGGAAGGTCGGAATGGCGTTCCCGATAATGATGGCCGAGCTGGTCCAGATGTCGAAGCGGCTGCCGTTGCGGACCGCCTTCCGTATGCCCATGGGGATGGAGACCAGGTAGATGATGAGGGTACTCCAGATGCCCAGGGAGATCGATACGGGCATCCGTTCGATGATCAGACCGACCACCGAGCGTCCCTTGAAGAGACTTTCGCCGAAGTTGAATACGGCGTAGCGCTTCAGCATGTCGAAGTACCGTACATGCAGGGGCTTGTCGAAGCCGAAGCGCTGCTCGATCTCGGCGATCACTTCCGGGTCCAGTCCACGGGCGCCGCGGTAGGCCGACACGGCTGTATTTTCCCCCATGCCCGTACCGGCCCCGGCTTCACCCCCCTGCCCGCCGGCGGGGCCGCTGCCGTCGAGACTGCCTCTGCCCACCTCCTGCTGCCCCTGCCCGGAGACCCGCTCCATGATCATGTTGCTCTGCATGCCGCTCATGGTGGCGATCATCTGATCAACGGGACCGCCAGGGGCGATCTGTACGATGAAGAAGTTGATGGTGATGATCGCGATGAGAGTCGGGATAATGAGCAGTATCCGGCGGAGGATGTAGGCGGCCATGGTCTACTGCACCTTGGCCGGGAGCTTCCGCCGGGCGTTCCGGTCGATCCACCAGGTGTCGATACCGAGGGCGTACTTCGGGCGGGTCGCCGGCCGGCCGAACTTGTCCCAGTAGGCGACCCGGAAACTGGAAATGTGCCATTCGGGAATGATGTAGTGGTTCCAGGTCAGGACACGGTCAAGGGCACGTCCCCAGTGGAGGAGGGCGTCCTCGTCATCCTGGTTTTCCATGATACCGTCGATCAGATAGTCCACGGCAGGGTCCTGCACTCCGGCGGTGTTGTAGGTGGAGTCGATGAAGTCGCTGCGCCATACGATCTTCAGGTTCGAGCTCGGATAGTAGTTGGCGCTGTAGCTGCTGCTGATCATGTCGAAATCCCGTTCCCGCAGGCGGTTGATGAACTGCGTGGTGTCCACGACACGGATGTTCATGGTAATGCCCATCCGTTCGAGGTTTTTCTGGATCGGAATAGCGGCCCGCTCCATGGAGGGGCTGTAGAGCAGCAGTTCGAACTCCATTGGCTCGCCGGTCCGGGTGTTCACCAGACGGCGGTCCCGAATTTCCCATCCAGCCTCTTTGAGGAGGCGGAGGGCCTGCCGGATCTGGGGGCGGATGTTCCCCGATCCGTCGGTGACCGGGGGCTGATACTCTTCGGTGAATACCTCCGCCGGAATCTGGCCGCGGATCGGCTCCAGGATCCTCCGTTCCTCCCGGCCGGGAAGTCCTGTGGCTTCGTATTTGGTGTTCTGGAAATAACTCCGGGTGCGGGTGTACTGTCCATAGAAGAGGTTGTCGTTCATCCACTCGAAGTCAAGGGCGTAGTTGAGGGCCATCCGCACGCGCCGGTCGCTGAACATCGGGCGCTGGATGTTGAAGACGAAGGCCTGTGTGTTCTGGGGAATGTCGTGAGGGATTTCCTCCTTGATGATGTATCCCGCGTCGAAGTTGGGCCCGTTGTAGAGGGTGGCCCAGTTCTTGGAGATGTTTTCCTGATGGAGGTCGTACTCGCCGGCCTTGAAGGCTTCGAAGGCCACGTTCTGGTCCCGGTAGTAGTCATAGCGGATGAAGTCGAAGTTCATTCTGCCCCGGTTCACTGGCAGGTCCCGGCCCCAGTAGTCCTCCAGCCGCTCGTACACCACGTACTGGCCGATATTGTAATCCGAGATGGTATAAGGACCGGATCCGACGGGGACCTCGGTGCTGGGTTCGGTGAAGTCCCGTCCTTCCCAGTAATGCTTCGGCAGGACGGTGTTCCCCGCCAGGGCCATGATGAACTCCATGCTGCCTTCGGAGATGGTGTACCTGACCTGGTAGCGGTCCAGGGCTTCCACTTTTGTTACAGCGCTGAAGTACTGTTTGAACTGGGGTACCCCGTTTTCGAAGAAGGTGTTGAATGAAAAAACGACGTCCTCGGAGGTGATCGGTCTGCCGTCCTGGTGGCGGGCGTTCCGATTGATGTGAAAAATGACCCAGCTGAAGTCGTCCGGATACTCCACCTTCTCCGCGATCAGCGGATACAGGACGTCGAACTCGTCATCCGATCCCGTCATCAGGGTGTCGTACATGCTCGTACTGGCAGCGGCGGAGACACCGCGCTGGGCGTAGCGGTGGAAGTTGTCGTAAGTCCCGATGGTGCTGAGCCGCAGAGTACCGCCCTGAGGCGCGTCGGGATTGACGTAGTCGAAGTGCTTGAATCCTGACGGATATTTGGGCTCGCCGTGGAGGGCAAGCGAGGTCGTGCTTATGACTTCGCCCCACAGAAGCGAAGCAATCAGGATCAGGAATATGCCGATGATATATCTTTTCATGGTACAGTCCCCCTCTCTATTAAAAATAACATAGGATTTCCCATATTATAAGTCAAGAAAAAGGGAATTGTTTGCGGATGCAGGGTAGTCGTCCGGGAGGGGAGGGCCCCGCGGTTCCGTGTTGGACGTGGGATCCATGCCCCGGCGGCCGGTCCGTGCCGGGACCGCACGCAGAGGGTCGCGACATACCGGCTTATCGGTGTCGCTGCCGGCCGGTGCTTTGCACGGCTCGCGCCCGGCCTGCACATCCCAGGGCTGTGCTCCGCCGCTACAGGTCCAGATAGCCCTCGTAGATGATCTTCTCGTTTCCCTCCAGGGTGACCAGCTGATTGTCCTCGAACTGGGCGGCTGCATCGGGCACATCGGCGATAGCCACCAGATCCGGGTTGGCGTTCAGCACGACATCGGGCGGGAGGGCTGAATTTTCCTCGATGATCAAACCGCCGATCTTGTCCAGAAGAGGCAGATGCTCCTGGGAGAGATAGCGGGTCAGCAGGATCTCCGTGCGGTCCTGCTTCAGTCTCCGGGAGGCCTGCTCGTAGCTGTCAGCTTTCACGATGGGTCCGGAAAAACGGCCGCCTATACCTCGATGTCCACGGTTGAGAATGCTGCCCAGGAAGTGAATCTTGATCGAGTTCATGGGCAACGGAGAATTGAGAGGTATGCCGGCGGCAGTGACCACGCGGTCCGGTTTTTTAATATATCCCCCCTGCATGGCCAGGCGGAGGGCGTTCTGCAGCATCAGTTCAGAATCCTGTACGTATTCGGTGAGCATGGGAAAAATCCCCCAGAAGAGCAGGAGCTGCCGGTAGGAGACCTGGGAGGTCGTGACGGCGATAATGTTCTGCCGGGGCCTGAAGTTGCTCAGGATGCGGGGGGTGTTCCCCCGGAGGGTCGGGGTGACGATGGCTTTGGCTTCGATATCGTCGGCGACCAGATAGGCCGCCCTGGCGATCGCCCGGCCGGAGTCGGTGGAGTTGCGGTGGGATTCGAAGGCCCGGCGGTTTTTAGCGAGATATTCCTCGGAGGTCTCTACCGCCACGGCGATGCTGTTCATGGTTTCCACCGCCTTGACCGGGAATTTACCATTGGCTGTCTCGCCGGAGAGCATGACCGCGTCGGTGCCGTCGAAGATGGCATTAGCCACGTCGGTCAATTCGGCCCGGGTAGGATTGGGATTGTAGATCATGGAATCCAGCATCTGGGTGGCGGTAATGACCGGCCGGTTTTGCCGGATGCACTTCTCGATGATCCGCTTCTGTGCCAGAGGAATCTGTTCGAAAGCCAGTTGAACGCCGAGATCTCCCCGGGCCACCATGATCCCGTTCGAAACCCGGATGATCTCATCTATATTGTCGAGGGCTTCCTGATTTTCGATCTTGGAAATCAGGTGGATCGGAGAGTTGTGTTCCTTGAGGATCTCGCGGATCTCCTCTACGTCCCCGGCTTTGCGAATGAAGGAGGCGGCGATGAAATCCAGCTCGTGCCGGACGGCGAACAGAATGTCCTCGCGGTCCTTGTCGGTGACCGCAGGAAGGGCCACTTTCACTCCCGGCACATTGACGTTCTTGCGGCTTCCGAAGATCCCTCCGTTGCGGACTATGCAGTGCATGTCGCTGCCGCGCACCTCCCTGATCTCGAGGTCGATAATCCCGTCGGCGATGTAGATGTGGTCTCCGGCTTTGACCTCCTTCGGAAGGTTCCTGTAGCTCACGCTGAGCCGTGAATTGTCCCCCTCGACCACATCCGTCGTAAGAACAATCTCGCCGCCGGCTTGAAGGGTTATTTTACCATCGTCCCGGACCGATCCGGTGCGTATTTCAGGCCCTTTGGTATCCATCATCAGGGCTACAGGAATTCCTGTCTCGGCTGATGCCTGGCGTACCCTGCGGATGCGCCCGGCGTGTTCCTCGTGGTCTCCATGGGAAAAATTAAACCTGGCTACGTTTACCCCTGCTTTCAAGAGTGCCTTCATGGTCTTTACGTCGTTACAGGTTGGTCCCATCGTTGCAACAATCCTCGTTTTTCTCAAATACACGTTCTGCCTCCTCTTTCAGGATAAGCTCCACAGGGTAAGAGCGCAAGGAGGCCGGGCGCTATAAGAGATGCCGGCTTGGAATGACTGGGCCCTTTCGCCGCCGGCGGACCTGCACGGACCAACGGCAAGAATGCAAAAGCCGCAGGCAGGCCCGCATACGCCGCCCTTTCCTCTTTCTCCCCGGTACAGTATAGTATCTACCATGTGCAGATTTGATGAGCGGGACACTATTTTTTCACGAATGACCCTGCAGCCAGGAACCGAACGGTATGATCGCTACTATGGCCGCCGTCCGGAGAAGAAGGGTGTGGATGACTCTCTGCGTACGGCTCCGGATGGGGTCTTCAGCCGACGTCTACCCGAGGCGGCCCTGGTTGAATCGACCTTCGCCCTGATCACCAGGATGCGGGACTTCGTTCGCGGATTCGAGGGTGAATACACCCTGCCGTATACACCTGAGGAAGGACAGACCCCGGAAGAGCTGACCGGTTTTCTGAAAAAAACCGCCTGCAGCTACGGAGCGGTGCTCACGGGAGCAGCTGCTACGGATGAGCGCTACGCCTATTCGGTACGGGGGCGGGGACAGCGGCACGACCGGCCGGTGGACGATCTGCTGCCTCATACCTTCATCTATGCATTCGAGATGTCGGTATCGGAAATGCGCACCGCTCCGGGGATCCGGGAGGCGGCGGAAGTGGCCACGACCTATCTGAAGGTAGCGGTGCCGGGGCTGGCGATTGCGGCCTTTCTCCGCAGTCTCGGCTATAAGGCAGTCTGTCACATGGACGGGGAGAGCGAACTGGTGCTGCCCCCGGTTGCTGTACGGGCCGGACTCGGTCAGATCGGCCGTCACGGACTCCTGGTCAACAAGACCTACGGCAGCCGCGTCCGTCTCGGAGCGGTCACCACCGACGCGGAGCTCGTCCATGACGGTCCGGTGGACTTCAAGCTGCCCAAAGTGTGCGAAGTGTGCCGCAAGTGCGCCGAACTCTGTCCCGTGCAGGCCATCCCCAGAGGATCCATCATCGATGACTATCCGAAGCAGATACGGAGCATCGACCACGAAGCCTGTTTTTCCGCATGGAAAAAGTTCGGCACCGACTGCGGCGTCTGCGTCTCGGCCTGTCCCTATTCGAAGGTCGGCGGAGGGGACCATTCCGGGGAGACTCCCCGGCCAGGCGAGAAGGACTTCCTCAAGGCCTTCATGTTCAGGAAATAAACTATAAACACGGGGAAAACAGCCGATAAAGGGAGTAATGAAAGATATGTATGCTGGTTCGGGAATCAATTCCTCGTTATCGGAGACAACTGAAGGCCGGTCGATCCTCTTCGTTCTGGAAGCCCTCCGCGGGCTTTTCGATACTCATTTCGACAGCGGCTGGTTCCTCAATATTCTGGAAAAAATGTCTTTCAGCACCTCCATCCTCCGCGATATCAGGGTCATGATCCATCTGACTTCGATCAATGACGGAGACCTGCCCAAGCTCGAAGCCGGTGTCGACGGTCTGGAGGAGTTCATCGGCTTCATTCACCGCTACGTACAGCCGGTCCTGCGGGACGAGCTGGGAATGTCCGGCTTCGGTCCCAGGGCCGCCGACTCCTCCGATGCCACCACCGAGGTGATCAAGGGATTCTTCCTCTACACCTTCCCGCACAATCTGGACCGCCTCGCCGACCTGCACACTCAGCTGGTTCCGCTTGTCAGGACTATGCGGGGAACACCAGGGCCCTCGGTTTCCTATCAATCCGCCAGAGCTGTTCAGTAGCAGCAGCCGCCTGCGCTTGATGGCTCGCACAGACTTTCCGGGGCCGGCGTCGCAGCTCCCGCCTGCTTGAATTTTCCCCCGCTTTCGTGTATTGTTGCCTGCCAATCTCTTTTTTTTTTCAGGAAAAACAGAAATGCATACGAAGACGCGGAATCAGAAGATAAGAAATATAGCTATCATAGCCCACGTAGACCACGGCAAGACCACTCTCGTGGACGCTATGTTCCGGCAGAGCGGCGTGTTCCGGGAAGGACAGGTTGTAGATGAACGGATCATGGACCGGCTGGACCTCGAGCGGGAACGCGGGATCACGATTGCCGCCAAGAACTGCGCCGTCGGATGGAAGGGGACCAAGATCAACATCATCGACACTCCGGGGCACGCCGACTTCGGCGGGGAGGTGGAGCGGGCGCTCTCGATGGCCGACGGGGCCATTCTGCTTGTGGACGCCTCCGAAGGTCCCCTGCCGCAGACCAGGTTCGTCCTCTCCAAGGCCCTGGAATCGGGGCTTGCCCTGGTGGTGATTGTCAATAAAATCGACCGGCAGGATGCCAGGCCGCTGAAGGTTCTGGATGAGATCCATGACCTGCTGATCGACCTCGATGCCAGCGACGAACAGTTCGATTTCCCCCTTCTCTATGCGGTCGGCCGGGACGGTACGGCGTCACGTTCACTCGAAGAGCCCGGGAAGGACCTGAAGGTCCTCTTCGACACGATTATAGATGAAATTCCCGGTCCGGTGGCGGATGTGGAACAGCCTTTCCAGATGCTGGTCTCCGATCTTGGCTACTCCGATTATCTCGGGAGGCTGGCAATCGGGAAGGTCTACAACGGCCGCGCCCGGGCCAACGAGAGCCTGCTCTGTATCGGTCCGGACGGTAAAGCGGCGCCGCTCAAAATATCCAAACTGCAGCAGTACAGTGGACTGTCGATCGTCGATTCGGAGGCGGCTGAACCCGGGGATATCGTCGTCCTGGCCGGCATACAGGACGTCCACATAGGGGACACCATCTGTACGAAGGGGAGTCCCGTGGCGCTTCCGCGGATAACGGTGGACGAACCCACTGTCTCGATGAAGTTCGTAAAAAATACCGGCCCCTTCGCCGGACAGGGAAAGACAATCGTTCAGTCCGCCAAGCTCTATGAACGGCTCAGAAAGGAGACCCTCCAGAATGTCTCAATGCGGCTGGAACGGGCGGCCGACGGAGAGAGCTTCACCGTTATGGGCCGGGGGGAATTCCAGATGGTGATCCTGATCGAAACCATGCGCCGGGAAGGGTACGAGTTCTGTGTCGGCCGTCCTGAGGTGATCTACAAGTATGAAGGCGGCCGCCGACTCGAGCCGATCGAGGACCTCTTCATAGACTGCGAGGATGTATACATGGGTATCGTGACCGAGAAGCTCTCCAAACGCAAGGCCAGAATGATCAACATGACCAACCATCAGACCGGCCGCATACGGCTGGAGTTCAGCGCTCCATCCCGGGCCCTCATTGGATACCGGGATGAGTTCCTGACCGACACCAAGGGGACGGGGATCATGAACTCCTATCTCTCCGGATATGAAGAGTACCGGGGAGATTTCCCCCAGCGGCACACCGGGTCTCTGGTATCGGACCGGCAGGGCGCCGCGGTACCGTACGCCATCTTCAATCTCGAGCCCCGGGGATACATGTTCGTGGTTCCGAACGACCCGGTCTACGAGGGAATGATCGTCGGAGAACACAACCGAGAGAACGATCTCAACGTCAATCCCTGCAAGATGAAGAAGCTGAGCAACATGCGGGCAGCCGGCAAGGACGAAAACGTGATTCTCACACCGGTGATACCCCTGACCATCGAGAAAGCGGTCCAGTTCATCAAGGACGACGAACTGGTCGAAATTACGCCCACCGCTATCCGTCTGCGCAAGAGCGTGCTCTCTGCGAACCAGCGTCGGATACAGGAGAAACAGGGATAGCGGAAAGCGAAGGCTCGTATGCGTCCGAGGACGGAACGTTGCGCGCCTGCCCGTGAGAGAGCCTCCTCTCCGCGTTGAGGCCCGTGCCCGCGGCAGAGCAGGGGAGTTCACGCCCGCGGAGGTGGGGTCAAGCCCGCCGGGGCACAAGGAGGCGCGAGCTGCTTCGGGGTCTGTTCGACCATGCCCCGGCCTGATACAATGAGTATATGCTGAAGATCGGCGATTACAACACATTGAAAGTTCTACGCCTTTCCAGGGGCGGATGTTATCTCGAAAGCGGAGAGCCGCGTCAACCCGAACTTTATCTTTCCAAGAAGGAGACCCCTCCGGGTACCCGTCCGGGGCAGGCTCTCAAGGTTTTCGTGTACAACGAATCCAAACAAACCCTGGGCGCGACCACCGGAATACCTCTCGCCAGAGTAGGTGACATCGCGTCGCTGAGCGTCAAGGAGGTCACATCTTTCGGCGCTTTCCTGGAGTGGGGAATCGGCAAGGACCTCTTCGTTCCGCGAAAGTACTGGAAACATCCTCTTCACAAGGGTGAACGCGCGGTGGTCCACCTGCGGCTGGATTTCGAGAAGCTGGGCGTTATCGGTACCTGCGACGTGGAGCACTATCTCTCATTAGACAACAGCAGCCTGCAGCCCAACCAGGAAGTGAAGCTCATCCTCTTCGAATCCACCCGTCTCGGATACAAGACCGTGATCGACGGTATGTACCAGGGGCTTCTCTATCACGGCGACATTTTCGAGAACGTGAAAATCGGCGACGAGAAAACCGGATATATCAAAAAGATCCGGGAAGACGGTCAGATAGACGTGGTCCTTCAGCCGCAGGGTTTCAAACCGGCATCAGATGCGGCAGGGGAGACCATCCAGAAAGCCCTCAGGCGGGCGGGAGGCTTCCTTCCTCTCCACGATAAAAGCCGGCCGGAAGATATCTACTCGCACCTGAAGATCAGCAAGAAGCTCTTCAAGAAAACCATAGGGGTACTGTACAAGGATGGGATCATCGAGATTCTTGAAGACGGTATCCGGCTCATTCCGGAGAAAAAATAAGCCCGCCGGGAAGCTCTTGGAAGCCTGCCGAAAGTTCTCGGAAGCTCCTGGAAACCCCCAGCGGAAACCCAGCGGAAACCCATCGGCAGTCCGGCCGCGGAAAGCATATCGACCGAAGCGAGCTCCGAGAGTCTCTCCGCTCCAGATACCCCCTCCCCCTCATATCCAGGCCCGCATGCTCCGTATGAAACGCATGACCTCCAGCGCATCCGCCGCGCTCGACACCGGCTGATAGTCCGGCTTGCGCACGCAGCGGACCGCGTCGGCGAGCATATTGGCGAAGAAGCCGGTTTTCTCAATTCGCGGGGCCTGATCGGGCAGCAGGGAGCGGTACTCCTCGTAGAAAGGACTCGGTCCGGAGGCTTCGTATTCCAGCACCCCGTTCCCTACCCGAATGCGCCCCTCTTCGAAGCTGAGCTGAACTTCGAAGACCAGGTGGTCCCGTTCGGCGCCCACGTCAATAGTGACGGGGACCTCGCCGGCGCGGCCGTAAAGATAGGCCGAAGAGCGCCGGCCGCGCATGGAGCCGAAGCGGCGACTCAACACGCAGCGTGAGCCGGTCAGGTAGTTGATGATATCCACGAGGTGGGTTCCGTCGTGCAGCAGAACATCTCGGTGGGCGGAAGACCGGCCGAAGTAGAGGACCGCGTGGACCGACAGGAGCCGGCCGTACTTCCGTTCGGTGATGTCCCGCCGTACCAGCTGGTAATCAGCTGAGTAGCGGCGCTCGTGGTTGACGACGATACAGGACTGTCCACTGGAGTGGATACGCGCGATTGCCCGGGCGTCCTTCAGAGTGCGGGCAAGGGGTTTCTCACAGATGATTACCGGCACGCCTGCGGCTGCGGCACCCTCGACGATATGCCGGTGGGTTTCCGGCGGTGTAGCCGCAACGAGGAGCTCTGGTGTTCCAGCCTCCAGGAGGGCCTCAATGTCATGATAGACCGGGATGGACCCTCCCCGGTCCTCCTGGAATCTCCGGCGCGCTTCTGCGTCGATATCCGCGCCGGAAGTCAGAATACAATCGGGATTGTCGATGATCGCGCCGGTGTGGGTGCAGGGCTTTTCCCTGAGAGTATCTTTTTCCAGGGTACTGCCGATGCGGCCCAACCCGACGACAGCGCAGCGTACCTTCATAGCGGAGTCAGTATAGCATGGACCGCACTCCGATTGCAGCTCTCTTCGGGGTGGGAGACAGTATCAGATGTACTGATACAAACCGCTTGCCCGTTCCATAACGGTGTCCAGGATCTTCTCCACTTCCTCCGGTTCATCGGAGTCCAACGGGAGAGGGTTTTCATGGGTGTAGTGAAAGGGCAGGTCGCAGGTCAGAATGTCGACGGGTATCGAGCCGTCCGCCCCCTGGAGGGTCGTACGTACCGCCTCGGGGGAAAAAACGGTGTCCTGCTCCATCACAACCGCCGCTATACGGTGCGAGGTCTCTCTGAGTCGCTCTTCCCGCTGTGTCCGCATCCGCTCCTGGAAGAGAAGGGCCTTGAACCATTCGATTTCGTGGAGACAGCCGGATGACAGGTTCCTGAGATGGCTTCCGAGGTGACCGGTCCCTTTGAAGAGGTTCCTGAAAAATGACAGCAGCTCCCGGTGCGCCTCCCCGTCGATTATCGTCCGTGAAACCGGCCGGGCCTCGTTCAGGACCGAGCCGCCGCAGAAAAGAAAAGCCCTTGAATCCGACAGCAGCTGATGAGGATCGATGAAGAGCAGGAGCTCCGCCAGAGTAGCCCCGATGGAATAACCGAAGAGGTCGACGGAAGCTCCGACCGAGAAGAGCGGATGCTCCCCCGCCCGGATACCGGCAATGAGATCGACGGCATCGAAGATACTGTGGAGCCCGGAGGTCAGAAACCGGTGCGGGGCGAACTGGATCCGGTGGCTGAGAGCGGCATTGACGAATGAACAGCTCTTCAGGTCCGGAAAGAGCTGCTGCCGCTCCCGCGCCACAGGGATCATTTTCCTGGGAGCGGACCAGTCTGCGGGGGCCCTGTCCATGTGAAAGGCGATGGGAAAGAGGATAACCGGCCGTCCGATGATAGCGCAGAGACGCTGCGCCCAGGGGATGTATTTTTTCCAGCTCTTCTCATTGAGTCCATGAAAGAGGAGAACAGCGCCGTTGAAACGGGGCCCGCTGTGCGGTTTGATCACCAGGTATTCGAAATTCATGTTCTCTTCGATGGACCGGTCGGCGAGCTGAAGGTGCCGGAACAGGTATTGATCGGAGTACCGGTTCTGCTGCAGATAGTAGCGCAGCAGAGCCTGGAAGAGGCTCCCCGAATCTTCGTAATCGATCCGGGGATAGAATTCGGAATGTCCCGAGCTGAACGGGTAGCGGCACAGCGTCTGGCCGGGATAGGCGGCGGTATCGAGCCGGAGCAGCTGAGCGGAGGTATCCATTCCGGCTCCGCCCCGATCGGTGGTATTCGCTGATCTCATTCACTTTCCTCCCGTTTTTTACTGTTCTTCTCTCTCAGACTGATGATCTGCCGGCGGTGTTTCTTCAGCAGATCCTCCCAGCGGGCGATACCCGCCTTGAGCTGACCGGTCTTCTCCAGGAGCCGGCTTATCTCATCGAGCATCATTGTCACCCGGCGTTCCGTCTCGGCCGGCGGATAGGTATTGAGGTCGTCCCTGATTTTTACAAAATCCCGGAAATAGTCGGAGATCTCCTTGATCTCGTCGAGGGTGTAGCCGAAGAGCTGAAGGTCCTGGATGAGCCGGCAGAGGAATACGTAGGTAGTGCGGAAGAGACGGAAGCCGCCCTGGCTGCGCATATCGGCATCGATGATTCCCTTGTCCTCCCAGTGTTTGATAGTCCGCGGGCTTACCCCGACCTGTTCGGCCAGGGAGCCGACGGTGAGGAACTGCTCTTTGCCTCCTCCGCCGGCTTTGCTGCGGACGGTCTCGGGGAGGCCGACCTTGCGCAGGATCTTCTTTATCTCATCCAGAGTGTAGCCCATTTCGAGGAAGCGGCTGATGTGTTTTATCTTTTCCAGGGTCTCTTCACCGTAAAAGGGCGTCCGGTCGGGGGTCTGTCCCACCGGCTGTACCAGTCCGTTCTGCTCCCAGAGACTGAAGTTTTCCGCAGCGGCCCCGGAAACCTCGAGGATCTCTTCAAGTGAATAGATATTGTTTTCCATAGTCCCTCAATGTATATGATGCTTATATTAAAGTAAACGTGTACGTTAACGTATACATAATGTAATATGGTAATTCCCCTGCGTCAAGAGGCATTTTATTGTTTTTTCAGAGATAGAGTTGGGGTGAGTAAACCTCGCAGCGGTTCCGCCCGAGTTCCTTGGCATCGTACAGAGCTTTGTCCACGTGCAGCAGCAGTTCATCGAGAGTTTCGATGTCGACCTTTTCGACCCCCGCTACCCCAAAGCTTGCGGTTACGCTGATACCTCTGTCGTTGTACTGCACCGGTTCTTCTTCAACGATCTTCCGCAGGCGTTCGGCGAAAATGTAAGCGGTCGACTGGTTGGTTTCCGGCAGGCAGA
>Ga0272443_10005128_pt1 | contig 13724 bp, 8 predicted proteins | sample SSMAcet12_FD_193581 | JGI IMG/M metagenome (GOLD analysis project Ga0272443, IMG submission 193581) | Marine sediment archaeal communities from Little Sippewissett salt marsh, Falmouth, MA, United States - SSM-Acet-12 | ecosystem: Environmental > Aquatic > Marine > Wetlands > Sediment ...
TGGCGATGAAGCGGAACTGCTCCTTATGCACCTCGGCGCTGTAGCCGACGATGGGGTCGCGCAGGATGTAGTCGGCGTAGGCGGACTCGCAGGCCTCGGCCTCGTCCCACATCTCGCGCATGGCCTGCGGATCGGGGCGGATGTTTTCCTCGATCATGATCTGCTTGGCCACGCGGATGCCGAACGACGCGTGCAGCACCTCGTCGCGCATGATGTATTGCAGCTGCTCGCCGGTGCCCTTCATCAGGCCACGACGCTGCAGTGAGAAGATCGGGGTGAAGCCGTTGTAGAACCAGCTGCCTTCGAACACTGCGGCGAAGAAGATGTAGGCCATCAGGAAGTTCTGCAGCTCGTCCGGGTCGCGCAGGTCGATGTCCGGGCGCAGCACCGAATTGAGGCGGCGGTTGGCCATCTGGATCTTGCCGTTGATGGCGGGGACCACGCGGTAACGGTTGTAGATCTCGCCCTGGTCCAGGCCGATGGTCTCGATGCAGTGCTGATAGGTCCAGGTGTGCAGGGCCTCTTCGTAGACCTGGCGGGCCTGGTAGATCTGCAGTTCGGGCGCGGACATCTTTTCCATCACCGCCAGGCCGATGTTGCGCATCGCCATGATGTCGGAGGTGGTCAGGTAGGACAGCACGTTTTCGTAAACGTGGCGCTCTTCCAGGGTCAGCTTGTGGTGATAGTCCTGGACGTCCTGGGCCATGTTGATGTCCAACGGGGTCCAGTGGTTGCGGTTGGCGTTGAGGAAGTACTCCCACGCCCAGGGGTACTTGAACGGTGCCAGCTGGTTGACGTCGGTCATGCCGTTGATGACGCGCTTGTCGTCCGCGTTGACCGGCTCGATGGAGGCGGCCTTGGTGGTGGGCGCGCCGTCGGCGGTGTCGGTGACCGGGGCCTTGGCCTTGGTTTTTGCAGCAGCAGGCGCGGCAGCCTTGGCCGGGGCAGCGGGTGCCTCGGTCGGCGCGGCGGCCTGGGGCTGCGCGGTGGCGGCCGTGGGTACGGGTGCGGTCAGCGGGTCATCCCAGTTGAGCATGTCGGTGTTCCCCTTTTTTGTTTCTAAACGCCCTGGTCTCGGGCGGTGTGTTTGTCGGCGGCGGGTGGTGTGTGGCCCGCCGGCCTTGTTGTCAGTTGCGCTTCCTGCGCGACGTTCGTCCCTGCTCCTCCGGCACCAGCCGGTTGTTGTCAGCGCACAGCCTTCAACACGATTGCTTCACTGGCAGGCCTCGCACTCGGGGTCGAGGATGCTGCAGGCCTTGGGCGCGGCTTCCGTGGCGCTGCTGAGCGCCCCGGTGGCGGCGGCAAAGCCCTGGTTGGTGGATGCGCTGTCTTTGACGGAGGTCTTCTCCATGGCGGTGGCACCCAGCGAACGCAGGTAGTAGGTGGTCTTCAGGCCACGTACCCAGGCCAGCTTGTACAGGTTGTCCAGGGTCTTGCCGGACGGCTCGGCCATGTACAGGTTCAGGCTCTGGGCCTGGTCCAGCCACTTCTGGCGACGGGAGCCGGCTTCCACCAGCCAGCGCGCGTCGATCTCGAAGGCGGTGGCGTAGATGGCCTTGAGCTCGTCGGGCACGCGGTCGATGTTCTGCACCGAGCCGTCGAAGTGCTTCAGGTCGTTGACCATCACGTCGTCCCACAGGCCGCGTTCCTTCAGGTCGTTGACCAGGTAGGGGTTCACCACGGTGAACTCGCCGGACAGGTTCGATTTGACGAACAGGTTCTGGTAGGTCGGCTCGATGGACTGGCTGACACCGCAGATGTTGGAGATGGTCGCCGTCGGCGCGATCGCCATGGTGTTGGAGTTGCGCATGCCCACGGTCTTGACCCGCTCGCGCAGCTCGTCCCAGGCCAGGGTCTGGCTGTCGTCCACCTGCAGGTAGCCGCCGCGCTCTTCGCCCAGCTTCTTCAGCGAGTCGATGGGCAGGATGCCCTGGCTCCACAGCGAGCCCTCGAAGCTGGAGTACTTGCCGCGCTCCTCGGCCAGGTCGGTGGAGGCCTTGATGGCGTAGTAGGACACCGCCTCCATGGAGCGGTCGGCAAAGTCCAGCGCCTCGGGGGTGGTGTAGGCCAGGCGGCGTTTGTACAGCGCGTCCTGGAAACCCATGATGCCCAGGCCCACCGGACGGTGGCGCAGGTTGGAGTTACGGGCCTGCGGCACGCTGTAGTAGTTGTACTCGATGACGTTGTCGAGCATGCGCATGGCGGTGCTGATGGTCTTTTCCAGCTTGGCCAGGTTGAGGCCATTTTCATCAACGTGCGCCGGCAGGTTCACCGAGCCCAGGTTGCACACGGCAATCTCGGCGTCGTTGGTGTGCAGGGTGATCTCGGTGCACAGGTTGGAGCTGTGCACCACGCCCTGGTGCTGGTTGGTGTAACGGATGTTGCACGGGTCCTTGAAGGTCACCCAGGGGTGGCCGGTCTCGAACAGCATGCCCAGCATCTTGCGCCACAGGTCCACCGCCTTCATGCGGCGGAACACCTTGATCTCGCCGCGGTCGGCCTTTTCCTCGTAGGCGTTGTAGGCCGCCTCGAAGGCGCGACCGGTCAGGTCGTGCAGGTCCGGGGTTTCGTTGGGGCTGAACAGGGTCCACTGCTGGTCCTCGGCGACCCGCTTCATGAACAGGTCGGGCACCCAGTTGGCGGTGTTCATGTCGTGGGTACGACGACGCTCGTCACCGGTGTTCTTGCGCAGCTCGATGAAGTCCTCGACGTCGATGTGCCAGGTCTCCAGGTAGCCGCACACCGCGCCCTTGCGCTTGCCGCCCTGGTTGACCGCCACGGCGGTGTCGTTGGCCACCTTGAGGAAGGGCACCACGCCCTGGCTGCGGCCGTTGGTGCCCTTGATGTGGGCACCCATGCCGCGCACGCGGGTCCAGTCGTTGCCCAGGCCGCCGGCGAACTTGGACAGCAGGGCATTGTCCTTGATGGCGCTGTAGATGCCGTCCAGGTCGTCGGGCACGGTGGTCAGGTAGCAGCTGGACAGCTGCGGACGCAGGGTGCCGGCGTTGAACAGGGTCGGCGTGGAGCTCATGAAGTCGAAGCTCGACAGCAGGTTGTAGAACTCGATGGCGCGGCCTTCGCGGTCGATCTCGTTGATCGCCAGACCCATGGCAACGCGCATGAAGAACGCCTGCGGCAGTTCGAAGCGGGTGTCGTTGCTGTGGATGAAGTAGCGGTCGTACAGGGTCTGCAGGCCCAGGTAGGTGAAGTTGAGGTCACGCTCGGGCTTCAGGGCGGCGCCCAGGCGCTCCAGGTCGTACTGGCACAGGCGCGGGTCCACCAGCTCCAGCGCGGCGGCCTTGTTCAGGTAGGCCTTCAGGTAGGGGCTGTAGTACTCGCCCATCTCCTGCTGGGTGCGCACGGTGGTGTGCATGTCCAGGAAGTCCATGGCCTCCAGGCGCATCACGTCCAGCAGCAGGCGCGCGGCCGCCTGGGAGTAGTTGGGCTCCTTCTCGATCAGGGTGCGGGCGCTCATCACCAGGGTCTGGGAGACGTCCTTTTCCTTCACCCCGTCGAACAGGTTGCGGCAGGTGTCCTTCATGATGGCTTCGGGGTCGGTGCCTTCCAGGCCGGCGCAGGCCTCGTCCACCAGGGCGCGCAGCCGGGCGACGTCCAGCGGGCGGGTGCTGCCGTCGGCCGCAGTCACGTTGACGATGTGCTGCTCTTCCACCTGGCCGCTGGCAGCGGCCTCTTCGGCGCGCTTCTGGGACTGGCGCTCGCGGTACAGCACGTAGTCGCGGGCCACCTTGTGCTCGCCGGCGCGCATCAGCGCCAGTTCCACCTGGTCCTGCACGTCCTCGATGTGGACGGTGTTGCTGTGGGAGTTGCGGCGCTTGAGCGACTCGGTCACTTCCTTGGTCAGCTTGGCCACGGTGTCGTGGATGCGGCTGGAGGCGGCGGCCTGGCCGCCCTCGACGGCCAGGAAGGCCTTGGTCATGGCCACGGCGATCTTGTTGGGGTCGAAGGCGGTGACCTTGCCGTTACGGCGGATCACCTGCAGGCCACCGGCCGTACTGGTGCTGATCTTGGGTGCGCCCGTCTTGGGGCTCGCAACGGGGGGTACGGCGATCTCGTCTACAGCGCCAGCAGTGGTGGATTCGGTGGCCATGCAGTCCTCCAGCGTTATTTTGGTGTGGTGTCTTCCCTCGGCGCCCCCGTATTGCGCGGGGTCGTCCCGTCATTGGGACGGTGAGTGCCTGGGTATCAACCCAATATATACGCTGGTTGACCTATGTCAACCACTAGATGTTGTGCATAAGGCGGGTGGAAAGCGGTGCAGATGCTGTGGGTAGCCTGTGGATAAAACGCCCCCTGGCGGGGCTTTTTTCGCCGATTCAGACACTTAGCGCCTTGGGGGCTGTGGATAGGCTGACCCCTATATGTTGGGGTTGGGCCCGGAGACGAAATTGTTTCAGCGCTCGTCGAGTTCGGCGTTGCCGGGGTTGGCCTGCTCGGCACCGATGAAGTCTTCCAGCATCTGCCGGGTGAGCGGCCCGACATGCTCGGCGATCAGTTCCCCGGCCGGGGTGATGATGACGGTGGTGGGCAGGCCGCGCAGTTGGGCGAAGTCCGGGGGACCGTCGTTGGTGGGCAGTACCGGGTAGTTGATGCCGGCCTCGGCGGCGAAGGCGCGGGCCCGCTCGGCCTCGATGACCTCGAAATTGATCCCCAGCACCACCTGCTCCGGGTGGGCGGCCTGGTAGGCGACCAGTTCGGGGATCTCCTCCACGCAGGGCGGGCACCAGGTGGCCCAGTAATTGAGGATCACCCAGCGGCCGCGGTAGTCGGACAGCTGGTGGACCTTGCCGTCCAGGTCGGCCATGGCGAAGTCGGGGTGTTGCTCCAGTGCCGGCGTGGCGGCGGCGGCGAGCAGCAGGCTGAACAGCAGGGCCAGGCGGGTCAGGGCGGCGGGGCGGTGCAGTCGGGTCATGGTGCGTGTTCGTGCTTTGGATGTGCCGCCAGTGTAGCCGAGGTCAACCGCTGGCGGGGCAGGGCGTTGTTGTGGGTAAGCCGGCCAACAGGCGCGGCGGCAATCCCGTCAGGAGGATCATTAGATGAACAGCAACAACACCAAGATGTACAAGCGCCTGCTGGCCGTCGGCCTGTGTGGTCTGGGCCTGTGGGCCGGTGCCGCCGCCGCCCATGGTGACCGATACGATCGCGGCGCCCAGCTGGAGCGTCAGTGGGACCGCAAGGGTGACCGCATCGAGCGCCGGCTGGATCGTCGCGCCGATGCACTGCGCGACCAGGGCCGCTACGCCGAGGCCCGTCGCCTGGAGCGCAAGGGCGACCGGATCGACCGCCGGCTGGACCGCAAGGGCGAGCGCCTGCATCGCCAGTGGGATCGTGAGCATCGTCACGGTCATGCCGGTGGCCGCCACGACCATCCCCATTACCGTCCCGTCCCGGTATACGTGGCGCCGCCGCGGCACCACCATCCGGAGCCCGGTGTGACCGTGGCCATCGACCTGGGGCGCTGGATCTTCCGTCCCTGAACCGGGGGGCATTGTTTTGCCGGTCGGCCCAGGTGGTCCGGGCCTGCGGCACCTGAGTCTGCAGGTGCCGCTTTTTTGTGCGCGCTATCGGGGCGTCTGCCCGCACTGGGTGCGTCTTCCGGTGAGCCTTGAATACTAAAACTCTGTAAAAACAGTGGCTTGCTATTTGGCACGAGCGTTGCAGAAGAGTTGTCAAAACCTAATGTGAGGGTTCTGACCGTGTCCAGACTGCGTGTCGCACTGGTGGAAGTCGAATCGGCAAGGACGTCGGTGGTGAGTGAATTGCTGAACGTTGCCGAGTGCGAGCTCGTCGCCTGCTACGGCAGCATCGAAGAGCTGCTGGGCCATGTCGGCAAGGTGCCGACGGAACTGGTGGTGGTATCGGCAACCGGGCTGACCCCCGCGCTGCTGGACGACCTGGTGGCGTTGCAGAGCGCCGCGCCCACCCCGGTGGCGCTGTTCGCCGCGGATGACGCGCCGACCAGCATCCAGCGTGCCGTGCAGGCCGGGGTCAGCGCCTACGTGGTGGACGGTGTGAACCCGCTGCGCATGCGTTCGATCCTGGAGGCGGCGCTGGCGCGCTTCCGCCAGTTCAAGGCGCTGGCCGATGAACTGCAGCGCACCCGCAGCCAGCTCACCGAGCGCAAGGTGGTCGAGCGCGCCAAGGGCATCGTCATGGCACAGCGGGGACTGACGGAAGAGCAGGCCTACAAGCTGATGCGCAAGACGGCGATGGATCGCAACAAGCGCATGGCGGACATTGCAGACAGCATCATCGCGGCGTCGGACCTGTTGGGTGCGCCGGCCGCGGTCAATCAGCCGGTGCCGCTGGGCGTCGCCTGACACAGGGTTCAACGCTTCGTGCGGTGGCGCCGGTTGGCCGCACGGGGTTAAGGGTCGCCAACCGGTGCTTTAGCCTTACATCCTCCTCGGGTTATGCCCGTCCTGAAAAGGACGGGCTTTTTTTTGCTGCATCGCGTAGCTGCGACGGCATAGGCGCGGCCAATCAACCCGAGCCCTTGAGATCATCCCCGCCACGTCCGTTCATGGGCCATGGTGTTGTTGGCCAGACTGCCAGCATACTGGCCGCATATGCCCGGCAAACCCGGTGTGAACATATGATCGGCCACGGCGAGTCATCAGATGCAGCGACTGGCACCTAGCGCACGGCTTGGAAAAGGTGTTCTTTCCGAGCGAGGTTTGAGTTCGGCGGAAGTTGCAGAGCGTCGCGGGCGCTACGGGCGCAACCAGATCCTTGAGGCCACGCCCACCGGATGGCTGCACCTGCTGATGGATACTGCGCGCGATCCCATGCTGTGGTTTCTGTGCGGTACGGCGCTGCTGTTCGTCTGGCTTGGCGACCACGTGGAGGCCGCCATCCTGCTGGTGGCAATGGCGCCCCTGGTGGGCATGGATCTATACCTGCACCGCCGCACACGGGCATCTACCGAGGGGCTGGCCAGTCGCTTGGCGGCACAGGCTCGGGTACGCCGCGACGGCAATGAGTACACCATCGACGCCACCGAACTGGTGCCGGGCGATCTGGTCCTGCTGACCGCCGGCCAGCATCTGCCGGCCGACGGCCTGGTGGTCGGCGGTCAGGCGATCCAGGTCGACGAGTCCGCGCTGACGGGCGAGGCCTATCCGGTACACAAGCAGGTGCTGGCGGGGATCGACACCCACCTCGCCGAGGCGCCGGTGGATGCCGGGCACTGGGCCTATGCTGGTACTCGCCTGCTCGCCGGGCAGGCGGCGGTGCGCATTGTGTTTACCGGCGGCGAAACCCTGTATGGGGAGATCGTGCGTTCCGCTGCAAGCGGCAGCCGTGGCCGCACGCCGCTGCAGGGCGCGATCACCAATCTGGTTGGTGTGTTGCTGGTGGCTGCGACCATTCTGTGCCTGGTGCTTGCCTGGGTTCGCCTGCGGCAGGGCTTCGGCATGGTGGATGCCGTAATGAGTGCGGTGACCCTGGCGGTGGCGGCCCTGCCCGAAGAGTTTCCGGTGGTGTTCAGCTTCTTTCTCGGCGTCGGGGTGTACCGGCTGGCGCAACAGCGCGCCCTGGTCCGCCGTGCGGTGGTGGTGGAGAACATCGGGCGGGTCTCCTGCATCTGTTCGGACAAGACCGGGACCATCACTGCTGGCCGCCTGCAGCTGACACATCGCTACCCGATGCCGGGCGTGGACGATGCGCGCCTGCTGACAGTGGCGGCGTTGGCCTCCCGGCCTGAGACGGGCGATCCAATGGATCAGGCCATCCTCGGCCAGCTGCAGACCCCGATACCGCCGGGCATCCCAGCGGCGACCTTCCCCTTCACCGAGGACCGCAAGCGCGAAACCGCGGTATGGCGCGATCCGGATGGCAACTTTCAGGTGGCGACCAAGGGCGCGCCGGAGACCGTGTTTGCCATGTGCGTCTTCACGCCAGAAGCGCAGGCACAGTGGGAGTCGCGGGTGACTGAACTCGCGGCGACCGGCCACAAGGTCATCGCCTGCGCCGGGCGTGAGATCGGTGCATCGGCCTGGCCGGGTGGTGAACCGGACCGGGGGCTGGATTTCATCGGCCTGCTGGCCTTCGAGGATCCGGTGCGCGATGGAGTGCGCGAGGCAGTGCAGGCCTGCCGTGACAGCGGCATCCGGGTGGTGATGATCACCGGCGATCACCCGGCCACCGCCAGGGCGGTGGCCGCCGAGATCGGCCTGGGTGGCGACAGTCCGGTGGTGGTCGAGGGTGACCGGCTACAGACCGTGTTCGAACAGGACGGCGGCCGGCTGGCCGGGGTGGATGTGGTCGCCCGTGCGATTCCGGCACAGAAACTCACGCTGGTGCGCCGGCTGCAGGCCGCCGGTGAGGTGGTGGCGGTCACCGGCGACGGCGTCAACGACGTGCCGGCACTGCAGGCCGCGGACATCGGTCTGGCGATGGGCGAGCGGGGTACCCGCAGCGCCCGTGAGGCCGCCGCCATCGTATTGCTGGACGACAACTTCCGCACCATCATCCGGGCGATCGCCGAGGGTCGGCAACTGTTCCGCAACCTGAAGCTGAGCTTTGCATACCTGCTGATGATCCACATTCCGTTGGTGATGACCGCGGCGCTCATCCCGCTGGCCGGTTATCCCCTGCTGTATCTGCCCATCCATATCGTTTGGCTGGAACTGCTCATCCACCCCACCGCCTTGTTGGTGTTCCAGGAGTTGCCCGCCAGCAAGCGGCTCGGCCCACTGCGCAGGACAGCGCGACTGCGCTTCTTCAGTCCCCGCGAATGGTTGGTGATCGCCGCCGTCGGTGTGCTTGTGACCGGGATGATCATCGCCGGCTACGAGCGCAGCCTGGGGAGCGGCAGGGAGGTCGAGCATGCGCGGGCTATGACCATGGCCATGCTGTCCTTTGCCAGTGCCATGTTGACCGTCACGCTGGGTGGCTTGTCCGGGCGCATGTCCCGCATCATGGTGGCTGTTACGCTGATGCTGGCACTGCTACTTATTCAGACCCCCATGCTGGCCGCCCTGCTGCACCTGACACCACTGCATCGGGATGACCTGTTCCTGGCCGCCACCGGTGCGATTGCGATTGCCGGGGTTGCCATGCTTGGCAGGTTTGGACGAGGTGGTTGAGGTGCTGTTTGGAAACATCTGTGCGGCGTATATGTACAGGATAGGTGTAGAGCAGAAGGCCAGCTGATCGCGCTGAAGTCGTTCAATGGCGCCGCTATTGGGGGGCTCGCTCGGATAGGCGTAGTGCTGGGTGCCCATCAATCTTTATTCGTCTTTGCTCGACGCTGACAGCTAGAACCCGTTGCAACTGCCATCACATGTGGTGTGACGGTATGTTACTCGTCAGATTCACTACCCGGTTGACAGGATATGGATGCGATTTCTGCAACGAGTGCCTACTGGAGCAAGCCGGCTGACGAACTGATGTCGGTCCTGGCCAGCAGTCCCGCTGGACTCGATGCGGCGGTGGCAGCGCAGCGTCTGCAGACGCAGGCGTCTGGCCGGTTCCGCCCCGGCCATCGGCGCATGAAGGTCCTGTTGCTGTTTCTGCAACGCTTCCGCAGTCCCCTGATCCTGATCCTGATATTCGCGGCAGCGGTGGCGGTGGTGCTGCACGACTGGCTGGATGCGCTGATCGTGCTCGGCATCATCCTGGTCAGTGCGCTGCTGGGATTTTTTCAGGAGTACCGCGCCGGCCGCGCGGTGGAAAAGCTGCGCCAACGTGTCCAAGTGCAGTCCAGCGTGCGGCGCGAGGGGCGCACGCTGTCCATACCGTCCGAACAGGTGGTGCCCGGCGACATCGTGCTGCTCGCAGCGGGGAGCCTGGTGCCGGGCGACGGCGTACTGGTCGAGGCCAGGGACTTTTTCGTCTCCCAGGCGCTGCTGACCGGCGAGACCTTTCCCGTCGAGAAGCAGCCCGGCCAGGCGGCGGAGAACGCCAGCCTGATAGAACGGCACAACTGCGTGTTCATGGGAACGTCGGTGCGCAGCGGTACGGCGATCGCTCTGATGGTGCACACCGGACGGGACACGGGCTATGGGCAGATCGTCGATTCCCTCGAGCTGCGACCGCCGGAGACCGAGTTCGAGCGCGGTCTGCGCCAGTTCGGCGGATTGCTGGTGCGCATCATGGTGGTGATGGTGATCGCCGTGCTGGTGGTGAATATCGCCTTGCGCCACCCCACCATGGAGACGGTGCTGTTCGCCATGGCCCTGGCGGTGGGGCTGTCGCCGGAGATGCTGCCCGCCATTCTCTCCGTCACCCTGGCGCGCGGTGCGCAGAACATGGCCAGGCACGGCGTCATCGTCAAGCGGCTGAACGCCATCGAGAACCTGGGCAGCATGGACGTGCTGTGCACCGACAAGACCGGCACCCTGACCAAGGGTGTGGTCCAGTTGGACGGCGCACTGGATGTCGAGGGTCAGCCCAGTGAGGCCGTGTTGCAACAGGCCTATCTCAACGCGCAACTGCAGACCGGCTTGGATAATCCGCTCGACCAGGCGGTTGTTACGGCCGCCGCCGGCGTGGACCTGTCGGACTGCGCCAAGCTGGATGAGATCCCCTATGACTTCGTGCGCAAGCGTCTGAGCATTGTGATCCGCAGTGCGGAGGGGGCGCCGCAGATGATCACCAAGGGGGCGTTGCAGAACGTGCTGGAGGTCTGCGACCGGGTCCAGCTTGGCGGCGGCCTGGAGCGCCTGACCGAGGAGCACCATCAGCACATCCAGCAGCGCTTCAGCGCCTGGAGCGAGCAGGGCTACCGCGTGCTGGGCGTTGCCCAGAAGGCGCTCCCGCCTGCCGGGCGGTACGCGCGCAGCGATGAGCAGGAAATGGTGTTCACCGGTTTTCTGCTGTTCTTCGATCCGCCGGAGGAGGGCGTGCGCAAGACCCTTAATGGACTGCGCCGGCTCGGCGTGCAGCTGAAGATCATCACCGGTGACAATCACCTGGTCGCCCGCCATGTGGCCGAAGCGGTGGGTATCAAGGTGAAACGCATCATTACCGGTGCCGAGCTTGTGGACATGAAGGATGAGGCCCTCTGGCACCTGGCGCCTCAGGTGACGCTGTTCGCCGAGGTGGATCCCAACCAGAAGGAACGCATCATCACTGCCCTGCAGAAGAGCGGGCACGTGGTGGGCTACCTGGGCGACGGCATCAACGATGCCCCGGCGCTGCATGCCGCAGACGTGGGGGTGTCGGTCGATCAGGCGGTGGACGTCGCCAAGGAGGCGGCGGATTTCGTGCTGCTGGAGCATGACCTCGAGGTGCTGCGCGCGGGCATCGATGAAGGCCGTCACGCCTTTGCCAATACGCTCAAGTACATCTTCATCACCACCAGTGCCAACTTCGGCAACATGGTCAGCATGGCGCTGGCCACCCTGTACCTGCCTTTTCTGCCGCTGCTGGCCAAGCAGATCCTGCTGAACAATCTGCTGTCCGATATCCCCGCCATGGGCATTGCCGGCGACAACGTGGATCGTGACTGGGAGCGCACGCCGCACCGCTGGGACATTCGCCTGATACGGAATTTCATGATCAGCTTCGGGCTGCTGAGCACCGTGTTCGATTTGCTCGCCTTCGGGGTGCTGTTGTACCTGGCGGGTGGTGTGGCCGAAGTGTTTCGTACCGGCTGGTTTGTCGAGTCCCTGGTCAGTGAGTTGCTCATCCTGTTCGTCATCAGGACCTACAAGCCGTTCTATAAGAGCAGGCCGGGACGGATCCTGATCATCAGCACCCTGGGCGTGGCAATCCTGGCGCTGCTGCTGCCTTACCTGCCCATCGGTGCGGTGTTCGACCTGGTGCCGCTGCCGCCTGTGGTGATGCTGGCCATGCTGGTCATCACAGCGGGGTATGTGCTGGCATCCGAGCTGGCCAAGCGCGCCTTCTACCGGCGCTTTGGCTGAATGGCGTCAGGCAGGTACCCGACATTGCACAAGCGATCCGAAGCGCATACCGGGCTGTCCCGACTCAGGGTCTGGTTTGTGGGCCTGCTGTTGCTCTCGGGCCTGATCGTGATGGTGAGCCATTACAGCGAGCTGGAGCATTTCGTCCGACTGCTGCGCGAAGCCAGGCCTGCGTGGTTGATCCTGGCCCTGGCGCTCCAGATCGCGACCTATGCCAGCGTTGCGGCGGTCTGGTTCATCGCGCTGCGCAATGCGGGACATCCGAGCGCATTCCTGCCGCTGGTGCCCTTGGGGATCGGCAAACTGTTTTCCGACCAAGCGGTGCCGAGTGTCGGCATGAGCGGCACGGCCTTCTTTATCGCTGCGCTGAGTCGGCGGGGTGTGCCGCCCCATCTGTGCATGGCCACGCTGTTGCTGAGCCTGGTGTCCTATTACGGCGCATACCTGCTGATGGCGCTGGTCAGTATCCTGTTGTTGTGGTTTTACCATGCCATCAACGCCTGGGTTATCGCGGTCGCGGCGATCTTTTGTGTCGTCGCGGCGGGTATCCCTGCTGCTGCGCTGCTGCTGAGGAAGGCGGGGAACAAGCCACTGCCGGGCCCGGTACTGAAGATCCCGGGCATGCGCAGCCTGCAGAATGCGATTGCCGACGCGCCTACGGAACTGTTGCGGCGTCCGATTCCGGTCATCAGCAGCACGCTGCTGCATGCGGCCGTGTTCGTGCTGGATGCGGCGACCTTGTGGATCATGTTGCAGGTGGTCGGTGTACAGGTCTCGTTTCTGGTGGCCTTGCCGAGTTTTGTGTTTGCCTCGATGGTCGCCACGGTGAGCCCGATACCGCTCGGACTCGGTACCTTCGAGGTGAGCAGCGTCAGCATGCTGGGCATGCTCGGTGTTCCCATCGAGGCGGCTTTGACGGCAACCCTGTTGTTGCGTGGCTTCACCCTTTGGCTGCCGATGCTGCCGGGCATGTGGTTGGCGCGGCGGGCGTTGCGCTGATTGTCGCGTACTGGCCGTGGGCCGCTTGAAGCGTTTTTGTTGATGGCGACCGAGACGCGTTGCGAACTATTGCGCTGACGCCGGTCGGCAGAGGCAGCGCAAGCATTTTTTGCAAGCTATCCTCGTCGGGCTATGCCCGTCCTTCACCGGACGGGCTTTTTTTTGCGCGGCTGGCTGGGGCGCGCATCAGGCTGTTCCGGTTGTCTTTGGGCATGCCGGGAGCGCCTTGCACTACCACGGTGCATTAATCCGGGCGGAAGGCCGGCCAATAGTCGCAGATTATCTGCAACTTATTGTTTTGCATTAGAGATTTCTAATTGGCATAGCTTCTGCAATGTCCTTGTCAGCAAACCTGGCGGTACAGGGGCGGGTCGACCCCCCGTCGCAACGTCGCCAGGTGATCGCGACCAACGCCGGCCGCGAACTACAGACAACGGTGACATTGCATCCCGGCTGGCGGGATGGGCGCCAAGCAACCAGATCGTGACTTCGAGGGCCAATGCCGAGATGAAAAAGCATAACCAGCCGTTCCACACCCAGCGTCGCAACTTCCTGAAGAAGACCGCCGCCGCGGTTGCCCTGTCGCTGGGCGCGACCCTGCTGGGCTTCGGTACCGCCAGCGCTGCCGTTGGTGAGCCGGAAAAGGAAGACCTGAAGTTCGGCTTCATCAAGCTGACCGACATGGCGCCGCTGGCCATCGCCTATGAAAAGGGCTACTTCGAGGACGAGGGCCTGTACGTCACCCTGGAGGCGCAGGCCAACTGGAAGGTGCTGCTCAACGGCGTCATCGACGGCCAGCTGGACGGCGCGCACATGCTGGCCGGCCAGCCGCTG
>Ga0272443_10005131_pt1 | contig 13713 bp, 7 predicted proteins | sample SSMAcet12_FD_193581 | JGI IMG/M metagenome (GOLD analysis project Ga0272443, IMG submission 193581) | Marine sediment archaeal communities from Little Sippewissett salt marsh, Falmouth, MA, United States - SSM-Acet-12 | ecosystem: Environmental > Aquatic > Marine > Wetlands > Sediment ...
ATTAAAAAATCATCTGGGAAATAGTCAAGAAAACAAAACGGTTTTTCTCCGGGATTTCTACCGTCGAAATGCATGGAATAGTTTTCAATTCCCTTGCAAAAGCCTGTTTCTTCGATCATCTCGATATCATATAAGGTTCTTTGTTTCAATCTGTGAGATTCAACCATCTCAAGATTAGGAAGCCAACCATCAAGTTCTGTTTTTATAGATTTAATCGCCCTTTCTTTTTTGTTTTCTGCAATAACAAAATGTTTTGCAGGGTATACAAAGATGTAATCCAGGGAATCTACTACTTCTCCTGTAATTTTATCAATTTCAAAAATTTTTTCGATTTCATCGCCAAATAGTTCAATTCTTACAATGTTATCATAATAACCAGGAATTATGTCAATTGTATCTCCCTTAACCCTGAATCGACCAGGTTTTAAATCAAAGTCATTTCGCTCGTATTGCATAGCAATAAATCCTTTGAGAATATCGTCACGTTCGACCTTAAATCCCCTTCTTAGCTCATATCCGAGACCAACGTAATCACTGGGATCACCGGCAGTGTAAATTACTGAAACAGAGCCAACAACAATTACATCTCTGCGGGACAGAATTGATGCGGTTGCAGATAGCCTCATCTGCTCGATTTTAGGATTGACATCGGCATCCTTTTCTATGTACTGATCCTTGGAGGGAATGTAGGATTCGGGTTGATAATAATCATAGTAGGAAACAAAATACTCGACTCTATTTTGGGGAAATAATTCTTTAAATTCACTAAAAAGCTGGGCGGCAAGCGTCTTGTTGTGTGCAAGAACCAAAGCGGGCCTTTGCATTTTCTCAATAATTTTGGCCATTACAAATGTCTTTCCGCTACCTGTAACTCCCAGTAAAGTCTGATATTGGTACTGATTTTTCAATCCTTTAACAAGCTTACTTATTGCTTGCGGTTGAGATCCCTTTGGTTTGAGGTCTGTAACAAGCTTAAATCTATCTACGAGATCAACTCCTTTTTTCTTAATAACCGATTATATTTAATGGCAAATCGATGAGCTTCATCTCTAATTTCTTGTATGAAATGCAGTGCCTTATCCTTGCGTGATAATCTTAATGGAGGCATTTTACCTGGAAAATAGATTTCTTCAAAATGTTTCGCAATGGAAATAATAGGAATTTTCAAGCCAAGATTTTTTAATTCATTAAGGGCAAAATTTAGCTGACCTCGCCCGCCGTCAATTATTATAAGCTGCGGAAGCTCGGCATCATCGTTTTTCAGTCTATAATAACGTCTTCTTACAACTTCTGCAATTGCTGCAAAATCATCAATTCCGTCAACACTTCTTATTCGGAAACGTCGGTAATTGTTTTTATCGGGTTTTCCATTACGGAACTGTACCATTGAACCTACTGTGGAACTTCCTGAAAGATGAGAGATGTCAAAACATTCAATTATTGAGGGGTCTTCATGAAGTTTTAGCCTCTTTTTTAATGTTTCAACCTTATTGATGTCAGCAAAAAAACTGAGTTCAATATTTTTAAGAACAAGATCTAATAGTTGTTTTTTTTCTCCTCTAATTGGTTTTGTTATTTTTGCCTTAGCACCTTTTTTATTTTCTAGAAACAAATGAAGCGAATCCTCAATAGGCTCAGGTACAATAATTTCCTTTGGAACAGGATTGTCTGAATAGTATTGCAAAATAAATTCCTCAAAAAATCCTTCGTAATAGTCGAAAATAAACTCGATTTTGTTGGATAATGTTCCCTTGTATATGTTGAAAAGAATCAAATACACTTTTTCATTTTTTATTTCATAGTTAATAATGTCTTCATTGAATTTTTTCTCTCTTTGCACATTCTGACGTTCGGTTAAATGCTTTATCGCTTCCAGTTCATTTCGAATTTTTAGAGCTTTTTCAAACTGTTGACGAGAAGAATAATTATTCATTTCTTGATTCATTTCAGCGATTAATTCTTTTGTTTTTCCTGATAGCACCATTTTTACCTTCGCAATTTTTCTTCTGTATTCCCTTTCATCAATTTTTCCGATACAAGGTGCATCACAGAGATGAATATGATATCTCAAACACGGTTTCTTTGGCATTTTTTTGCAGGTTCTAAGAGTAAAAGTTTTTTTCAAAAAATGTAAAACATAATCCCGTTCATGGGCCGAGACAAATGGACCATAGAATTTACCCTCCCCGATTTTTCTTCTCGCAATTAGTACACGTGGAAATGTTTCATGAGTCAATCTAATGTAGGAATGACTTTTGGCATCCTTTAATCTGATATTATACTTAGGTTGATGTTTTTTTATTAAAGTGTTTTCTAAAATTAAAGCTTCTATTTCATTACTTGTAACAACAAAATCAACTGATTCAATGTGGCTTATCATACTTTGCGTTTTTATATCTAAATCATGTTTTTGAAAATAAGACCTTACTCTCTTTTTTAGGTTTTTTGCCTTGCCCACATATATAATCCTTTTTTTATCGTCTTTGAAAAGATAACATCCAGGATCAGCGGGGAGCGTATTTACGTCAAACATATTTTCTTACCTTTCGGTAGCACAGATTTTAAGATATGTCCAGTGTAGCTTCTTGGATTTTTCGCGACTTTTTCAGGTGTTCCAAAAGCAACTATTTCTCCACCCATATCACCACCCTCAGGACCCAAATCTATAATGTGGTCTGCAGACTTGATCATCTCTAGGTTGTGCTCTATTACAACTACAGTGTTTCCTTTATCTACAAGATTATTCAGCACATCAATTAATTTTTTTACATCATGAAAATGCAGACCCGTTGTGGGTTCATCTAGCAAATATATCGTTCTGCCAGTGCCTTTTTTAGAAAGTTCACGTGTAAGTTTAATTCGCTGTGCTTCACCACCAGACAATGTAGTTGAACTCTGTCCTAACTTTATGTAGTCAAGACCAACTTGGGAGAGGGTTTCAAGTTTTCTTTTTATGTAAGGAATATTTTTGAATATTTCAAGGGCTTCCTCTACACTCATTTCCAAGACATCAGCAATACTTTTTCCCTTGTAATGGACTTCTAATGTATCTTTGTTGTATCTTTTTCCTTTACACTCTTCGCATTCTATGTATATGTCTGGTAAGAAATTCATTTCGATTTTAATCAACCCGTCACCTTGACACGTCTCACAACGACCGCCCTTCACATTAAATGAAAATCTGCCGGGTCTGTAACCACGACGTTTTGCCTCGGGTGTTTTTGCAAATAGCTTACGAATTTCATCAAAAACCTTTGTGTAAGTTGCAGGATTACTGCGCGGTGTTTTGCCAATGGGGCTTTGATCTATAATAATGACCTTATCAATTCTCTCATCAAATTCTATGGCTTCATATTTACCCGGATTTGATCTTGAATCGTGAAGTTTTTTCATCAAACCCTTGTACAAAATATCATAAATTAGTGTTGATTTTCCACTGCCAGAAAGACCCGTAATTAAGGTAAGTATTCCAATCGGAATGTCTACATCAATGTTTTTCAGATTATGTTCACTACATCCATAGATATGAACAAATTTTTCTGATTTTCTCCTGAAATCCGGAAGTGGAATGTCCAACTTACCTGAGAGATATTTTCCTGTAAGGGAGGCCGGATGGTTTTCAATTTCGTCAGGGGTGCCTTCTGCAACAATCTTGCCACCATGAAGACCTGCCCCCGGTCCCATATCAACTACATAATCAGCACTTCTGATTGTTTCCTCGTCATGTTCAACTATTATTAACGTGTTTCCAAGATCTCGAAGTCTGTTTAGAGTGTTGATCAATTTTTTATTATCTCTTTGATGTAAACCAATAGAAGGTTCGTCCAAAATATATAAAACACCTGTTAAATTTGAACCTATTTGAGTTGCGAGTCTTATACGTTGGGCCTCGCCGCCAGAAAGCGTTCCCGCGCTTCTTGATAGTGTTAGATAATTTAGACCAACCTTGTCAAGAAAATCCAGACGGGACCGTATTTCCTTTAGGATTTGCCAGGCTATTTCCTCCTGCTTCTTTGTTAAAATCATTGTTTTAAAAAAAACAATACACTCCTTAATTGACATATCTGCAACATCTATGATTGACTTATCAGCAACCTTAACAGACAAAACCTTGGATTTTAGCCTTTTACCACGACATTCAGGACAGGGGGAAATTCGCATAAATCTTTCCAATTCCCTTCTACGATATTCGGATTCGGTTTGTTTGTACAAACGTTCTGATTGAGGTATAAGCCCCTCCCAGGAACCGCGCCCAGACCATTGAGAGTCACCGTTTTTGGCAACCATATTAAATTTAATTTTCTCGTGAGAACCGTACATTAATTTTTGGTATTGATCCTCCGTTAAATCTTTTATTGGAGTAAACAAATCAAATTCGTAATGTTTGGCTAGCGCACCCAAAAAATTTACTCTCCAACCATCAAGCGCATTTCTATATAATTTTATTGCACCATCGGCAATGCAAAGATCTTTGTTTGGGATCATTAAATCAGGGTCAAAATCCATACGTATGCCCAGGCCGTGACAGATAGGACAGGCACCGAACGGGCTGTTGAAAGAAAACATTCTAGGTTGTAATTCCTCGAAAACCATCCCACAAATTGGGCAAGCCATTTTTGCAGAATATAACTTCTCTTTACCCTGATTATCTAAAATTATTACTAGTCCGTCAGATTTTTTTAATGCACTTTCACAAGCCTCTCTGAGTCTGGAAGCATCGCTAATTTTTACTCTATCTATTACGATTTCTATATCATGCTTTTTGTACCTATCTAAATTTATTGTTTCATCAGTTCTATAAATAGCTTTGTTGACACGTACGCGCGTATATCCTTCCTTAAATAAATCTTTGAAAAGTTGTTCGTAAGTTCCCTTTTTTTGACGAATTATTGGTGCAAGAACCGTAATCATTCCGCCGAAGTCATTGATAATTTTATTTGCAATTTTCTGTGGAGATTGAGATTCAATTTTTACAAAGTGTTCTGGGCAGTATGGAACTCCAACTCTAGCAAATAGCAATCTAAGATAATCGTAAATTTCAGTAATTGTACCTACAGTACTCCGGGGGTTTTTACTGGTAGTTTTCTGTTCTATTGATATTGCTGGGGATAATCCTTCTATGCTATCGACATCCGGTTTATTCATCAAACCGAGAAACTGGCGAGCATATGCAGAAAGCGACTCTACATACCTTCTTTGTCCTTCGGCATATATTGTATCAAATGCAAGCGTTGATTTTCCAGAACCAGAAAGGCCGGTTATCACAATAAATTTATTTCTTGGAAGCTCTAAGTTAATATTTTTCAGATTGTGTTCACGAGCTCCTGTTATAGTTAAATTTTTCAAATTAGCCCCCTTAGAATGTCAAAGCTATTTTCTACAAGTTTTATAAATTTCTCTATTACATGTATAGGTTATATTCAAATGTTTTGTTAATAAAATTAAAGTAGGATGACTTAAAGTATTAATAGTGAAAGAAAAAAAGAAGGTCATTAAGAATAATTAAAGTGTTGGAAGTTCCGATAATGCTTTTGTAATTAATTCTTCGGGATGAGCGTAATCTTTCATTTGATTATTTTTATAGCAATCGTAAGCACCAAGATCAAAATGTCCGTGACCACTATTTGCAAACACAATGGTTTTTGCTTCATTGTTGTTTTTGCACATCAATGCAAAATCAATTGTAGCTTTTACTGCATGAGCTGCTTCCGGTGCTACGACAAACCCCTCTGTTTTTGCAAATAATTTTGCAGCATCGAATACCTCGTTTTGATAATAAGCTACCGCTTCCATGTAACCTTCTTTTGTGAGTTTGCTCAATAAAGGAGAATCCCCATGGTACCGCAATCCGCCTGCATGGATTGCCGCTGGAATAAAGTTATGCCCTAGGGTATACATTTTCAATAACGGTGTCAAACCAACGCTATCTCCAAAATCGTAACGATAATCGCCCTTTGTAAGTGTGGGACAGGCCAGAGGTTCAACAGATACAACCTTTAGATCTGGTTTTTCACCAATAATTTTGTCTCTTACAAAAGGAAAAGAGGCACCAGCAAAATTACTTCCTCCACCAACACAGCCAACAACGTAATCAGGATATTCATCAATTTGCTCAAATTGTTGCTTTAATTCTTGACCTATAACTGTTTGATGCAGTACTACGTGATTTAATACAGAGCCCAGAGCATAGTTTGTATCATCATGTGTTGCTGCATCCTCAACCGCCTCGCTAATAGCAATTCCAAGACTCCCATCTGTATTTGGATCCTTTTCTGAAATTTCCCTTCCAACATTTGTTAACTTTGTTGGACTGGGATATACTTCTGCTCCCCAATTTTCCATAAGAATTCTTCTATAAGGCTTCTGATCGTAGCTGCATTTAACCATGTAAACTCGACACTTAATATCAAAAATTTGTGTGCTAAAAGCAAGGGCGGATCCCCATTGTCCTGCACCTGTTTCTGTGACAATGCGTTCTAATCCTTCCTTCATATTATAATAAACCTGAGCTATAGCAGAATTGGGTTTGTGACTTCCCGGGGGACTGACTCCTTCCCATTTAAAATAGATTTTAGCAGGTGTTTTTAGTGCCTTTTCAAGCCGTTCTGCTCTGTAAAGTGGTGTAGGTCTCCAAATTCTGTAAATATCTCTTATTTCTTCAGGAATAGTTATGTATCTTTCTTGGCTAACTTCCTGTTTTATTAATCCCATTGGAAATATGAGCTTGAGATCGTCAGGACCAACTGGCTCATGTGTTTTGGGGTTTAAAGGTGGATCTAACGGTGTCTTAAAATCGGCCTGAACATTATACCATTGCTTGGGAATGTCGTTTTCATCTAACAAAATTTTTTTCATGATTAATCCTCACCAGCCTATCAATATGCCATACGTTAATACAAATTTAAATGTTTTCAGAAAATTCTATTTTAGACAGCATTCGGTAATTTTTTGACATGTATTAAAATTAATTATTAGAAAAATTAATTAGTGTGTGCAGGTATCTATGCATGCGGATGGGATGAATTTAAAAAAGATGCTAGTAACGTCATTGGTTTTCTTATTCTTCTGTTGCAATTTCATTCAAATGGATATAAGTAACTATAAAGCTGCATCTCCACTGCCAAAATTCTATGTAGATGATGATTACAATGCTTCTACTCCTGGTTGGCATACAGATCATTTTGATAAAATTCAAGATGCAATAGATAATGCATCATCAGGAGACAGGATCATAGTATACGAGGGATTGTATAAAGAAAACCTTATGATAAATAAATCCGTTGATATCTTCGGAGAGGACAAGGAGGATACCATCATCGATGGTGGAAATACTGAAAATGTAATTACAATAAATAGCAACAATGTCGATATTTCCACATTTACAATTCGAAATGGCGGCAAGGGAGAAAAAAATGCAGCAGTAAAGATCAACGCCGATTCATGTAAGATAGTTGATAATATAATACACGGTGGAATGCACGGAATTTTTATTGAAAATTCTGATGGCAATACCATTGCTTATAATAGTATTTACAATAATCGTAATGGGACTTTTTTATATTCTTCCGATTCAAATACAATTCATTTCAACGATATTTATGGAAACTACCAAAATGGGATTTTGCTAAACGAAACCTGTGATAGCAACGAAATTTCAGGCAACATAATTTATGATAATAACTATAATGGTATTTATTTTCACGATCATTGTACGAAAAACGAGGTAGTAAACAACACGATTTATGAAAATGCAAATACCGGCATTAGAATCGAAAATTCCAGTTTGAATGATAAGATTAAAACCAATATAATCCGCGATAATGATCATTATGGGATATTGATTGTTGGTTCGAAAAATGCAGCTCTAGAAAACTATATCTCGGGTAATGGAAAACACGGCATTTTACTTCTTGCTGACGATCAGACAAATATTACAAAAAATGTTGTATATAACAACACTCTTGATGGAATCAAACTTCAAAATTCAACTGAGGACAATATATCTGGAAACTACATATATGGCAATCTACAGTACGGTCTTTTTATTAACTATTATTCCGTAGATAACATTATCTACAATAATGCATTCGAGAACAATTTTGGGAATGCCCGCGATATAAGTTTGAATGAAAACATATGGTATTTAACTAAAACAAACGGCTCAAATGTAATTAATGGGCCATATATTGCAGGAAATTTCTGGGATGATTATACTGGAACAGATGAAGATGGTGATGGTATTGGAGAATCATCATATGTAATCGATGGTGGGGGAAGCGAGGATAAATACCCAATACTGTATCGCAAACCTATAGCAAAAACAAGCGGCCCATATTATGGTTCAACTGGAGAAAATATTGCTTTTGACGGTTCGAAAAGTACCAGCCCTGATGGTGAAATTATTTATTATTCATGGGAATTTGGTGATGACTCAGCAGGACTAGGTATAACTACAACCCACAACTATTCTATTGCGGGAAATTATACTCTAACATTAACTGTAGAAAATGACCTTGGAGGAACCAATTCACAAACAACTTATGTAATAATAACAAAAGATACAGAACCACCGACTATAACAGTGGATCAACATGGCGCATCTTCTGGCACCCTATCTAATCTATACACGATTAGCGCAACAGTTATTGATAATGTTGAAGTGGCAAGTGTTACAATCGAATATTGGTATGAGAATGATAACACAAGCGAACATATTGCAGCTGAAATGAATGACAAGGGAAACGGTTACTACGAAAAAGTTATCGTACCAGATAAAACTGTAAATAGAATATTCTGTATATTATTTGCAAAGGACGTATCGGGAAATGAAAACGATACGAGATCGCCAATTCCGATATTTACTACCAAATCAAGAATCAATGTTTCAGAAAAACTTAATTTAGATGGATCCAAAAGCTTCGATCTTGACGGCATAATTAAATCTTATAAGTGGGATTTTGGCGACGGAACTTCTGCAAATGGGTCAATACAGACACACGTATATGCTGCCGATGGAAACTACACTCTAAGTCTTACAGTTACTGATGATGAAGGTAAAACCGGGGTAAAGTATCATAAAATTGATGTACGCCCACTGTCACCATTGAAGTCATCAGCCAGTGTTTTATATCAAATTAATAATAACTCGGTGTTAAATGTAAATCTTACCAAAAATTTTCTCTGCTATGATCTAAATAGCGATGGCATCTATGACACATTTTATGATCCAAATGAAATATTGATACCGGTTCATTCTTCGGTTGATGTAAACGGCAATGAAGTCTTTTTGTTATCTGTAGACGATCAATACATACCCAAGTTTTTCTGGTGTCCTGAAAAAGATTACATCTCTATGATTGAGTATGAAAAGGCAACATTTACTCCAAATTCTATAAGTGTAGATGAACTTAATGAAAGAGCTACTATTACTGTAAATGTTGGTAAGACTAATTGGGTTTACATTGAGTTGGATGATTCAACATATCCAAATTCACCAGTCACTGTAAAAGCTGGAAGTAGAACAATTTCACCAGAAAAAATTTGGCGTACAGACGGAAAAATTTTCGTTCTTGATGATGCAGTCTCATCCTGTTATTTTATTTTTGAAGATATCTTTCCAAAAGTAGGATCGCCTACATTTTCTCCTGTCGATGGGGCGATAATTGACGGAGATAGTAAATCAATAACGATTACCTATAATGTTGAAGTAAATATAACAGCTGCAGTTTTTCATAATGTTAACATTTTAAATGAAATCAGAACTGAAGACAATAAGGTTTTTACCTACACTCCTCCCGGATATTGGGAGAACGGAACTTATGTTCTTGAGATAGAGGCCACAGCACGAAAAGGTGAAAGTAAGGACCAATCTAGCGTAGTATATTTTTACTTTAAATACGAGGAGCCTCCACAGAAAAGTTTTCTTGAAAAATATTGGATGTTGATAATTGCAATAATGGGGGCAGCAGGAGCAGCTGTTTATGTACTTTGCCGCCTAGGAAAAATTTCCTTCGATCATTTCATATACATTAAAAAATGGAAAATTCTGCCATTTTTTAAAACAATTATCGTTGGCCCGGTAAGCGTAACTGTTGATAGAGAAAATGTAAATAAAGCTGAATTTTACGTTGACGGCCAGCTTAAAGACACAGTTACCGATCCACCATATTTCTGGCAATGGAGAGAAAAGGCATACCGTAAGCACAAATTAGAGGCAAAGGTATACGACGATCAGGGAAAAAGTATTTCAAGTGGGGAGATGACGTTTTATATTCTTAACCCATTTAGCAAAAAAGAATAGTGTTTTTATAATTAAGTAAATTTATTTGCCGGGTAGAATTCCCTTTATTTTACCAAAAATACCTGAACTTTCAGATTCGCTTTCACCTTCACCTTTTCTTGGAATTATTTTTGTAAAAATTCCAGTTATTTTACCAACAATACCCTTTGGGGCACTTTCTTCCTCAGAAGATGATTTTGATTTATTTTTAATAATCGAGACGATGTGCTTGATTAAATTCTGCTGGTCGGGATTTGGAATATTGAATCCTACAAGATTTCCACTATTATCAATTTTTAATGTAAATGTAGCTCGTGGCAAAAATGGATCTTCCTCAGGTATTCTTAAAACCTTTTTCTTTAAAAAAACTCTAGCTTCCTTCAGATGCAATTTTGCGGATAATTTTTCGGAGAAGAATTGCTTCATTTTCTTTTCAATGGTTTCAGATTCTAGAAGTTCCTCTGGTATTTCAGGTAAAGGAACGATTGGTAAAGGTTGCTCAATAGGAATTTGTTTGGAAATTTCAGGCTCGTTAAACTCTCCGATGCCAAGTTCCTGTTGAATGTCTAGAACATCTTCTGCAACTTCGAATTCCTTAATATTCGTCTCTAATTCTTTTATATCCTGCAGTAATCCAACTATTTCAAAGTGCGATTTTGCACCTAGAGCATCCCCATCATGATTGGTTTGTTCCAATCTTTCCCTCACAATTAACTGTTAAGATTCAAATCTAAAACGATTACTAGTAAATAAACTATACGTTTTTAATTGTATTAAAAGCAATTCTGGAATTACTCGTTACTTGTCTACTCAACAAGATTAACAATATTTCTCATTGGAAGAGGGGCTTGTAAATATATTGATCTTTCTATTCCAGTTGAAGGAAATAAAGTAGCCAAAATCTCGTCTCCCTTCTTCATGTGATATTCTTGAGGAAGATTAATAATAATATATGCAACATCAGAATTTTTATTAAAAGTGTTAAAGTCTTTTATTGAATTATCCTTGTCGTAAATAACTATCAATCCAAAAGATAAATCTGAAAGATCTTCCCAAAGATAATGTTCGAAAAGTGGATTTGACCCAATTTTGTCCACTTTATAATCATATGAAAGAAAGTGTAAGGAATCTTGACTGGAAAATTTGATTTTTAAAGAGGATATATCTATTTCCTGAGAAATAAGCGGTGTAATCATTACGGCTATTTTTTCAATACGTTGCTGGGGTGGTTCCCCATAATACTTACCAATAACATCTTTAATCTGGATGTATGTCGTAATTTCATCAACGGCATTATCGACAATTTCCTGTATTTCTTCTTCTGAGAGATTTTCATTACTACTTATTGTTATGAGCGATGCTGCAGTTACCCCAATTAAAAGTGCACTTAAGAGAAGAATAATTGCTATTAAGCCGACACTCCCCTTTTGTTTTCTCTTAGACATTAAACTAATCAGGTAAAATTCGGGTTAAAAATTATATAAGTCTTATTATACAATTAATACCATCTTATGTAATTATATTAAAAAATGTATTAATGAATTTTACAATTTTTTATGACTCTTTCTAAGGGTCTAATAATAAAAAGCTAATTTTTCAGTTTGTCAATTTTCCATTTCTTGCCTTTTTTCACTTTGTTTTTCTCTCGGGCAAGCTTTAAATAGTGTTAATTGAAAACAGTTATCGTGGTAATATTTACCATGCATGGAATGTGCATGGGAAACGAACCGAAAAGAAGGTGAGAAAAGAAATGGAAAGAAAGTATGTAGAAAGGTTGGTTGGAAAATACTGTAAGATTGTAACCAAAGAACCTGGAGAGAAAAGAGCAAGTGTTGTTACAGGCATCCTTGAAAATTTAGACGTAGAAGATGGTTTTGTTATAATAAATTCAGAACAAGGATTGGGGTGCCTGAAAATTGATACCATAGTGGCAATTAAGCCAAAGCCCCAAACTCCAAAACACCAAATCAGAAGTTTAAAGCAAGAAGATGAAGGTTCAATTGGGATTGGGACATTAATTGTTTTCATTGCTATGATTCTTGTTGCAGCTGTTGCCGCAACTGTTATTATTCAAACCAGCGAAACACTTCAAAATAGAGCATATGCAGTTGGAACACAAACCATTCGTGAAGTTTCAAGTGGAATGCAAATTGTCGACATTACTGGATACGCTGATGACAACAAAACAAAAATTGAATATCTTGCCATTACTATAAAACCAAGAGCAGGATCATATGATCTAGACCTTAATGAAACCATGATATATATTGAACATGATAATCTATCAGTTCTTTCGCTAGATTTTCAAAATGGAAATCAAACTATCACAAATTCAGTTAGCAGTGATGGAATTTTTCACACTTTAAATCACTCATGCCTTACATCAACTAATTACGGCATCATAGCTATAAGAGATTCTGATAATTCAATAGTTAATAATCATGGAATCAGTAGAAACGATCTTGCTATAATAATAGTGAATCTAAGTGCTATACTATCAACAAATGGTGGTCTTGAACCTAGTAACGAAATAACTGGAAGATTGGTACCAGAAGTTGGATCATCTGGTATATTTTTAGTGAGTGCACCAAATGCATTTACTTATAAAGTTGTAGAATTATAAAAGAAAAGAATAAGGAAAAAAATCCTTTTTCCTTTTTTTATTTTATTTTTAATAAGTCTTCAAACCCTAATAACTGAATTAATATCTATAATGGTTGGATTTGTAAGGCCCATCAATTTTTACACCGATATAGTCCGCCTGTTTTTTTGTAAGGGTAGTTAATTTAACAGATAGTTTTTCAAGATGCAATCTGGCTACTTCTTCATCAAGAATTTTTGGAAGCATATAAACCCCAATTTCGTGATCTTTGGACCAAAGTTCAATTTGGGCAAGAACCTGGTTTGTAAATGAGTTACTCATCACAAAACTTGGGTGACCTGTTGCACAACCAAGATTAACCAATCTTCCTTCAGCAAGTAAGAAAATCTCACGACCATCAGGAAAAACATATTTATCAACTTGAGGCTTGATATTAACCTTTTTAACACCAGGTATTTTTTCAAGTTCAGCCACTTGGATTTCATTATCAAAATGACCAATATTACACACAATTGCCTGGTCTTTCATATTTTTCATATGATTGGCGGTGATTACTTCGCAATTCCCGGTGGCTGTTACATATATATTCCCCTCGGAAAGACAGTCCTCTAAAGGTTTTACTTCGTAACCCTCCATGACTGCCTGAAGTGCACATATGGGGTCAATTTCAGTAACAATAACCCTTGCTCCAAAACCACGCATGGATTGACAGCACCCTTTTCCAACATCTCCATACCCACAGACTACAACCGTTTTACCTGCGACCATTACATCTGTTGCTCTTTTTATTCCATCTGCAAGGCTTTCTCTACACCCATATAAGTTATCAAAT
>Ga0272443_10005133_pt1 | contig 13710 bp, 13 predicted proteins | sample SSMAcet12_FD_193581 | JGI IMG/M metagenome (GOLD analysis project Ga0272443, IMG submission 193581) | Marine sediment archaeal communities from Little Sippewissett salt marsh, Falmouth, MA, United States - SSM-Acet-12 | ecosystem: Environmental > Aquatic > Marine > Wetlands > Sediment ...
GCTCGGCATCGGCGGATTGATCCGCGCGTACGGCGATGCGACGCAGGCGGCGCTCGACGACGCTCGGTTCGTCGTCCGCCGCGTGGCCGTCGAGCTGTTGATCCGCTTCCCGGCTGACGTAAACTCGGGAGTAATGGCGACGATCCATCGGTGCGGAGTGGAGGTCCGGGACGTGCGGTTCGACGCGGCGGGGGAGGTCCGTGTCGCCGTTGCGCCCAGCCGGGCCGCGGCGTTCCGCGCAGCGATCCGCGACGCGACCGGCGCCCGCGCCACGACGGAGGTGCTCGGATGATCGATTCGCTGACCGGAGAGGTCGTCCGCATCGGTCCCGACTTCGCCGTACTCGACACCGGTGGCATCGCCTACCGTGCTGCAGCCACGGCGGCGGCCCTCCACGAGCTGCAGGTGGGACACGAGGCGCTCCTGTACACGCATCTCATCGTGCGCGACGACTCGATGCAGCTGTACGGCTTCGCCTCGCCGGACGAGCGCGAGGTATTCTGCCAGCTCCTCACGGTCGGCCAAGTGGGCCCGAAACTCGCACTACAGATCCTCTCGGCATTGCCGTTCGAGGAGCTGATCGACGCGGTCTCGGCAAGCGACGTCGAGCGACTGACGCAAATCAAAGGGGTCGGGAAGAAGACCGCCGAGCGAATCCTGGTCGACCTACGCGACAAGCTCGGCGCCGCGGACGCAAGGGCTCCGCGGGAGTTCCTCCTTTCGGCGGCCGAGGAGACCGCTCTACGAGCGCTGACGGCCCGGCTCGGATTCTCCCCCCGCGAAGCGCGCGAAGCGGTCCAGCGGCTGCACGGCCGCGGCCTCACGCCCGAGGAGATCGTGCGCGGTGCGCTGGAATTCCTCGGCAGTCGCGGATGAGGTTATTGGGCATCGATTACGGTCGGCGGCGGATCGGACTGGCGCTCAGCGATGAATCGGGGATCCTCGCGAGTCCGCTCCCGACGTATGTCCGCGGCCGAACGGAGGATCGGGACATCGCCGTCCTGGTCAGATTGATCAACAAGCACGGCGCGGCAAACATCGTCATCGGTCTCCCGCTCAACATGGACGGGTCGCGGGGCGAGATGGCACGTGAGGTCGAGGCGTTCGCCGATCGGCTCCGACAGCGAACCGGGCTCAAGGTCGAGCAGTTCGACGAGCGTCTGACCAGCAGCGAAGCGGATCGCGTCTTGCTCGAAGCGGACCTATCGCGCCGTCGAAGAAAGGAGCTTCGAGACAGCCTGTCCGCAGTACTGATCCTTCAAGGCTATCTCGACAGGCGGAACTCCTCGGAGTAGTACGCCGGGATCGGAGGGCGGGTCGGCTACCCGCGCTTTTCTTCCCGCTTGAGGAATTCGAGTATCGCCTCGACCACCAGGTAGTTCACCGAGCGGTCCTTCGCCTCGGCCAACTTCAGCAACCGCTCAACCGGCTGCTGATCGATCTTGCTCTTCGGCACGTAGATCGAGATCTTGTCCAGAAGCTGCTTCGGCACGAGACATCCCCCTTTTCGATGGCGTTGTAAATTGTATTGTAGCAGCCTTTGTTAGAGAGGGCAAGGGAGAATCGAGCGCACCTACGTTCGGATCTTGGCCGATTGCTCCAGATACGCCTCGATGAAGTCGCTGAGATCCCCATCGAGCACGGCGTCGACGTTCCCCGTCTCGTGCATCGTCCGGTGGTCCTTCACCATCCGGTACGGATGGAGAACGTACGAGCGGATCTGACTGCCCCACTCGTTCTCCTTCAGCTCGCCCTGGATCTCTTCCAGCTTCTCCGCCTGCTGCCGCAGCAGAAGCTCGTTGAGTCGTGCGCGAAGGACCCGCATCGCGTTCTCTTTATTCTGGTGCTGACTTCGTTCGTTCTGGCACGAAACGACAACTCCCGTCGGGACGTGCGTGATCCGGACGGCCGAATCGGTCACATTGACGTGCTGTCCGCCGGCTCCGGACGAGCGATACGTGTCGATGCGAAGATCCTTAGGATCGATCTCCAGGACGGCCTCTTCCACCTCCGGGACGACCGAAACGGCGGCGAACGACGTATGCCTGCGGTGAGCGGAGTCGAACGGGGAGAGGCGGACCAGACGGTGGACGCCCTTCTCCCCGCGCAGGTGTCCGAACGCGTACCTTCCCTTCACTTCCAGGGTCGCGCTGCGGACCCCGGCCGCCTCGCCGGCGCTCGCTTCGAGGAGGGCGGCCTTGAACCCCTCCCGTTCGCAGAACCGTCCGTACATCCGCAGCAGCATCTCGGCCCAATCCTGTGAATCGGTACCGCCTGCCCCCGCGTTGATCGACAGATAGCAGTCCCCGAGGTCGTACTCACCGGAGAATGCGAGTTCGATTCGCAGCTGCTGCACGCGCGAATCGAGCGCGGTCAGCCGCTCATCGAGCTCGTCCAGTTCGGCGGCGTCCTCGGCCTCGACGGCCATGCGGTGCAACAGCTCGATCTCCTCGAGTTCGTTCGCCACGTCGTGATACGGGGTGAGCTTCGATCGGGCGCGCTCGACTTGCTGCGAGACGCTCCTCGCGCGATCCCGCTCCTCCCAGAACCCGGGCCGCGCCATCTCCGCCTCGAGACGCTCAATCTCCTTTCGGAGCCCCGCTGGGTCAAAGGGAATCACCGATCCTCTGCACCAGGTCCTTCAGCCTTGCGATTCGCTCTTCGTGCATTGTCCACCCTCCACGACGCGCCTTCGATCCGATCCTTTATAGGGGAATCGGCGGCCGACCTCAACCGGCCTCCGGCCCCGCGGCGTGGTTGACACCGGGAATCGACCTCACTACGATCCGGACTCTGGGAGGACGTCGGAATGCGGAAGACAGTTCACATTGTCGGGGGAGGGATCGCCGGGCTCTCCGCCGGCTGCTATGCCCAGATGAACGGCTATCGCAGCCGCATTTTCGAGATGCACGCACTCCCCGGCGGCCTTTGCACGGCGTGGCGGCGCGACGGCTACACAATCGACGGCTGCATCCATTGGCTCGTCGGCTCGTCGCCAACGAGCCGCTTCTACCGGCTGTGGCAGGAGGTAGGAGCGGTACCGAACCAGCCGATCCACGATTGCGACGTGTTCGTGCGCATCGAAGGCAGCTCCGGCGAGGTGCTTACGTTCTATACCGACATCGATCGGCTGGCCGGTCACTTGGTCGAGATTGCGCCGGAGGATCGTGACGTTCTCCGCGAATGGACCCACGCGCTGCACCGCCTCGCTCGGCTCGATCTGCCGATCGAGCGGGCACCCGAGCTGACCGGTCCGATCGGGAAGCTCGCCAGCACGGTCAAGCTCCTGCCCCACGTCGGTGTCTTCCGTCGGTGGACCGGAACAACCGTCCGCCAATTCGCCGGGGATCTCGACAACCCGTTCCTACGGGAGGCGTTCCCGCTGGCATTTGACCTCCCGGAGTTCCCGATGATCGCGATGATGATGACCCTTGCCTGGCTGCACAATCGAGCCGCGGGGTACCCGATCGGGGGCTCCCTCCCGTTCGCACGAGCGATCGAGCAACGATATCTTGACCTGGGCGGGGCAATCGACTGCGGGGCCAAGGTCGAGGAGATCCTCGTCGAGGAGAACCGAGCGGTCGGGGTTCGACTCGTCGATGGGACAGAACATCGGTCCGACCTCGTGATCTCGGCGGCCGACGGACACGAAACGATCTTCGATCTTCTCGGCGGCCGCTACTGCGACGATACCATCCGAGAATACTACGAGCAACTACCGACCTTCCCGCCGCTGCTCTTCGTCGGGATCGGCGTGGGCCAGCCCATCCCCGGGTTTCCGGACGCGGTCTCGGGAATCAGCTTCCCCCTCCCCGATCCAATCTGCATCGACGGACGGAAGCTGGCCCGGCTGTCCGTTCAAGCGAACACGTCCGATCCTTCGCTCGCCCCGCCCGGGAAGAGTGTCCTGACGGTGATGATCCCATCGAGCTTTGAGCGCTGGCGGAGCCTCCGCGAGCGCCCCGAGGAGTACCGAATTCAGAAGGAGGCCGTCGCATCCGAGGTCCTCCGCGGCCTCGACCAGCGTTTTCCCGAGCTGTCGGACCGCGTCGAGATGATCGACGTCGCCACGCCGACGACCTGGCACCGGTACACGGGGAACTGGCGAGGAAGCTTCGAGGGATGGCTGCCGACGCCGAAGACGTTCAACCTGAGGATGAGCAAGACACTGCCCGGCCTGTACGACTTCTACATGATCGGACAGTGGGTTCAACCGGGGGGAGGCCTTCCCTCCGCGGCGCTCTCGGCCCGCCATGCCGTCCAGCTGATCTGCAAGGAGGACAGCAAGCGGTTCAAGACGAGCGTCCCGCCGGTGCGCGACGGTTGAATCGAACCAGGGAGAGGGGCAGAATGCCAGACGAAAGGTTCCGGACCGAAGAGCTGACAATCAGCGGCGAGCGGCTCGTCGCCACGGTCAAGGAGCTCATCCGCCAGGGGAACGTCCGCCGGGTCAGCGTTCGCAACAGCGCCGGGGAGACCCTCTTCGACCTTCCGCTCACGCTCGGCGTCGTCGGTGCGCTTCTCCTCCCGACCGTCGCGGCACTCGGTGTCGTAGCCGCTCTGGTCACGGAGTGCACTCTCGTCGTGGAGCGAATCGTCGAGTAGCCGTCTCCAAGCCGGATCGCACCCCGGCCCCGCGGGGCACCGAGACGCGTCCATCGCCCCGAGTTGTCCCCATCCCGGTCGGAATGCTAGGTTGACACATCACGACGTCTTCAATGTAGGAGGAGGGTCCCCGTGCGAAACGACCGGGTGATTCCGAGCGGCCTCCGCCGGACAATCGTCGGATGGATCGTCTGCGGGCTGGTCCTGTTCTTTGCGGCGGGGTGGTCGGTTTCGCCTGGCAGCGGCCGATGGGAGCGAACCTCCGGGCCTCCCGGCGGTTCGATCAGTTGCGTCGCGGTGGACGTCGCGGACCCGCGCGTCGTTTACGCCGCGGTCGATCAGGCCGGGATCTACCGGAGCCCGGACGGCGGCGCCACGTGGGAGGTCTCCTATTCAGGAATCGGGCGATGGATCGCGGACATCCGCTGGACGCCGCACGGCGTCTTCGCGTCGTACAGCCACTTCGGGCTGCTCCGCTCCGAGGATCGAGGAGCAACGTGGGAGCACATCGCCGTCGCAACCGAGCGACGCATCGTCGGCATTCACTACGACCCTCGCGCCGATCTCCTTGTCGCCAACGCAGAGCGGGGAGGACTGTACGCCAGCCATGATGGAGGGGAGACGTGGCAAGACGTCTCCGGGGATCTTCCACAAGACGAAATCCTCGACGTCGACGTCCGCGGACCAAGCGAGTTCTGGGCCGCTGTCGGCCGAGGCGAGCCGAACGGGCTGTACCGCACGACCGACGGCGGCCGTACCTGGCTACTCTCCGCCTTGCCGCGGATCGACGACGCGTACGTCGGTCATATCCTCATAGCCGATGACGATCCGAACCTGATTCTGGTCGGATTCCACAATCTGCACAATGAAGGCCGTCCGGGAGGCGTCAGCTACTCGTGGACCTCTCGCGACGGGGGGGAGACGTGGGCCCCGTTCCGGGGCGGGTTCGACCCGGACAACGGCTGGTGGCCGCTGGCGCAGGGCGGCGACGGGGCGCTGTACGTGAACAACGCGAATCAGATCTACCGATCGACCGATCGAGGGCGGACGTGGCAGAACCTTCACCTGGTCGAAGCGCTCGGCGGCCGACGGCCGGGCGACGTCCGCCGAATGGAAGTCGATCCGACCGATCCGAGCAACCTCTACGTTGCGGTGCTCAACGGCGTCGCGGCCAGCCGGGACGGGGGAGCGTCGTGGACACTCGAAAGCGAAGGGATCCTGCGCACCCGAATCAGCCTCGTCGCCGCCGACCCGATCGATCCAGACACGATCTACGCTGCCGACGCGAACGGTGGCGGGACATACCGTACGACCGACGGGGGCGCCTCCTGGACGTGGCTGAACGGGGGAGGTCTACCGCACCCGTGGGCCGACGAGCTCGTCGTCCATCCGACCGATCCGTCGATCGTCTACGAGATCGTCGACACGGCCGAGGTCTACCGCTCCGAGGACGGAGGCACATCCTGGGAGACCGTCTGGGACGACTTCCATTTCAGTTCCGTCGGCGCCCTGGCGCCGGCCCCATCGGACCCGGACGTGCTGTACGCCTGCAAGAACGGGTTTGGCCTGTTCAAGTCCGAGGACGGCGGTGATGGGTGGCGGTTCCTCCATCATTCGGAGGTCGACTACACGTATGCAATCGCCGTCCATCCGCAGAACCCGGACGTCGTCCTATCCGGCTACAACCCGAAGCCGTTCCAGAACTGGGCGATGATCCGCCGATCGACCGATGGGGGGACGACCTGGGAGACGGTCCTCCACGTTGACGGGTCCGACGGAATCACGTCGATCGTCTTCGACCCGGACAACGCACGCGTCCTGTACGCGACGAGCATCGGCGCGGGCGGGGGGAGCATCTACGTCAGCCGCGACGAAGGATTCTCGTGGGAACCCCTGAACGAATCGCTCACGATGTGCACCGTATGGGGACAGCCTCAGTTGGTCGGGGATCCGAACGATCCGGACACCGTCTACGCGGCCACCTGGCTCGGTGGGACGTGGAAGACGACCGATGCCGGAGCCTCATGGGCATTGCTCGCCGGCGCGCCGGTTTCCGCGACGTCCGTGGCCATCGATCCGCTCCGTCCGGAGATGCTGTTCCTCGGCGACCGTTCCTCGCCGACCGTCTGGCGGTCGCCCGACGGAGGCGCCTCGTGGTCCCAGGTCGCGGACTTCGCCGGCGATGGGGCGTTGCTCGTCATGCGCACGGCCGTCCACAACGGCACCGCCTACGCCGCGACATTCCACCACGGCCTCCGCGGCGGTGACCTCTACCGATCTCGGGACGACGGGTCCAGCTGGGAGCGGATCACCGGGACGCTGCCAAAGGGGATCCTCGACATCGCGATTGACCCTCACGAACCGAATGTGATCTACGTTACAACCAACATCAACGGTGCCTTCGTCTCCCACGACGGCGGGAACACATGGTCTCGCATCGAGCGATTCCCGGACGTAGGCGCGTACGACCTCGAGATCGACCCCGCGGATTCCTCGATTCTGTATGCGTCAGCGCGTGGCGGGTCGCTGCCCGGCTGGTTCACGCGGATGTCGGGCGATCACCCAGACGGGGTGACGTTCAGCGAACCGGCCGGCGTCTACCGTTCGATCGACCGGGGCGAGACGTGGTCGAGGATCCTCGAAACCGGGGCGAGCTGTCGCGCCGTCCGCATCCATCCGAGTCGTCCGGATCTCCTGTTCGCCGTCGACCTCCTCGACGGCCTGTGGGTCAGCCGCGACGGGGGGGCAAGCTGGTCACGGGAGAACGAAGGGCTCGGGACGAGCGTTCCGACATCGCTCGTCGCCTCCGGAGATCGCCTCTACCTCGGAACGCAGGGCTGCGGCGTGTGGGGCGCCGATCTAGCACCGACCACGGGAACGTTCTCCTGGCGACCGGAGCGGTCCAATCGGCCCGTGCCATCGGTTCACAGCGCCGAGGTCCAGGTCGATCCGAACGATCCGGACGTCCTGTTCGTCGCCGCGTACCCCGGCGGCCTCATGCGGTCGACCGACGGCGGCGCCACGTGGCGCGACCGGAATGGCATCACCCCGAGCGTGGTCGTCGACGATCCCCTTCGCCAGGGGTACTACTCGTTCGCGATCGATCCGACCGACTCGAGCCGGATGTGGGTCGGAACTTGGGGAAAGGGCGTCTACCGCTCGCACGATGCGATGCTCCTCAACGTCCCGGCGGTTGGGGACGATCGGTCGATGCTCGGCGTCGACGTCTACCGGGTCGTGCTCGATCCCGCCGACCCGTCGCAGGTCTATGTCGCGAGCGAGCAAGGCGTGTTTCACACCTCGAACGACGGTGCGACGTGGCGGAAGCTCGAGGTGGGGCTCCCCACCGATCAGGTTCGGACCCTGGCGTTTGCCGCCGACGGCCGCCTCCTCGCCGGAACGCTCGGGTACGGCGTTTTCGCCCACGACGCGTGGCGCGCGACGTGGGAGCCGCTTCGCGAGTTCCGCGAGTTCGGGACGTTCTGGCCGATGTGGGCCGGTCGCCCACTCTACCAGTACTCGACGTTGCGGATCGACCCGGTCGACCCGGAGACGATGTATTTCGGGACGTTCCCGGCCGGCATCTACAAGACAACCGACGGTGGCGCGCACTGGCTGGAGAAGAACGTCGGCTGGACGAACGACGGCGTCTTCTGTCTCGTCCTCCATCCCGAGAACACAGACATCGTCTACGCGGGGACCTACAACGGCGTCAACCGCTCGCTCGACGGCGGCGACCATTGGGAGATCTGGGACGCCGGCTGGCCGTCGGAGCAGTGGGTGTTCCACATCGCGTTCGACCCGGTCGATCCGAACGTCATGTATGCGTGCTCCAAGAACGGGGAGAACGAGGGGAACGGCAGACACGGGTTCCACGGGACCGTGATGAAGTCTGTCGACGGCGGTGCGCACTGGGCGCCGATCACCGCGGGGCTCGATCCGAACCAGGAGTTTCTCCGGATCCTCGTCGACCCGGCCGATCGGAGCACGCTCTACCTCGCGACATCCTACCAGGGCGTCTGGATCAGCCGCGACGCCGGAGCGTCGTGGCACGAGTGGAACGAGGGGCTCGACGCCCGCGAGGCGGGAACGAACGGCAACAACGTCGCCAACGTGCTGGCGCTTTCCGCCGACGGGAGAGCCCTTTACTTCGGCACCCTCGGCGCCGGCGTGTGGAAGAGGCCAACCGAGCGGTAGAATGGACTCATCCTCTCTCGCGAGGTGAAATGATGCACTTCTTCAAGACCGACGAGCTACCGGCAACGCCGATGCTCCCGGGAATCGACCGGCGGGCGGTCTGGCTCGATGGCGTCATGCTGACGTTCTTCACGTTCGAGCCGAACGCGATCGTCCCCGAGCACGCGCACGCAAACGAGCAGATCACGCTCGTCACGAAAGGAGCGTTGAAGTTCACGCTCGCCGATGAGACCCGCGTTCTGCACGCCGGCGACGGCGTTTGCATCCCGCCAAATGCGGCGCACAAGGCCGTCGTCCTGGGCGAACCGACCGAAGCACTCGACGCCTGGAATCCACCGCGAGACGACTACAAGGAGTAGCTTCGCGCGGTATCCTCTTCGAACATGGATTCCAGGCTGCCCAGGCCGTTGTGTGCTTCCTCCACGTGCGGGCCGAAAGCCGGTCTCGACCCAGGGACCAGAGCCGCGCCTTCGGGCAGACGAACTCGGGGCTCCCTGCCGTACCCGGGGTGGGTTCCAGTCCTTGCGTTTGAGATCTCGACGGGCTGACCTACAGAGCGCATCCGTTGGTGAGTTCGCCGAGTTCGCTATGGCAGATGGAACGCCTGTCCAAGGCAGGAAGTCGGCGCCTCCGGATCTTCATCGTGCCTCATCATAATCTTTGCCTCTTCGTCGAACTCGATCTCAATACGTGGGCCGTTCAGCGAGGGAAGGTCTGGTGAGTCTGTACTGAACCAGCTCCTCAGGCCGCCGGCTCTCAGCGATCCACTCCGCCATGCTCGAGCCGATGGCCTGAGAGGAGGTAACCGCGTTGTGGGCGACAGCGACAAACACGTTCTCCCGCCCCGGAAGGCTGTCCAGGATCGGGAGGCCATCGAACGGCATCGGCCTGAGACCGGCAAACGTCCGGAGAAGTCGTGCGCTTCGAAGAATCGGTGCCTTCGCTAGGGCCTCCTTCGCGATCGCTTGAAGTGCGGGGAGCGTTGTACGCCTATCGAACCCGGCCTCCTCGGTGGATACGCCGAGGAGGACATTCCCCTCGGGGCACTGCGTGATGCCGGGACTGATCACGTGTCGAAAGAGAGTCGGCAGGGCCTCGGTCACGAGGATCTGGCCGCGAACGGGACGAACGGCCACGTTCCAGCCCAACGGAGCGATCAGCTCGGGTGTCTGGATTCCGGCCGCAACGACGAGAGTGGACGCATGGTACACATCTCCTTCTGTTGCCACACGAACCCCGGACCCGGAACAGTCGATGTGCCGAACAGGAGAGTGAAAGTAGTATGTACTGCCTTGCGCAAGGGTTCGCGACACGAGAATCCGCAGCGTCGCGAACGGATCGATCTGGCCGTCGGTCGGGCAGAGCGCGGCTCCGACGATCCGGGTCGTCGCGATCTCGGGCTCGAGGCGACCGACGTCCTCCGGTCGAATGAGTTCTACGGGGATCCCGGCCTCATGATTGCGATGGATGTTCCCCTCGACTCGCTTGAGCGCGCGAGCGTCCTGAAGCAGCGATAGCCGTCCGCACGGTTGGAAGCGGATGGCTCGCCCCGTTTCGTCCGACAACTGCAAGAAGAGCCGGATGCTTCGCTGTTCGAAGCGCGCATAGTGGAGAGGCGACGAAAGGGACGTTCCGATGATCGCGGCGTTGGCGCCGCTCGCTCCACCCCCGGGATGGGAGCGCTCGATGACGCCGACATCGATCCCACGCCGTGACAAGTAGTACGCGATCGACGCTCCGACAATGCCTCCTCCGACGACCAGAACGTCATGGCTATGCGGGATCATCGCTGCTCTCCTCGCTCGTGCCGGCGCTCTCCTCGAGCGCCCCGGCCTGCTCGTCTGCTAGCGATGCAAGTCCGACAAGGTCAATCGGGAACTGCGCAGTGAGCGGCTGGACATCGGCGGCGGAGACGCCGGCTTCTTTGCAGAGCAGATTTGCGATGATCGGTCCACAGCAGCGCCCTTGGCAACGCCCCATGCCGGCGCGCGTCATCCGCTTGACCTCATCGAGGCTTCGGCATCCCAGCCGGATGGCTTCGAGGATCTCTTCCTGCGTGACCTCCTCGCAGCGACAGACGAAGATCGGATCATGGGATCCGGCTCTACTCATCGCTGGCACCACAATCAGCGATCGCTCGGACGATCATGCCTTGACCTTTCGGGACCTGCACGGTGACAGCCCGAGTCCGGTCCTGACCGGTCTCCCCATCGACGCGAACCACGATCCCTGTTCCCACCGGACTCCCTGCGCGATCGAGGAGCGTCACGGTTCTCCCCACAGCCGGCACCGGAAGGGTCTCGTGAGGAAGAGTGAGCATGTCTCCTCCCGACAAGGAGCCATCGAGTACGAAGATCGCGAGTCCGGGACACGCGGGCACGCATCGCCCGCACCCGACGCATCGGCTGGCGTCCAATCTCGGCAGGTTCGTCACCGGACGTCCTACGCGGATTGCGCCCTGGGGACACGCCGCTTCGCATGGGTTGCAGGGAATGTTCTCGAAGCACTCGACAATGGCGACCGGGCCTCGTTCCCAGTGGCTCGGGGGAGGAACCCCAGGGCAGGTCGCGAGGTCATGGTCGTCCGCCACGCCGGTGATCCGGAGCCCGGATTGGGGGAACGAACCCACGTGCCGTCGCGTCATGCCCTATCCGAGCAGATCGCATCCTTGGCCATACTACGACCCCGGCCGAAGGGGCCCGAGCGGAGCGCTTCGAGCGTACTTCGCACCATGTCTGCCTCCTTCTGGAAATCGATGTCTGTGATCTTCGCCAACCGGCGCGCAGCGCCAAGCCCGGCCAGACGTCCTTCCTCCATGGCGACGGCGGCCTCTTCCACGCCGGCCGCATCACCGGCGACGAACCAGCCGGGCACCGTCATGCGCATGCCGCGGTCATGAAGCGGCAGGTATCCACCCAATGCGGAAGCGAATCCCAGTCTGCACCCCATCTGCTGGGGAAGCTGCGTTCTTGGGGTGAGGCCCACCGCGAGGCAGACCGAATCCACATCAAACGATTGCTCGGAATCCGACGAAGGGCTGCCCGAGTTCCTAGTGCGTAGGGTGACGCGGCTGACGGCCTCGTCACCGTGGGCGGCCACCACGCACGTGTTCGTGAGAATCGGAATCCCAAGACGCCTCACCTTGCTCGCGTGAACCGACCACCCACCGATTCGTGGTTGCGACTCGACGATGGCAGCAACCGAGATCCCCGCCTGATGAAGCTGGAAAGCAACGATCAGTCCGACATTGCCGGCGCCGACAACCAACACACGACGCCCGATGGCCACGCGATGCAGATTCACAAGCGTCTGCGCGGCCCCCGCGGTCATGACGCCCGGCAGCGTCCAGCCTGGGAAAGCCGATCCACGCTCCGAGGCCCCGACAGCAACGACGCCACACGATGGACTCGTGAGAAACAGCTCATCTCGTTCAGCAGCAAGGACGACACCCTCTTCGAACACGCCGACGGCGCGCAGGCCGGCGCGCAGCCGAACTCCATGCGCCACCGCCTGTCGGACGAGACGCTCCGCTAGGGCGAATCCTCTCTCGCCTGCGCCGTGCCGCGCAGTCCCGAAGAGCTTGTGGATCTGCTTGACCAACTGGCCGCCGGGAGCGTGCTGCTCGTCGACAAGCAGCACGTCAGCGCCGCAAGCCGCCAACTCCGATGCGGCGGATAGACCCGCAGGACCCGCTCCGATGACAAGCGCTTCACAGCTCAGCACTCGCATCGGTGCGTCCCTCCGTCTCCACGTGCATCCCGTCCCGCACGGGCGTTGTGCAGCTTGGGACATTGGGGCGACCATCCACGGTCACAAGGCAATCCGAACACTGCCCGATCCCGCAGAACAGGCTCCGTGGGCGCGAGTGCTTGCGCGTTCTTCCCATGACTCGGATCCCGGCCGCCCAGAGTGCCGCAAGAATCGGCTCACCCTCTCGAGCAGTGATCGTCCGGTCGTCGACGCGGATGCTGCAGTGCCGGGCGGGACTCAGCGGCCCCAGAACCGGATGGTCGTGAATCCGTAGGTCGCTGGGCGTGCGACCCGAATCCAGTTCAGTCACCGTAACTCCCCCGCGCTAGGTACTGCCGAATCCGCTCCAGGCCCTCAGCGAGGCGGTCCCGCGAAGTGGCAAAGGAGATCCGGATGGACGAGTCATCTCCGAAGAATCCGCCGGGGACGACGGCAACGTGGGCCGAGTTCAGAAGATCCTTCGCCAGCGACGTCGAGTCGATACCCAGCGAAGAGATGTCGGGAAACGCGTAGAAGGTCCCTTCGATGTCTCTCATCCGCAAGCCCTCAGCGGATCCCAGCGTATCCACGACCAGGTCCCGCCTCGCCTGGTACTCCCGGACCATCTCGAGCACCGGATCCTGCGAGCCGAGCAGAGCCGAGATCCCGGCTTGTTGCACAAACGAAGTCGCACAACGTCCCGTGGCGTGATGAAGGTCCGCCATGACCCGAACCACGCTCTCGTGGGCTGCCGCGTACCCGAGACGCCACCCGGTCATGGAGTACGTCTTGGAGAAGCTGTTGACCAGGATCGTACGATCTTTCACGGCCCGGGAGAAGGACGCGACGGAATGGTGCTGTCGACCATCGAAGACGATCCGCTCGTAGACCTCGTCCGCGATGATGTAGCAGTCATGCTCTTCGGCCATTCGCGCGACGAATTCGAGATCCTCCCGCGTCCATACGGTTCCGGATGGGTTCTGTGGTGTATTGATGAGGATCGCCTTGGTTCTAGAGCTCAAGGCGGCCCGGAACCGATCCCGGTCCAGCTCGAGGCGGTGTTCGGATCGGGCGAGGTCGATACAGGTGAATCGCCCGCCCGTACAAGCGACGACGTCATGGTATGGGCCGAAGTACGGCGCGATGCAAAGAACCTCGTCCCCCTCCTCGACGATCGCT